>Ga0163150_10001656_pt1 | contig 36723 bp, 51 predicted proteins | sample OliLakLV19P2IB_FD_148628 | JGI IMG/M metagenome (GOLD analysis project Ga0163150, IMG submission 148628) | Freshwater microbial mat bacterial communities from Lake Vanda, McMurdo Dry Valleys, Antarctica - Oligotrophic Lake LV.19.P2.IB | ecosystem: Environmental > Aquatic > Freshwater > Lake >... | reverse complement strand
TCTGCGAATCTGAGCTCTGCGGATCTGCGCTTTGCGGATCTGAGCTCTGCGGATCTGCGCTTTGCGGATCTGCGCTCTGCGGATCTGCGCTCTGCGGATCTGCGCTCTGCGGATCTGCGCTCTGCGAATCTGCGCTTTGCGGATCTGCGCTTTGCGGATCTGCGCTCTGCGGATCTGAGCTTTGCGGATCTGCGCTCTGCGGCGTCGGCGCCTGAAGAGTATATTGACCCAAAGTGAAAAATTGGTCGAACGAACAAGATTTGCAGGACTTTGAACAAGAAATTGAAATTAAACGATGGCTTGAGTGTGAGGGAAGAACTGACAAGATTGATCTTAAATATATCTCTTGCAAAGGGACTGCTCGCAACACTTTGTTGCGGGGAGCCTTCTCTCTGGACCAAAAAATTGGAGAAGACTCATCCGGAACATTTGCGGATATTATTGTTGGAAGTGACGGAAGAGATTTATTCGGCGGAGACCGCGATATCGACTTTAGAAGAGAAGCTGAGCAAAAGATACGTTGGTATTTGTCTGCATTAAAATTTAACGAGGGGGAAATAAAATGGCTGCTAACAATATTGCTGTCATCGACGGCGAAAAACAAGCCGCACTTAGAGAAATATCTGAACGATTCGGAGTGGTAGAAACTGTTAATACACTTCAACTATTGATGAAAGAAGTTACAAAAAAAGAAATCACTCCCGACTCGGTAAATGCGGCTTGTAACTGCGTCCAGAATTTAAACTTAACTATTAAGACGGCCATCCAGGCGGCTCGGTATTTAAGTGAAAAGTAGCGCCTGGCTTGCGCTAATTGCCAAAGGCGGGGTTACATTCGGAAACCTTCATTTCGATGCGGAGTTCGAAAATGCAACGCACTTGCTTTGACTGCGAAAGTATTATTGAAGGGCATTTCAGAAAAAGATGCGCCGGGTGTGCCGCTGTTTTAAAAAAACGCCCACTTGGTAATCTTACAGAAGCCCAAGAACAGACTGTTAAAGAGCTTGCCGGCACTATGAAAATTAAAGACTTAGCAAAACACGTGGGGACTAGTGATAGCACTCTCGACCGCTGGGCCTATTATAATAATGTGGATATTAACTGGCTCTCGTACGACAAAAAAACAATTAAGGACGTTTGTGATTATTATGGGGGACACGGGCTACTAAAAACTCAAGAAGCATTTCCTATGGTCCGGGTTCGAAGCATCGTAGAAAAATATAAGTTATTCAAACCAAGATGCCGCCCTTGGACCTTGCAAGAACGCATTGAGCTGGTGCGCATGGCGGGGTTAGTCAGCGGTATATCTCAATACAAATATTTTAAGAGGCCGCGAGCTAGGGCCGGCTCCATTTGGGCCGCTTATATTAAAACAATTAAAGCCGCGCCTACTTATCTAAACGGCTTACCCCGCGACTCCGCAAAACATTTAGTGACTAGCAATGCCCGCTATTTAAAGGTGTATGGGATTAGCCGCACAAAACGAAGAGTGCTATTTAGATCAATGCTTTTATGGATAGATTTAGAAAAGCACTTAAAAGTAGGCGCTCCTAAGCACCTACAAGACAGCATTAGGGCTTGTGCGGATTTTCAAAGGTGGATTTGGAAAGACCCTCAGCCACGAAATAAAATTCTAAAAATGATTAAGGAACGGGAGAAATGAATGACCGACAAGACAAAGAAACTGCGTGACGAGGTCTTAGCCAAGAAAGAAGTGAAATGATGTTTGGCTTTACAATTATCAGCAAGCAAAGGCTCGCGGAGCTTGAGCGGCATCAAGTTAAAATGCAAAAATTTTGGCAGGTTCACAGGTGGTTCTCCGGGTGGAAGGACCTTGATATTATCTGGGATTATTTAATCCAGGATACAAATTTTGGTGGCATTGAGCGTGCGCGAAAAGACTACGCGGCAGCTCGCAAAACTGATGAATACGGAAGCGAAATAAAATGAACGAGAACGAACCAGTAGATGATTCTTTTGATGATGTTCACTGCATGCCAGAAGATAGGAAACACGAGTGTTCTAGCAAGTGTTGGTGCGTGCCAGAGCTAAACGCTGATTATAGAGATGAGGGGGGCCGACGACTATGGATACACAGGGAGTTAAATTGAAAGCAATTAGGGAGTTAACTAGAGGCGGTGTGTAAATGGCTAAGCGTGGACCAAAACCAGTTAAAATAGATTGGGAGCAATTTGATAAACTTTGTTACATTCAATGTACAGTTAGAGAAATTGCAGCTTGGTTTGATTGCTCAGTGGACACAATTGAAAATCGCTGTTGGGCAGAACAAGGAATGAAATTTTCGGACTATTACGCGGAAAAGAAAGAAAAAGGCCTGATTTCCCTTCGAAGACTTCAATATCAAGCAGCTGAAAAAGCAAATGTAGTCATGCTTATTTGGCTGGGCAAACAATATCTCGGGCAAAAAGACAGACAAGAAACTGAGCACACAACAAGCGTGCCTATTCAAATAAAAATTGACAGTGACGACGCAAAAGCCTGAGTTTAGAAAAACAGAAAAACAAAAAGAGCTGGCAATACTTCTTGGCTCTGACGCCAAAGAAATTATGGCGTACGGTGGCTCTCGAAGTGGCAAGACGTTTGGGCTTTGTCGACACGTTTTTGTTCGTGCAGCTAAGGAAAAATCTAGACATTTAATTTTACGAAAAAACTTTAACCACATTAAAAGATCTATATGGCTCGACACTTTACCAAAGGTTCTCTCCCTGAGCTTTCCTAACCTGAGAGCAAAGCCCAACAAAAGTGATTTTTATTATAAATTAGCAAACGATTCGGAGATCTGGGTTGGTGGACTTGATGATAAAGACCGCGTCGAGAAAATTCTAGGTACCGAATACTCAACGATTTATTTTAACGAGTGCTCTCAGATTGATTACTCAAGCGTTCAGATTGCTAAAACAAGGTTGGCTGAGAAGAATGGGTTAGCCAAAAAAGTTTATTACGACATGAACCCACCGACAAAGCGTCACTGGGCTTATTGGCTTTTCGAAAAGCACATTGACCCAATCGACGAAGTGCCTGTGCAAAATCCAGAGGCCTACGCCTCTCTATTGATGAACCCGGTGGACAATCTAGAAAACATTGACGAAGAGTATTTAGATCTTTTATCTAAAATGCCAGAAAAAGAGCGCAACAGGTTTTTACTGGGCTTGTATAATGACGACTCTGACGGGAGTGTTTACTACAGCTTTGATAGGGATAAACACGTAAAGCCGGTAGAGAAAAATCCTGGAACTATATTTATAGGCATGGATTTCAACGTCGACCCAATGACAGCAGTTATTGGCCAATATAGGGATAATTCTTTTTATATATTCGACGAAGTGTTTTTGAACAACTCAGATACGTATAAAATGACAGCTGCACTTAAAGAAAAGGGTTATGCTGGAATTATTATCCCAGACTCAACTGGAGCAAACAGAAAAACATCCGGCCAATCTGATTTTCAAATTCTTAGAGAATCCGGTTTTAGAATCGATTCAACCCATAACCCTTTTGTTACTGACCGCGTTAACAATATTAATAGGCTATTCACTGACGGTCGGATAGTGATTGATCCGAAGTGCAAGAAGTTGATTAACGATTTGGAAAAAGTTGTTTGGAAAAACGACGAACTAGACCAGTCGGGTGCGAATAAACATTTGACTCATATCTCGGACTGCTTAGGATATTTATGTTGGAAATTAGATCCATTTAGCCGCATGATTAAAAAGTACGAATCACAGCCGAGGTAATTAGTGCCAATAGATTTTCTTGATCCAAATCAGCGTAAAAAAATCATTTCCGAAATCAAGGGTCAAGAGAACAAAGAGCGAAAAGCTGTATCTCTTAAGCAGTATGAAATCATGCAAGATCGGCAACATCAGTATGTGGTTGAATATTTACGGCAGCAATTTTCTAGCAAGACCGTTAAAGAAATGCCGGTGGTGTCTTCGATCAACTTAGCTCGAAGGATTGTTACCAAGGAGGCTAGTCTTTATTTGAATAAGCCTTCTCGGACATTTCAAGATGCTGATGAGAATCAGACGGCACAACTAAACGCGCATTATAATTCGATGAGTTTTGACTCAAAGATGATGAAGTCGAATCAGTGTTTTAAGCTCCAGAATCAAAATCATCTGATGATTATTCCTAAGGAAGGTAAGTTAAATTGCCGAGTGTTGATGAGTCATCATGTTGATGTGGTGCCGAGTGATATCAACCCAGAAAAGGCAGAGGCTTACATTATTTCTAGCATGGACAAGAATGATTTTCTAAATCAAGAAATGTCTGCGGGTAGTAATTTAGCTAATCCATCATCGACTGGGTTTAACGCTCAATCTGGTTCGGCGTATTCAGATCGGCTTAATCAAAAGATTGGCGATCCTGATGATTGGAAAGCGACACTTGAGCGGTATGCGGTGTGGACAAACGATCTTAACTTTGTGATGGACGGCAATGGAAAAATCATTAGTGATCCAGGTAATATTTCTAATCCTATTGGTATCTTGCCTTTTGTTGATATTAGTTATGACAAGGACTTTGAATACTTTGTTCGCAGTGGGGCTTCCCTTACTGATTTCAGTGTTCAATATTGTGGCGCTTTATCGGATCTTGGCAATGTCGTCAAAATGCAAGGATGGGCGCAAGCGTGGATGAAGGGCGATAAAAACTTAATGCCCGAGAATATTCAGATTGGTCCAAACTTTATTTTGAAATTGCCGATTGATCCTGATTCTAAGGTAGAGACTGATTTTGGTTATTCTAATCCAAGTCCAGATCTTGCCGGATCTATTCAATATATTGAGATGATTTTATCTAGCTTTTTATCTAGTCGAGGTTTGGATCCATCGATTGTGTCTAGTAAGGGCCAGGGCGAGAAGTTCTCGTCTGGTGTTGAGAGATTACTTGCGATGATTTCGCAGTTCGAGGCATCAAAGGGAGATATGGAATTGTATCGACAAGCCGAGGTTAAGGCGTTTGATATTATCGTTGCTTGGAATAATATTTTACGTGGCAGTGATTTGTTGGATAAGGATTTACAGATTGCCGAAATCCCAGAGGGTGTAAAACTTAGTGTTAAGTTTGCAGAGCCTCAGATGATTCAAAGTCGAAACGAACAATTAGATGCGATCACAAAAGAGCGTGAGCTTGGGCTTAAGTCTAGAATTGACGCTTTGATGGAGCTAAATGGAATTGATCGTGAGCAGGCTTTGGTATTGGCTGAAGAGATTGACAAGGACGAATTACTATTTCCAAAGAGCGCGATGAAAATCCCTGAGCAAGTTAACAATCCAGATCAAGGTGTGGTGAATGGCCAAGACAAAGGGCTTAAAGCTGACCCAGTCGGAAGTCAGTCAGACGCTTGATTTAAACGATTTGTTTGGCGCTAACTTTTCTGGCAATTCAGGTTTAGCTCAAGCAATTGGTCAAGCGATGATTGATAAGATTATCGAGCGAACTAGTTCTGGTAAGGGCTTGGACGGGGTTAAATTAAAATCACCTTATTCAAAGATGTATGCTGAGAGTTTAGAATTTAAGGCTTTCGGCAAGAGTAAGAACAAAGTGAATATGGAGCTAACGGGTCAGATGTTAGGGACATTGGACGTTGTTGGTAATGATGCTGGCAAGGTAACGATTGGTTGGATAGATGATAACGAGAATGCGAAGGCATATAATCACAATGTTGGGGACACTGTTCCTAAGCGTCCTTTTTTTGGGCTTAGCAAGTCAGAGCTTGATGATATTAAATTAGAATTTATTGACAGAGTGAAGTCCGAGACGAAATCATTACAGTCTGAGCGGGACCGGGTTATTAGCGAGATAATTGGGGCCTTGAATCCACGGAGTGGGTTTGAGTTTGGTGCCGACGATGGTTGAGGATTTTGTAGCGGGCATTTACACGCATCGAGACATGGCGGGCGTTACTTTTTTAGTTCAGCGAAGCGTGCGCACGCACAATGGCGATTTCGAAGTTGTGGCAAATATTTATAACGAGCGGGTGTCGAAGTTAGTTCAGACGGATTATTCCTTTATTGTTCAAGCAAAGTTCTTAGATAAGTGGACATATCATGGCATCAGCTAAGGTAAAAATAACTGGCATTCCTGGAGTTAGAAGAAGCGTGCGTGAGACTTTTGATAAAGTACGCACAGATAAGGCTTTGCTTTCAGAGTTAGCTGAGCAATTACAAGCGGATGTTTTAGGAAGTGCTAGAAGTGGAAAATCACCGGGTGGTAAAGTATTTCCTAGTTTATCTACGAGTTGGCAAAAGAGTCGTGAGTATTTAAAGCGGTACAATTCTACAGGAGAGTTTTATTTAGGCTCTAGTAAATCTAATTTAACTTTCACGGGTAAGTTTTTAGAATCGATTGTCGCTAAGGTTTTCCCATCGGAAGGTCTAGTTAGCGTTGAGCCTTCTGGTCGTCATCCTGGATACAAGACTGGGTCTGGAAAGACTAAATCGGTGGACAACAAAAAGTTGTCTAACTATTTGAGTGATATGGGTTTTGAGTTTTTATTTGTGTCAAAAGCTTTTAGGAAAAGGACTGTAGTTACGGTTAAAAGGTTTTTGAGACGAATAATATTACAAAATAAGTAATTGCAACAACATAAAAAGGAGTTTAGAGTTTATGCCAGAAGATACAAAGGCCAGTGGCCAAGCCGACCAAGTTACCAGTGGTGACGAAATCAAAGAGACAATTAAAGAGACGCCTGTCAAAGAGGACAAAGTCGCATACGACACTTATAAAAAGGTGTTGAGTGAGGCTAAAGCTGCCAAGGAAAAGGCAAAAGCATTAGAGGCTGAAGTACAGAAGTACACTCAGGCCGAGATGCAGACGCAGGGTAAGTCTAACGAGTTGATCGAGTCTTTGAGGAAACAAGTTGGCGAAAAAGACACGCAGATAAAAGATTTTAAGAAGAATTACGCTTACAAACTTTTAACTGCCGCGGTCGAAGCTGAGGGTGCCAAGCACGGATGTGTGGACACCGATCTTCTGCTGAAGAGTATGGATCTAAACGCGATTGAGTTTGGGGACGATTTTTCAGTTAACTCGACTGATATTCAGCGAGAGGTTACGTCGGTGATTGGTAAGAAGCCTTATTTGTTTAGCAAAAAGGTTTCAGGAATAAACGATGTAAATCCAAAGCTAGATAAGCAGTCGCTCAACGGCAAGGATGATGATTTTAGTAAGCTATCGTTAGCTGATAAGATCAAGAAGGTTGCCGAGATGAGCGCGAACGGTGTTTATAATAAAAGAGGTTCTAACTAATTAATAAATCCATGGAGGGTTTAAAATATGGCAAATGAAATTGGCCTGACAGAAGTAACTGCGATTGCACAGGATGCGATTGCGGCAGTTGTACAAGAGGTTTTGAAGCAGCAAAGTATTTTGCTTCCAACCATTTCGGACTATTCATCTTACGCAATGAAGGGTGACAAGTCGGTATCAATCCCTAAGCGCACGCAGTTTGCAGCGGCTGACAAGACTGAGAACACAGACCTAACTTCTCAGATGTTGACTTTTTCTGCTGACAAATTGGATTTGAATAAGCACAAAGCGATTTACTCAAAGCTTGAGCGAATTGCTGGTGTTCAAGCGATGGTTCAGGTTGATCAACAGATCATCACTGAAATGGCGACTGAACTTGCTTTGCAAATCGACAAAGACATTATCGTTCAATTGAAATTGGCTTCTACTGCGGCTCCTGATCATCTTTTGGATTATGCAAATAGTCCTACCGATACGATTGCAGCGGTTGACATCTTGGAAGCTCGTCGATTGATGAACGTTCAAGTTGTTCCACAAGCAAATCGTTACATGCTGATTTCTCCTGATCAGGAGAAGGCAATGTTGCAAATCGCTAACTTTATCGAAGTTTTTAAGTATGGTGCGGATGCAGTTGCTTTGAAGAACGGTGAGCTAGGCCGCATTTACGGATACACTGTTTTGATGCACACTGGTTTGTCAGCAGCGGATACTTTGTTCTGGCATCAGTCTGCAGTTGGTTTCGCACGTCAGATGAATCCTGAGTACGCGACTGATTTCCAATTGGCGTCTGTATCACAAGAGTATTTGCTTCATAATTTGTATGGAGTGAAGGTCTTGGATGCTGGTAAACGACAAGTTTATTTCAACGGTGCTGGTGTTTAATAGTCATGGTTGGGAATAGCCTACGCGTCCCGACATATATAAAAGCGAGCAGCCCGCAAGGGCTGTTTCGCTTAATGCTTTTGAACAACATAAAGTTTGGGACTAAGTTTGCTTACCAGGACATTCAGTTTGTGAAGGACGCTTGGTACGCATGGTATTTGAAAGACGTTTCGTTATTAGAGGTAGTTGAACAAGCGCCAGCTTAATATTGTGCATCTGAAAGGATGTCAGCGATGGCCGTCGACGATCATGGTTTAGAGGTTTTAAAGAAGTCGGCTGAGCTATATGCTGGGCCGACCGAGTTACTTTTAAGAGTAAAAGATCCTGCTAGTATTACAGTATTAAGTTCTCTTCTTGCGACTGTTGATGCGAGCAGTTCTACAATTGATGGCATATCGTATTTAAATTTATTATCAGAGTGGCCGTTTTTAGCGGTTGATAACAACATAAAGGCTAATTACCCGACTGCGACCAGGGAGACTTACGAATTTCGAAAGGATTTAGTTGTAGTTATAACCTTACAGGTTGATTACACGGATTCGACGAAGGACGTTCTTTCTGAGGTGCGGAGGATTGTTTGAGTTTTAAATTTAATCCTTTAATAAAAATAGGATTAGACCGTGTTAATTCGCCAGATTTTGTTTTGTTTGCTGGCACGATTTTGCCGGCGCAGTCTGCGAATATAAAACTCGATGATGATGCGAATTTTACAGCTTGCCGATTGAGTTTTGAGATTTATTTTTCTGATTTAACTAAGAACAAAAGCTTCGACATGAACATAACTAAAAAAGACACTGGACTAAGTGATAGTATTTACTCTCGGATTGGATCTCTTTCGGCATCGGTAGTTGCGAATATCTCAGGGCCTGATATCATTTTGAGCGTGACCAATAACGAATCAACTGCGGTGTCATATAAAATGAAATGCATGTTAATATAACGGGGGAATAAGATGGGAAGAGTACTTCACGGGATTGAAAAGGGCGTTAGATTATTTCAGGAAAACGGTAATGAATTAATCGATATTTTATCAGGTACAGCCGCGCCAGATGGATTGCTTGATCAGTCGGATGCGCCCATTGGTTCGCTTTATGTTCGATCAGGTACTGGCCAGCTTTACCAAAAGATTGCAAACGTCGGCAATTCTTCTGACTACCAGTTAAACGGTGCGACCGCTGCTGTAATCGGTACATGGAGACCTGAAAGCCTTGTTTTAGTAACTAACGCAATCCAAGGTGCAGGCACTCGTGACATGGTTGTGTCGCCTTTTTCGGATGACGAAGGTACTGCGGTACCTATCGGTGATTTTGTTGTTGATAAGTATGTGATCACGGATGCTGACGGCACTCCTGCTTTGTTAAGAATTAGCGCTGTAGTCGGTGCCGATGTCACTTTCGTAGCAGCGGCTTCTGCGCTTGTTGCGAATGATACTTTTGTAACTAAGCATTACTTGCCTGACAGTCCTGCGGCTCAAGAGTCTGAAGCGATTGTGAATTACAACGGCACTATCATGATTAAGATCTCCGATGTGAATTGGAATTTCGCAGACGGCATCAATATGGCAGCCGGTTACGCGCAAACCAACGGCTCGATCACTTCTGCGGATACTGTAAACTCAGCAATCCAAAAGCTTGACGGTAATCAGATTGATTTGACTACTTTGTCAGGCGTCGCACCGGGTGCTACGTCACTTGGTACTTTTACAGGTGCTACCATTCCTGATTCTTCGACTGTTAAAGCAGCGCTTCAATCATTGGAGACCGCTCAGGAAGAGATCGACCAAAACGTAAATGATCTAATTGCCTTAAGTGGGGTTGCTGAAAATGCGACCACGCTTGGAACATTTACCGGTGCGACGATTGCTGATTCTTCTACCGTAAAAGCGGCTTTACAGTCTTTAGAGACGGCTCATGAGGAAGTTGATCAGAATGTTAATGATCTAATCACGCTTAGCGGTGTCGCTGAGAATGCTACGGACTTGGGTACCTTCACTGGTGCGACAATTCCTGACAGCTCAGATAATAAAGAAGCTTTGCAATCTCTTGAGACTGCGCATGAGGAAGTTGATCAGAACGTAAATGATTTGATTACGCTTTCTGGTGTGGCAGAAAACGCATCTTCTTTTGGTACTTTCACGGGTGTATCGTTAGCCGATAGCCAGACTTCTAAACAGTTATTCCAGCGAATCGAAGTGTTGCTTGAGCAAATGCGAGGCGTTCAATCGACTGGCATTACTACTGCTGTGACTGTTGACTCGGTACCTCACGCGAGCGTTAAGGCTTGTAAGTGGTTAGTCGAGGCATTTCAAGAGGCGACTCCTGCGAACAGAAAATCGTTTGAGATTTTTGCTTTGAATAACGGCACGGATGTTGATGATACTGCACACTCTCTTTTGAAGCTTGGGGCTAATTTCAACTTAACTTTGTCGGTGGACATTTCTGGCGCTGATATGCGGCTAAGAGCTGCAAGTTCAACTGCTGGCGTGACTGTTACTGCGCGACGAATTGAAGTTGTGAAATCAGTCTTGTAAGGGGTTTTTTGAGTGGATATTGATAAGGCCCTTGAGGCTTCTCAGGGGTTTCTAGTTGAAAGCGGGCCGTTCTACACGGGTGGGACGGCCTCTCCTGTTGGGCAAGACTTGCCGACGAGTACTTTTTATTTACAGCATTCTGATCAAGGTGTGATTACGTGGCGAAAATACGGCGCGGGTGTGAGCGATTGGGTTCGAGCATCATTTATGGACTTTCGTACCATCACAGAATCTCTAGCTGAGAGCAATACGACCTCAACGATTTTTCAGACAAAGGTTACTGAAACTAAGTTTCTGCCAGTGGGTAAATATAGGATTCAGTGGTGTTTTCAGGGGCGCGAGGCTGGAGCGAATTCAATTCCTGAATATAGGGTTTTGTTTAACGGCGCGCAGGTTTGGATAATCGTAGATCCGATTGATACTTCTAAAGCCACGTCATACGGGTGTTTTCTTTACGTTGATGTAGCCACTGCCGGGAACATTACTTGGACACTTGAGTATAGAAATCAAACATCTGGTAGAACGACGTATATTTCGGGCGCAAAAATAGAACTGTATAGAGCGGAGTAATTAAAAATGGCATCAACAAAGTACACCTACAATAAGTCTTGTGATGCTCAAAGACTCACGCTTGAGATTCAAGAAAGCACGATTATTATTGCTTTGGATTACATTACTGGGTCTGCGGATCTTGTGGACATTTGGTTTAAGGCCGAGTTAGCCGCTGGCGAAGTTACGACTCTTACGGCTTTAGTGGGTGCGCATGTTAATACTCCACTACCGGATAACCAAATAAGCATGGTGGAGGTATCAAAACTGCCGCCCGCGCAGCCTTTCGCCGATCCGCTTTATCGAACGAAGCACCAAGTTAAGACCGGCATTACTACGATTGCGAACAATTCTTCTAGCACGATTGATTTTGTTTTGTCTGAGGAGCTTTATGCCAGTGGCGGGACAGTCGTTATTAAAAACGCTAAGTACGGCGATTGGCTGAGTGCCGAGATCCGGGACACGCTGGGAGTTATCCCAGAGGCTTATAGGTCGGCACTTTGTGAGAATTGGCCAACGGTTGCGACGTATATTATCTCTCAATATTTAGAGGTGTATGATTCAAATTCTGTTTGGTTTAAGCAAGGTGTGGACACAAGGCCGCTGGTCGCAAGGATATCGGCAGGCCTGGCTTTACGCGTGACTTACAACGCGTGCGACGATGCAAGTGGAGATACTCGGTCGGTTTTAGTAAACTACTTTTTAAATAAGAAACTTTAAAGGTAGCGGGAGCGGGAGGGGGATTTTTGGGCGACGTTACTTTTTTATTTTGTAAGAAAATATCTAAGTGGGCGCTTTTTAAGTATTTGATCATGTGCGGCGAGCGATTAGATTTCAGTCACGCAGCTTTGTTGATTGACGGTTGGGTTTATGAGTCTATTTTTCCTTTATCAAAGAAGAGTCCTTTAGGTGGTTGGCTTTTAACCTATGAGATTGTCGAGACTTACAAGTTTGAAGTGCCTCTTGAGAACGTGGATTTGATCAAGCTTGATTGCGAAGAGCTGATGGGTAAGCGGTATTCGCAGTTTCAGATTGTTTTAGTGGCTTTGAGTTTATTGTCGAAAAGTATTGAGAATTACTTTTCTAGAATAAAATGGAATGGTCGCAAGTTTTTAATTTGTACTGAGTTAGCTGGTGACATAGCATTTAATCACTTTGATATAAGCTTCGGCGGCGAACAGATTGATAATCTAGGACTGCGCGAGTTGCGAGACGGAATCAGAGACAAGGCGAGGTTGTAATGGCTATTTTTGGAGTGTTAGAGACTGACTTGGTAGTTCAGGTGAATGAAAAAGTTAGGCTTGACGCGTCTAAAACTTTTGTTACTAACGATGAAGCAGATATCACTTTGGTGGAAATAAAGCCATCGGCTGCGGACGCTTATATAACTGTTTTTTCAACGGTTGGTGCTGAGTTACAAGAGAACTGGTTTTTGGATTGGTCTTATTCTGCGGCGGCTGCGACCACGGCCAGTGTTCGGATAACGACGAACGCAGCCCCGGTTGTGTTTACTAAGGATTTCACGGTTGTCAGTGTTGCGACCGACGCGCTTTTCGCGAGTGATGATGATTTAAAGACAATTGAGAGTGATATTATGAAGTGGTTACCTGCGGGTAAATCGACTTGGAATTTCACGCACCGTAAGGTTCAGCAAAGGATTTTGACTGAGATTTACAAGTCTAGGATTTTAGGCACTGACTACGAGAAGCTAACCAAGGCTGAATTTTTGGATATTTCTGAAGTTCGTGAGTGGGCAACTTACATGGCCTTGTCTATGATTTATGGATCTATCCAGAACGCGGTGGATGACGTGTTTATGCAAAAATCTAAGAAGTACGAAGCAAAGTCTAACGAGTATCAGCAGTATACGTTTAATATTTTGCGGGCTGATTACAATCGTGACGGGAATATTACCGAAACCGAGAAGCTAGACTTTAGGTCTGGCGGATTGATTAGACGATGAGTTTCGCGCTTGTTAGGCCTTATTTTAGAGCCAGATGCAAAGTGGTTGGGCTAACTGAACACGTTGACGCATTTAATAACGACAATATTCCATCGACGATTATCGATAAGGCTTTTCACTTAGGTGCTCCGGGTGGATCTAGCCGTAAGTTAAATCAGAATGATCACGAGTTTGATATTGATTTTGAGTTTTCGGTTTATTTTAAGGGGTACCGCAATCCTAGCGAGGGCTTGGATCGGGCAATTGAGACGATAGAAACACTTGTAAAAGAGATTGAAAAGCCGTCAAATAGATTGGGTACATGTCTAAAGAATGTCGTCACTCAGAGCATAAACTTTGAATCATTGGCGGACTCGAATGACAATGCGATTAGAGCAAGGATTAGCTGTAATATAGTAACTAGTTTAAGTTTATAAATTAAAATGCAATTTTTCAAAGGAGTGAAAAATGTCTTGTGGTACAGAAAACGTAAAAATTGAACCAATGGAAGTTTACCTGGGGACAGATGTCGCTCAAGTACAAACTGTAACGTGCGTTGCATCTAGCGTTGCTTCGAACTTGAACAGTAAATACTTTCTTTTATATGCATCTACCGGCGTGAAATACGTTGTGTGGATGGATGTTAACAATACGGGCGTTGATCCGGCCATTGCGGGATACACGAGTGTATCTGTAGAGCTTGGCGCGAATCCACAGACTGCGGCGCAAGTTGCGACTGCGGTTCAGGTTGCGGTCGATCCACTGGCGACTTTTGTTGCTACTGTTTCTGGTTCTGTAGTTACGATTACAGACGCGGCTTCCGGAGCTGCAACTTTTGCTCATGATTCTCAAGTGGCAAAAACTGGTTTTGCATTTTCTGTTTCTAAAGTTGGCGATACTTTCGACAAAGTTGGACTAATTGATGGCGATATCGCAATTAGTGGTCTTGCAAGAACGCCTGTTGATATTAAAGCACATCAAAACGGCGCGACTGTTTTGGGTCAGATTTTTACTTCTGCTGGAAATCCAGAGATTAGTTTCACGCTAAAAGAAGTCACTTACGCGCGTATTGAGAAGATTTCTCGGTATGCAAACGGTGCTTTTTACCCAGTTGCGGCAGCGTCTACGCCTGGAATTGGCGGCGGTTCTGGCGGATTGTTTAAGTCTCCTACGACTCCACAGCTTGTGTTGCATCCGGTTCGTTTGGGAGTTGCTGATAAATCGAATGACTATTGCTTTTGGAAAGTAAGTCTTGATTTAGACAGTTTGAATTTCTCAGGCGAGAACATTTTAATGTTGCCAGTTAAGGCAAAAGCGTTTGAAGATTGCGACAAGGCTTCTGCGGTTTCTGTATGGATGTACGGAGATTGGTCACAAAGCTTTGTAAAGTAATCTAAAACAACTGGGAGAGTTTGTGCATTTTAAAGCTGAATCAAAACCAAAGGCGACCCTAGAGATAGGGTCAAACACTTATAAGATAACAGCGCCACTTGTTGGTCAGACTGCAAGTTTGTCTGAGGCGCTAAGTGCTGAGCCTTCGTTGTCGAAGCAAAATCTTATGACCAAGCAATTCATGTGCGACCTTGGGCAAATCCCAATGGCTGAACTTGAGAAGCTAGATCAAGATTTGTTTAATCAGCTTTTTGATTTCATCGTTAGTTCAAAAAAAAACTAACGTATTGGGGCTTTAAGAAAGCAAAGCTTGCCCATTTTTACGGATGGAGCAGGCCCGAAGTCGAGTGTCTTAGCGAAGACGATGCGGAGGATTACTGGAATGCGATTACGGTGATTGAAGCTCAAAAAGCCTTGGTTGAATTAAACTTACTTCACTTTGATAAACTGTCAAAAAGCGACAGAGAGAAAACGCACAGGTCGCTTACTTCTCAGGCTTATCCAGATTCTTTTTTTGAAAAAAAGGCACTTTCAGCAGAACATTTACAGAGGCTATTGCAAGGACGCTAGATGGCTAATGAAAAAATTGAAGTATCGATAGTTTTAGATGATGGCTCGATTGCTAGTGGCTTTGCTAACATCGAGGCAAAAGCTAAAGATTCGGGTAAAAAAGTCGGTGATTCTTTTCAATCTGGTGCGACTAAGGGCCTAGACGGATTTACGGGCGGCAAAGCTTCAGCGGTGATGGATGTTCTGACCAGCAAGGCTGCGCTGGCATCGGCGGCTATTGCTACAATTGGTTTTGCGCTAAAGGCCGCTTTCGATGGCGCTTTAATCGGTGAAAAGATCAACGCTCTTAATTCGCAGTTTGATTCTTTAGCTGCGCGCGAGGGCTTGGTCGGTTCTAAACTAAAAGAGGGTTTGGAATTAGCGGCTGACGGGTTGATCGATACTGAGGATTTGCTTCAAGGCGCAAACAGCGCGATTACGGTGCTGGGACAAAGCGCTTCTCGATTGCCCGAACTTTTAACAACTGCTACGCAGGCAACAGCCCTCCTCGGCGGCACTGCTAAAGACCGCTTTGAAGATTTAATCCGCGCTGTCGAAACGGGGAATCAAAAACTGCTACAAAATAATAAGATATTTGTAGATGTCAATAAAGTCTATAAAGACTATGCAGACTCGTTGGGAATCTCTAGAGATAGGTTAACAAAAACACAAGAGCAGGCGGCGCTACTTGATGCGGTTTTGGAAAATAGCAAGAAAACTTTTAAAGGCGTAACTAATGAAGTAACTCCCCTTGCAAACGCTATGACTCGGCTGAAAGTTGCGAGTGGTGAGTTTTTTGATGGGTTGTCTATTGCTTCCAATAAAAATTTCGGCGGAATTTTTAAGTCAATAGCCGACAGCTTTACTGGTATAGTAAAAGGCATCACTCCTGCTCAAAGGGGAGTTTCAGAGTTAAACCAAGAAATAGAAGGCCTAAGAAAAAGGCTGGATTCATTAGCTGGACAGAAAGCTAATCTTTTTAACCTTTTTACTGCTGGCGGTAATCCAGATGTCATTGCTTCAATTAACGTAAGGATTAAAGAAAATCTTGCTTTAATAGACGAATTAGCCAAAAAAGAAAAAGGATTAGAGGCCAGCAGACAAGAGGCGTTGGCTAGAAAGAAAAAAGAAGAAGAAGACTTAAAAATTCAGAAAGCGGCGGAGGCTGAGGCTAGGGATCTCGCAGTTACGAGCGCTACGATTCCTAACCGATCTGCCGAACTTGCGAGTAAAGAAAACACAGCTGCCATTGAAGCGAATGGTAATCCCTTTGCAGAAGATCCGGTGGAAAGAGCTGAAAGAAAAGCTGAAGCCCTTAAAATTATAAATGATCAACAGAATGCAAGCCTAGCGGCTGCCAATAAGCAATTTGCCGACAGTGAACAATTCTCAAAAGAGCAGAGGGAAACTGTTTTGACCAGCATTACAGCAGCCGGAGCGGCAAAGCGCATAGAAATCGATAGAAAAGCAGCGGCGCAATCGGCTGCGATTGAGCGAAACAAGCTTACATTTGCCGCCGGATTGCTTGGACAACTTGCCACGATTCAGGACTCTGGCAGCCGCGAGGCCTTTGAAATTGGAAAAGCAGCGGCACTTAGTCAAGCAACGATTAATGGCTATTTAGCTGTTACCGAAGCTTTTAAGCTTGGGTTTCCAGCGGCCCTGTTTGCTGTCCCGATAGCTATTGCGACCAGCGCTATTAATATTCAAAAGATTGCACAAACCCAGTATGGTCAAGCCGGTGGCTCGCCGGCTTCAAGTGTGGATCCAGGCGCGTTCACTGGCGGTGGTATTGGCGCCACACCAACTGGCGGATTGGTAACTGATGGCAATCCTTTAACAACTCCTACAGAGCTAATTAAGCCAACGACAACTATCGAAGTGAATATTCAAGGTGATGTTTTGGATTCTGATCAGACTGGGCTTAGAATTGTAGACCTATTAAATTCAGCCTTTGATAAACAAGGCGTACAGGTAAGAACAGCATGATTAAAACAATGTGCCAATTTTATTACGGTCACACAGTCAATGAGACAAACTTTTGGCTAGATTTTCAAGAGGGTACGGACCCAGCGCTATCGGCCAAAGTTGCAATCGGTGAATATACAATCACTGATTTTTGTTCAGCCGTTGCTCGAGCCATGAATTTAGTTGGAACTTTTGATTATTCCGTAACAGTAAATCGTTCTACCCGCATCATCACTATATTAGGGACTGGTTCTTTTAAAGTGTTACCCGTGACGGGTGTTAATTCGTCTAAGTCAGTTTTGCCCTTGCTTGGAATAGTTGCGGATACGGCTCTTGCTACGACTGCGGTCGGAGTGTCTGCGTCTGGGTTTTCTTGGCGGCCTCAGTTTTTAGCTCAGGACTTTGTTGATTTCGAAGATCAGCAAGACGCTGTAGACGGCGTGTCTCGCGAATCAACAAGTGGGAAAACTGAAAGCGTTAGGTTTGGAACTGTTAAAACAATGGACGCAAACTTTACTTACATTACTGATGTGCCTCAATCCAATGGACTTATTGAAAACAATCCGACTGCGGTTTCAGAGGCGAGGCAGTTTTTAGAATACGCAACGACTAAGGCTGATCTTGAGTTTATGCCAGACAGGGACAGTGTAAGTGTTTTTACTAAATGCTTACTAGATAGCTCGCCTGGATCTAAAAACGGAATTGGGTTTAAACTTCAAGAATTATATTCGAGGGGCCTAGTTGGCTATTTCGAAACTGGTGTGCTTAAATTTAGAAAGATAACGTGAGGGGTTTAAATTGAGTTTAATTGATGGACAGGACGTCTCGGCCGCAATAACCAATGCGGCTTTTGTTTCAAGAACTACAGACACAAATACAGTCGGGGTTTTAGCTTTAGAAAATACGGCTAACGTCAGCTCAGGCGCATTGATTACTAACGCACAACGAGCTGTAAACGAAACTTTCGACGCGGTCGGGATGACTGGCGAGGGAGATGCGACTAGAAAAAACTATTCATCTAATAAAATTGTGACAAATGGGGATTCTCATAAGGTTGCGATTGGAAAGCTAGACGCTGAATTTCACGAGACAACAGGGCACGCGCACTCGGGCGCGGCTGGTGATGGGCAGCCAATTGATGCGGCTAATTTGGATAATATCAATTTGTTTTTTGCTGAGTGGCAGTCATTCACAAAAGCTGCCGTTAGCGGATCAACCGCCACGGTTACAACAGAACTTGCTGGCAAAATATCTGGAGGCACGTCTGGATCTTTGGGCGTGATAACTACGGCGCCAAGCAACAAGATTGCTATTTTTGACTCTTTGACTGGGCAAGGATTTGAAGACTTAGAAGGCCAAAAAGTATTTGGTCGTATTACTTATTCGGCTCCTGATTTTACTGTTGGTTTTTTCACTAATGAAGTCGGCGTTGAGACTACATACAACTTTGCGTCACCTAAGGATATGCGGTTTTTTTATTTAGAAGTGTTTAATCAAAGCACGCGTCCGACGATTCCCAACGGTCCAGAGTTTGGGTCCATGGATTTGACGGCTGACATTGCGGACGCTGATCAATTTCGCCGGGGATTGGTAAGCACGGGAAACCAGACGCTTGAGGGGTTTAAAACTTTTGCATCTGGTGTACAAACTACTGGGAGATTCTCTCTTGGTGAAAATGTTGATTCTACAAGTACCGGAGCTGATGTAATCATTGGAACGCCGGTATCGTTTGTTTATCCGCTAAATGTTTTGACTAACGCAGGCGTGACTTCGGTTTCTGGATTAATTCAAGACGGATTCAATAAAATCGCTGTTGTGATTAACGCGACTGGAAACGCGATTGATTTGAATAACAACTCAGTCGCAGTAGTTTCGCCGCAAAATAGAATTTTAACTGGCGGCGGGACAACAATTACTTGGAAAAACAACCAGGCTTTTTATTTTATTTGGGACAATTCAACACAGCGCTGGCACTTAAGCGGCCAAGACGCTGGGACTTTCTCGCTTACAGCGTTCGGATCGACACCGAATGTTAACGGCGCAAGCTATAATACTGGCACTGGAGTTTTTAATTTAGAACCGGCATCGCCTTCTTTTCCTGGAGGGGTTACAACTTCGGCGCAAGGTTTTTCTGGTAAAAAAACTTTTGCCGGCGGGGCTTTGCTAGCTCAGGATGTTTCGTTATCTGCTTCAGACGACAGTACTTCGGGTGCTGCGACGGCCTTAGTTACTAACGTAAACCCGGTCAAAAGACTTACAAACGCAAGCTTGGATTCTGTTAGCGGGTTGGTAGCGCCAAGTGCAGATAGTAAAATTCAGATTGTGATGAATAAAACCGGCGGGCCTATCGTAATTCTAAACGAAGATGCTTCGGCTACTGCTGCGAATAGAATTTTAACCGGCACCGGCCAAAGCATAAATATGGCCTACAACTCTTCTTTGTTTTTTGTATACAACTTTGTCGACTCTCGTTGGCAAGTTGTGGGCGGTTCGGGCGGCGGTGGTTCTGAGTTAAACTTTATTGAGAACGGCGATGCTGAAGCTCAAAATGATTTTACTACTTATGCTGATGCTGCTGGAATCCAGCCGGTTGACGGCACGGGCGGGGCTCCTACTCTAACGGCGGCGTCAATTTCAGCGTCTAGCCCACTATCTGGGTCGAATAGTTTTTTACTAGCTAAAGACGCTGCTGCAAATCGACAAGGCCAGGGGTGGTCAATTCCATTCACTATTGATTTGGCAAATAGAGCTAGGCTTTTAAAGCTAAGCTTTGACTATCTAGTTGCGGCTGGGTCCTTTGTTGCAGGAAGTGATACTGCTGATTCTGATCTGACAATGTGGATTTACGACGTTACGAATTCGCGTTTAGTTTCAATGCACAATAACAAACTGTTTAGCAATTCGAGTACGCTTGCGGGCGAGTTTCAGAGTTTGTTTCAATCATCACCTGATAGCACTTCCTACAGATTGATTTTTCACTTAGGCACGACATCGGCAACGGCCTTGACGCTGCAAGTGGATAACATAAAAGTGACGCCGTCTTGTGAGAATGTTTACGGAAGTCCGGTTTTAGATATTGTGCCTACGACTTTATCATTCACGAATTTCACAGTGTCGTCGCAAGAGTTTTTTAAGCAGCGAGTTGGCGATACCGTAAGGCTTCACGGCAAGGCTGTTTTAAATGCCGCACCGGGTGGACTGATGGAGATTGATTTACCGTCAGATATTCCTGTCGATCTCGACAAGGAGACAGCCGCAATCGCGCTTCGCAGCTCAGCTTATGCTCAAGAGACCGGGGTTGGTGTGCACGACGGGGCAGTTGAGATTGTAAGCGCTAGCAAGCTTCGAGTTTTTGGTGACGACAGTGCTGGCCGGTGGGATGCCACTACACCGTTTACTTGGGCGTCTGGAGATGAAGTTTATTTAGACGTAACTTTTGCGGTTGCTGGGTGGTCGTCTAGTGTCATTATGTCAAGCGAGACGGACGGTAGAATCACTGCTGCTAGATACACGTCAACAGCGGGGCAGTCGATCCCAGATGCTACGACCACGACTATTTTATATGGCACCGTCACCAAGGACACGCATGGGAATTACAATCCATCTACCGGGATATACACGCCTCATGAAGCCGGGTGGTACAGGTTCAAAGCTCAAAACGCCATTGCAACGGCTGGGCAGTTCAACGGGACAACGGAATCGGTTGGGCTTAGCTTTACCAAGGTTGTCGGACCTACTGAAATTTCAAGAAACTTTGATTACCCGTCGGCGGCTAGTGTTGAGTTTTACATTGAGCACAATGATGAATTTTACCTAAACGCAGGCGAGCAGATCCGGATTGAAATGTTTCAAGATTCTGGTGGTACTAGATCGCTTGGGACTGGTTCGGTTGCTAATTTCTTAGCTATTAGTAAGCTTTCAGGGCCTTCGCATATTGCGGCAACTGAAGCAATTGAGGCTATTTACTCAAATACCGCTGGAAGCACTGTCACCACGAGTGACGTAGCTTTGCCTTATGCGGTGAAGGCTAAGGACACTCATTTATCATACAACACTTCGACTGGTATTTTTACAGCTCCTGCGCCTGGCACTTATGTTTTTCACGCAAACGCGATTAGCACCTCTGCATTAAGCGCTTCGTTTGCTTGGTATTTGTACGCCTATAAAAACACCTCGACTAGAGTCGCGGCAGATTTGAAAGCTGGTACGGGCGCGGCAAATACCACAAACTCAGTAAGGCTTAGCGGGTCTGTTGAGCTTTTGGCCGGGGACACCTTCCAGATTAATACTCTGGTCGATGGAGGGACGCTCACGCTTTTGACTGCGGATGGATACAATACATTTTCAATTTATCGAAAGAACTAGGGGCTTAAAGATATGATTAGAGTAATAATCAGAGTATCCGGTGCGGTTGTTAAGTCGGCTGATTTTCCAACGCAGGCAGAGGTTAATAGCTGGCTTCAGAGAAACGCAGAAAAGAAAACATGGGGCTCGCCTGAAAGATGGGTCGAGGCTTCAAAAATTACCACTGAAAATATTTTAGACGCTTTGGATTCTGCGATTATTCCAAATCCATTCCCAGCATTTGGAGAGCCCTCCACAATTACCATTTACAAATTCGCAGGTGATTACACAGTCGAACAAATAGACGTTAGTCAGCAGGCGGCTCTAGCAAAAGCTAGGCAAGAATCAATCCTAGCCATTGATCTAGGTATGACAGTGGTCGCTGAAATTAGGGCATTGAACAAGTCTAAGATCTTGGCCGGCACAATGACTCCGCAGCAATTCACTGCACTTTTACAAGACCAGACGGCGGCTGCAATCGAGCGAGCCCTTTGGACCGGTAGTTTTTCAACGGCGAAAGCTTTGGTTTTAAGCTTTGCTGGATATTATACAGACGCAGAAAAACAAGTTATCCTTAGTAAACTTGACTCTTTAATAGCAAAGGGGCTGTGAGATGCATTTTAACCAATTTATTGAGTGGGCATTTTTAGGATTAATTTCTGGCGGTATGATGTTGACGATTGCATTCTTGCACAGACTAAATGAAAGCGTGGACACTTTAAACGAAACCATCGCGTCACTAATTGAAAAGGCAGTTTGGCATGAAAAAGTGCTCGACAAGCACGATGAGAGAATATCAAATCTAGAGAAACCAATTACCAAAAGGAGAAAATAAGAATGGAATTAGCAAAAGGTTTGTCATTGGATTACGAGAATGGCGACGTGGTTATGAAATACAAATTGTCAGCAATTGTACTTCCATGGCTAGAGTCGATGCAATCGAAAATCGAAGCCGGTCAAATTGACCTTATCAAAGGTACAGAGCTTGATAAAATGGCGATGATTCAAGCCATTACTATGATGAAAGCAGAACTTAGCAAGTGAGTTGGCTAACGGCCTTTTTTGCAAATGTAGGTGGAAAGATTTTAAAATCTTTTATTCTATTTTTGTTTGGAAGGCTGGTTGCTTGGGCAAAAGAGCAGCAAGAAGAAGCTGAGCGCAAGCGAATTAATAAAATAAATCTTGAGAAATATAAAAAAGCCATTGAGGAGAAATTGCCAGATGAAGAAATATCTAAAGCCGGTGAAAATCTTCTTAACGGCATTACTCCTAATTCTTAGTGGCTGCAATAGCCTCCCTGATTTCCCTCAATGGTCACCTTACATAACAATTCCGAGTGAGAATAAAAAATTTCAATGTCATCTTGTGGACACTAAGCGAATGATTTTCCAGTGTGAACCAACGTCAACGCCATTGGATAATTCTCTTGACGGTTCTTTTTGCACTAAGCCCGACGAGCAGGTCGAGATTATAGATTGGGTTAAAAAAGTTCGCAAGAAATTTGAGCAAGGGCCAAAAAGTGGCCGTTAAATTATCAGCTACGGCTAAAGTCTTATCGTCTAAAAGAAATATTGAGCCGAATCTTATTGTTGAAATCGACGGGATCACAACTATTTTCTCAACAATTGAAACGCTAAAGGCTGCTAAATACGGTGAGGACGGCATTTATTACGGGATGCCTGGGCTTGTTTACGGAGGCAGTGTTGAGATTGGAGACAGCAAAAATTATATTTCTCTCGGAGGCGGCGGCCCAACAATTTCACAACAGCTACAGCAAGACAAAGGCGCCACGCAATCGGTGTCGTCTTTAAATCTAGAGTTTATCGATAACAATGGCGAGATGACTGAGATAATTTCTCCAGGGATAATTCTAGATGAGATTTTAGGCGTTAAGGCCCGCGTGTTTTTAAATTTCAAGGGCGGACGCCATCCCGATGATTCGGTATTAATTCACCGAGGCATTATTGATGCAGTTGAAACACAGCCTGCAAGTATTAAATTAAACATTGCGCATCCAGAATCACAGAAGCGGCAAGAATTATTTATCAAAACAAACGTCCAATTAGACGGGGCTATCGATGCAGTTCAAACGACAATTACGGCAACGTCCACTGTTGGTTTTATTTTACCGACGGGCACTGAAATACTTTCTTACATCAAAGCTGAAGACGAGATTATTCAGTTTACTGGAATTTCTGGCAATAGCTTTACTGGCTGTATCCGGGGTGCTCTTGGTAGCATTGCTGATGCTCACGATGACGATAGCGATGTAGAGAGTTTTTATAGGCTTCAAGGCAACGCGCTTGATTTAGCTTTACAGCTTATGTTGTCCCAAGGGCCTGAGTATTTCGCGACTAATGTTAAGATGCTTCACATTGGCGCTCTTTCGCCGATTGATATTCGCCCTAATTACATTTTGTTTCCTATTTTTGACGTAGAAGAGCAATACGGCTTGGTAAAGGGCGATTTCATTACAATTACCGGAAGCGCCACGAGTGACGTAGTTGATGCGGTCATAACTGGTTTTGGACAAACCTCTGGCGGCGAAAGTTATATTGTTACGTCAACCGTTTTTGCGGCCGAACATTCTACTGTTGGATTGGCTTCGTTTAAATCTAAATATGCAGTCCTTACAGAGGGCATGGGGATGACCCCGCAAGACGTGGACGTGGCAAGGCACGAGGACTATAAAACTAAGTTCACAAGCCAAATCCCTAGCTATGATTTTTATATAAAAGATACTATTAAGGGCAAAGAGTTTTTATCTGGCGAGATTTATTTCCCCGCCGGGCTTTATTCTTTACCGAGAAAATCAAGGGCAAGTGTTGGAATAACTATCCCGCCATTGAGTGATCAAGTTGTCCCGATTCTAAACGAGGACACTGTTTTATCTCCTGGCGGGATTAAAACCGCGCGCGGGATAAATAAAGATTTCTATAACGCTGTTATTTATAAATACAACGAGCTTCCACTTGAAGAGAAGTTTATCAGCTCAACGGTTGGTTATTCGGCCAATTCTGAGCGAATAAAAAACACTGGAAACAAGCCACTTACTATTAAATCAAAAGGACTTAGAGATACGGGCGGAAGCCAAGTTATTATCCGAAACACGACAAGACGATTACTTGAGAGATATGAATATGCGGCTGAAAGCTTGCCCGGCATTAAGGTTTTATACAAGACCGGGTTTAATATAGATGTTGGTGACGTGGTTGTCTTCGGTAGTGCTGCGCTAAAAATTGCTGACACTAGCTCTGGCACTAGGCTGACGCCGCCACGGCTGTATGAAGTCGTAAACAAAAAACTAAACGTAAAGACCGGCGACATTTCGCTGGACCTATTGTCTACGGCTTTTAATCTAGACGGTCGATACGGCGTAATGTCACCAGCCACTAAGGTCGCAAGCGGATCAACAACAAGTGTTATTAATATTAAAGACAGTTTTTCAACACTTTCGCCGGATCTTGAGCGCGAAAAATGGAGCGACTACATAGGGGAAACTGTATTATTCCACTCTGTTGATTGGTCATATCAAGAACAAACTGTTTTAGTCGGATTTTCTCCAGGCGATGATTACAAAATGATTGTAAACCCACCGCTTTCAGCGCCGCCACTTGAGGACTACATCATTGATATTGCGCTCTACGGCAACACTACGGATAAAACTGTAAACGAGAAATACAAGCTGATTCACTGTTATATAGAGCCGCAAGTTTCAGTTGCCAGTGGATCGTCTAGTACTGTTTTTGACGTAGATGGTGGAGATATTGGAAAGTTTTTTGTCGGCAGCATTTTGCGGGTTCATGATTTCGATTATAGTGATGACTCTCCAGAAGTTAGGATTTTAACAATCGTCGGTAATACAATAACAGTTGACGCCGCACTGGGATTCACGCCCAATAATACTCATTATATAGACTTGATTGGCTTTATTGATGAAGGGCTGCCGTATCGATACATTTAAAAAAAGAAGGTCTTTTAATGGCTGATTTAACACCTGAGAGAATAAATGTTCAATCCGAAGAGGTCGCTTACAAGGCTGCCGTTTCAGAGGCAACATTTACTCGGTTTGGTTCTGCTGTAAATTTCATTAATTATTTCCAGCACGATAGAAAAGAATTCTTTATCAATGGGCCTTACCAAGCCGTTGTCGCACCAGACGGTGCGCACCTGTTTCTATATAATGCCGAAATTATTGGTTACTGTATGTTTAACGTAGTTGCCGGGAGCGGCGGGACAACAACAATTGATGTTAGAAAATATACTGCGAGCAATACAGGCGGAGCCTCTATGTTTTCAACACTTCCTTCGATTGCTGCGAGTGTTGGAAATTATGCCTTTGTAGCTGAAAGCTTTGCACCGGGTGCTGTTGTTTTAGAAAATCCAGCGGGCACGACAAAGGCTGTGTTTACAAGCTTACTGGTGGACGCTGGCGATTTGATTGTAGTTGATATTACTGCGGCCCAAAGCGGTGCTCCTCAGAATTGTGGTATTGTTATTTTTCATCGACCTAGATAGGGGAGTTTTATGGCTACGTTTAGTAATGGGGTAAGTGTCGGAGTCGCAACAGAATCCGCACAAGATAGAAATGATTTTTCGGGAGCTAATGAGAAAAATGAAATTCTACTAGTCCCCGCCGGATCTTATTACGACGTTACCATCCTAATCGGACAGGTGAATGGAATAGGACTGGTTAATAATACTCAAAATGGGATACGTATTTATGATGCAACTAACACCGTAATACTTCATTCCTTCAATCAAAATAATACTGTCACACACAATATAAAAGTTGGTCCTGGGCAAAGAATAAGTGATTTTAAAATAGGCGGATCGACTACAGTTTTAAGTTACAGAGTTTACGGCGTTCAAATCAAGAACGGCATGTAAGGGATTGATTTTATTATTAACACATTCATAAAACCAAACGGCCTTAGCGATCATTGCATCGAAATAGGCCTCATCTTTTTTAACTTCGATTGAGACAATGTTTTCCTCGAACTCTGGATTATATGAAACAAAGTGACAAACATCTGCACCACTAAGCATCATGCCCCAATAAACTTGCGGCAGATAATATGGGATCACTTGTTTTTCTGATATGACTTTGAAGTGGTTTCGCGCGCCCATGCACTTTATCTCGATAATCTCATTCTCAAAAACGCCATCGGATGAATATACAAACGGGTATTTATCGTGATTAAAGCAAGCAGGCTCGAACTTCTTTTTAGATATTTCGTTAAATAAATTTCTAGCGACGGGCTCTAATGACGACCCACGCAAAACGGCAAAATTCTTTGATAAATCTTTAGGCGGTTTTTGGCCAGTTTTTACAAGCCATAAATCCTCTATTTTCTCATAAGGATTTAGGCCCATTATCGTGCCGATTTCGGATGAGCCGATAGATCCTTTTCTCCACTCATGCCATTCGGGTGAGCCTTGAATATAATTTATTTCAGTCTTCACGCCATCACGCTGCCGTGCCTGATTTGCGCAGACGGTGGCGGTATTTCAAGCCCTCGATATGCGATAAGCCGATCTTTCGGGAATGCTGAGATAGTAACTTTATTGGATTGATTTCCGCCAAGAACAAAGATCGAGTTCTCGTCTTCGCAGTCGTAAAAGCCCACATGGCCGTTTTTCTCGCCGCGCTTTAAAACTACAAGGCACCCTTTAATTGGGGCGTCTAGCTTGACTCCAAAATGCGCATACGTTAGCGCCCAGAGTGTTCGCTTTGATGGAATACTACATTGCTCTAACACCCAAGAGACGAAAGCCGCGCACCAACTTGTTTCGTCGTGAAGAGCCACGGTCCCATCAGTCGGAATGTTTACAGCACTAAAATACTGTAAAATTCTTGGATTACTTTCCTTGCCCGGGATCTCTTCGACACCTAGTTCGTTCAAAGCGGTTAGATATAACTTATTGTAAATATCTTTTGTGAGAATCATTTTGTGAAAATCAGCCAAGGAGTTGAAAAGAAGCTAAGCTTGTAGCCTTCAATCTGCTTTTGTTTAATTATTTTCTCAACCGACTTTGCGTCATCGAAATGACTAATTTGAACGGCTTTGTAATCGGTTTCAGCTTGGTTTTGCGTTGGTTTTTTATTCACGAAGGCCCCCTAATAAATTATGTATTTGCAGGCTAAATCTTGTCAAGCTTAGTCATTCTGCTAGAGCTTTTTCCGCCGCTCGACTTCAGCCATAAGCTTTAGCTCACGCTCTTGACCGATAGCATTTAGGCGGCATTGTTCAGCAACGGCGCCGATCTCTACAGCATGATGAATTTCGTCGTTAGGCTCCATCATCTGGCGAGCCTGGTCTTCTGAATCGGCCACTCTGTCAGCCAAATTGCATCGGTTGATTAGCAGCCACCATTCTCGATGCTTCACTCCAAAGCCCCTATCGCCACGTCTTTAGCGCTGAGCCCAAGCTTCACCCGGTCGTGAATTACAGACACCGGCAATCCATAAGCTGAGTGGTAATTCGCAAGCTTTAAGTAAACCCCATAGCCTTCATACAAATTAGGGCCTGCGTGTGAAAGCAGCTTTTTACCGTTGACCCATACTTCCATTAAGCCGTCTGAGTATGGCGACCACTTCACATGATAAACAAAATCGAACCATACTTTTTTAACCAAGGGGCCGACTTCGGCTTTGTAACTATATTGATTGCCGACTTTGTTATCGTAAACAACATCAGGGCCGCCGTGACCGTAAATGGTAATCACTCCATTTTGAACTAGCATTTGAAAGTTCGCTTGCCCGCCCTGGTTTTTACTATCGTGAAAGTCAAACACCGCGCCCCAATGTCCAGGAGGTGGCTGGTTGTAATCATCAGGAAAATAAACAGAGTGCGCATACCATTGTTCTTTACCTGCGATTGAGTCTAGGTTTTGCATTGGTACTGAGATGTCGTTTCTCTCATGCAAGCCAGAGCCTGATACGTTGTTATCCCCTGGCTCTGTGTGTAAGCGGATTGCTGTATTGCCATCGCGGCCAATGTTCACAATCGCTTTCCTTCGATCCAAGTCGGGTCGTTGTATGTTTTCGTATACGCGTTGGCGACTCCGGTCACCGCTCCAAGATCGATTAGTTTCTCCGGCGTTGTCGATCCGACTTCCTTGCTGAATAGCGTGAACCCGTCCGCCCCTTGTGTCTGGTCGAAGTCCCACGTAAACGTCCTCGGTACCGCTATCGCTGGTTGGCTTAGCAAAATTGCTGAAGCCAGCAAAAACAATATTCTTTTCATTTCTTATCTCCCTTATTGGTTGGTTAGTTGGCATTTGATCTTTCTCCGGTGGTGTTAAATGCCTTAACTTGAAATTCATAGGTTTTGCCAGGAATGAAACTCTTGTCGTCTGTTATACCGTAAAACTTTTCTTTACCGACATCGATGGAGTGCACAGCCTTTTCATCAGTAGGACATAGGCTCTCGTCGGCTGACAGCTTCCAGTAAACCCGGTATCCAACGATTAACTCAGAATCGCCAGGGTCTTCCCAAGTTAGCTTTGCTGCATGGGCCGATAAAAACATAGATAGAAAAAGAGTGATCATTTCAGCCCCTCCAATCGAGACAATTATTTATAGCCAAACAAGTCGTCGGCTAGGGCTTTCTCGATTTTATTAAACGCCGAAAGTGCCATTCAGCGCGCACCTCAACTTCTCTATCCGCTTGTCTTGAATCTTTGCTAACTTGTCGTTTGCTATAGCAGCGACCTCCTCAGCTTGAAACCTGTCGAGGTTTTGCATAAAATCGTCAGTCAGCGCGCACCTCGACTTCTCTATCCGCTTGTCTTGAATCTTTGCTAACTTGTCGTTTGCTATAGCAGCGACCTCCTCAGCTTGAAACCTGTCGAGGTTTTGCATAAAATCCTCAGCCGTGAAAAATCCCGCTACGAAGTGAATCATCTGTCCCCCTCGTAATCATCCCTATCCAGCAGCCTGACAAAATACTCAACCCTTGCCTCTTCGCGCCACTTATCCGGCAAATGCTCAGTCACATCAACAAACTTATCAATCGACTTGCAATAAGCCTCTGCCCATTCAACCGCGCCCTCGTCGACTTCCATCACTAATTCGCCATTGCAAAATTCAAGTGTCATGATCCGCCTTTCGACTTATCAGACACCGACTCTATCAACAAAGACGCCCGATCTGAGCGCCTTAAAATATAAGCCCCTAAATTGTAAACCAAAACACCAAACATTATCGTAGCCGCCGCAATTGGAATAAAAATTAACTCCAACACTGAGAAAACACCCTGCATAAAACGATACCAGTATGCGGCTAGTGTTTTTTGATGACGAACTTTATTCATTTGCTATCCTTTCATCATGAGTCGAGATTCTACAAAAGCCGCCCTAAATAAATACTTCGCTAAACAACTAAGCTCGAATAAGCCAAAGCGAACAAACCAGACACCAGAGAAAGACCTAGAAAAATTAGTAATGCTATGGCTGCGACAGAATAACTGGAAAGCGTGGGTTGTTGAATCAAAAGCTGTTTTTTCAAAAGCTGCAGGTCGTTTTCTGCGAGGATCAGCCCAAGCTGGCTTTCCTGATATGTGCGGCTTAAATGAACGAGGTCTTTTTGTAGCAATCGAACTAAAGTCGCCTGGCAGAAGGTCGACTCTTCGAGAAGCTCAACGCGCTTTTCTATTGGAAGTGATCGACTCAAATGGATTTGCTTGCTGTATTGACTCTGTAGATCTTCTAGAAAAGACCTATCGTGAATTTTGTCACTCTCCAAGTCCCAAAGCCTTTTTGGTTTCACAACTACCTACTCCTTCTATGCGGGCCGATAATAGCCCGCTATTTGATGATGTTTAGTTCAACTTCTCATTCACATAAACATTGGCATATATTTTCGAGGCATCTTTTTTAGATGGATTGTGCTTAATCGTTATCGATACAGTATTGCCTTTGCACCCGGCTAATACTTCGGCAGGTTCGCCGCCGGTTGTATCCGTGCCTGCAAGCTTACAGATTTGCGCCTTCACCATTGAAAGCCTGGTCGGATTACTAAGCGCGATCTCTTCAGATAATACTGAGTTCATCCAACACTTGCGGCCAGTCATCTCGCCTTCGGTAATAGTAAATTCAACACTTAATGAAATTTGAAAAATATCTTCTTTTATCTCAACGTCTGTTACTTCGGCCTTATATTGGCCCTCTGGCAACATCGTGAATTCTTTAAGCCCAGCGGTAGCATCTGCATTGTCAATTGCGTTCCAAATATCCATTTTACACCCCTTGTTTTTTGTCTATTAAAATTAATAATTGCAGCATTTTATCTTAACCAAATCATATGCTTAACGTTTCAAGTAATAATTTAGCGTCCATTGGCATTACATCCGGCAATTTCCCGCTGCGATCGCCGGCACATATAATATGCTTAGTCGGCTTTGTTCGCATCATTCGCTTGCCGTCTTTATCAACGTAGCAAAATAAAATCAAATCACTCATGCCAAGGATTTTCTCTTCAATCGAATTCGCAAGAGACGTCGCTACCGCCGTATATGTCACGGCCTCTTTTTTGATCTCTTTGTCCTTCGTGTGGGTGACGAAAGTAATTCCCTTGCCGGCGTTGTTTAGCTTCACAAGCTCTTTCATGATGAATTTCTTAGTGGCTGTAAATCCAGCTCCAAAAGCTAAGTCCGTCAACGCCTTTACTTTGTTAGTCTCACAAACGTGATCCACACAAATATCGTGCAAGTTGTCCATCACGTCGATTACTAGATGTTTGAATTTAGTTTGTTTACAAAATTCTGTGACTAGCTTCTGAAACTCAGTCCAGGCGCGGATTTCCGTCTTATATACTTCGAGAAAATCTAAGCCCTTCTCGGTCGAACAGAAATAGACTGAACCGTCAGCACCAATCTGTGAAGCAAATGTGCTCTTTCCGACTTTTGGCAATCCAGCAATTACTATATTCATAGCCTTATAGTCGTTAACGATTTTAGACTTCTCTTGAGAGATTATCTCACTTTTTATCAAGGACAAAAAAACCCCCTCGGTTTTTAAAATTAGCCCGACCCGCAGAAGCCCAGAATCTCTTTTACTACTGTAGATAGAGAGAGGATTCTAGAATATTTCTACGGGCCGAACCTCGATGTTTTTTATTTAAATCTACAGTAGTAACGGATTGCAAATCTGACAGCAAAAACAGTAAAAGGAAACTAAAAAATGAAACGCTCGGCGTCGTGCTCAACTTTTTATGTTTTACAGCCCCAAAGATAAGTGCACACTTTAAAACGCCGACCAACGAGCCAACAATTTCGAAGTGTTTTTTCTTAAAAAAGTCGGCGCTTTCGTTTTAAAACGCTTCTTTTTGTTGGCCCTTGGTCGGTACTTTTTAATTAATTTTGAGGGGGGCCTCTTAATGTCAATCTTTGCAGACGTCGCCAGGAATTATCATGAATCTGGCTTTAGCGTTATGCCAGTGATCGGAAAAGACCAGCCAATAGAAAAGGGCTTCCAGCGGTTTTCTAAAAAAATGCCGACCGACGAGCAAATTTCAAAATGGGAAGAGATCAAAACCAAACTCAATATAGGAGTAATCCTAGGACTGGGCGGACTGGTTTGCCTCGATATTGATTACGACGGCGAAGATCGCGAAGCATTTCTTGATGGAATTAAAAAATTAGCGCCGGAAATATTGGTCGCGAAAAAAGGCAAAAAAGGGCTCTCCGCTTTTTACAGAAGCAGTTTACCTGGGCGAAAAATAAAGCACCCACTAGATAAAAGAAAAACAGTCCTAGAAGTTTTATCAACCGGAAATTATACAATCGTGCCGCCGTCGATTCACTCGGAAACAAAAAAGCCCTACGTTTGGCTTACTGAAAATGAACTAACCGATGTTAAAGTAAGCGAACTGCCGGAATTAACAAAGGATGATTTAACTAACTTTGAAATATTTGTTGAGGATTTTTTTACAAATCAACCCAAGCATTCCGGCGGAAGAAATATTTCACTCGGCGCGCACATTTTTAAAGTTGCAAATAAATTTTCAACATTTGACGAGCTTGTTAAGCACATTATGGCAATCGATGTCGAGTGGTTTGGTGATGAGTCTTATTATAATGACCCTCAGGAAAGAAAACAACACTCGCCTGAAGAGTTTGCAAGACAGCACGTAAGCCGTGCGGTTGATTGGCTCAAAAAGAAGAAAGAAGAAAAAGGCGAAAGCTGGAGCTTTAAAAACCAAACCGAACTTTCAATAGACGCTTTTTTAAAATCATCGGGTGGGTTTTTTCACTTAAGCGCCGATGGCAATGTTGTTCCGCACTACGCGCAGTTTGCCGAAACCCTAAAGCGCGAACGACTATTAATAAGTCACGATACTATTGATTACATTTATAACGGTAGTTACTGGGAGTCGATTGGTGAAGTGCACTTTGACAATATCATTATGCAGGCAAATAAAAACAAGCTTAAGCCTTTTATGATAAGCAGTTTTAAAAAAGTCGCAAGGTCAATTTGCTTTGAAAAAAGCGACGGAAAAGGCACTCAAGGCCTGATGAATTTAAACAACGGCGTTTTAAACGTCGTCACTGGAGAATTGCTGCAAAGTTCTTCGAAGTATTTTTTCACTAATAAAATTAATATTAATTACGATGAAAAAGCGGACTGCCCTAAGTGGATCTCATTTTTAGATGATGTCTTCAGCAAGGACGGCGAGCTTACGGCACTGTCCCAAGAAATCATTGGTTATACCTTGCTTGGCGGAAAACCGTTTTTACATAAAGCCTTTGTGCTTTTCGGCGAGGGCCGAAACGGTAAGAGTACATTTATTGACGTATTTCGAATGCTGATCGGAAATGGCGCCGCAAGTGTTAGCATTAAGCTTTTAGACAAACCGTTTAGCGTTGTTTCGCTCGATGGAAAAATTGCAAACTTAGTTGAGGAAACGCCAAGTGGAGAGCTTTCGTCAGAAGCATTTAAAGCGGCTGTCGGCGGTGGAATTCTTACGGCTGCAAAAAAAGGTAAGGACGAATACGATTTAAGAATAGATGCCAGGTTTATTTTTGCTTGTAACAAAATTCCGACCTTTGATGACAAGAATGAATCATTAATGGAGAGGCTAGTATTTTTACCATTTAAAAACTTCATTCCACTGGAAAGGCGTGATGTGTTTTTAATTGAAAAACTCAAAGAGGAATTGCCTGGAATTTTAAACTGGGCAATCGAAGGCGCAAGGCGAGTAAGCTCAACGCTTAAACTAACAGAGCCAACGGTCTCGAATAACCTGATGCTTGAATTCAGAGAAGACAACGACAACGTTTACGCTTGGTTTATTGAAAGTATTAAGGTCTCAACCGAGTATGGAGACGTTACCGCAAGGAGCCTTTACAACCGATATTGCCACGACACGCGGTGTAATAATCAGTTTCCAGTAAAATTTATTCAATTTTGTAAAAGATTTAAAAAAATACTAATTGAGCGAAATATAGGCAATTTTCCGGTCGAGACAAAAATTAAGGAGCAGCGCGGCTACAATTTTGTTCGTTATATAGGCAACGCTGCGGTGCTTCCATGAGAAAAACCGGACGGATCGGACGGATCGGACGGATGAAAAAAATTCATCCGTCTGGCTGTAAGCTTATGAAGTTATTAAATAATTGGAAAAAAACGGACGGATGGACAGATGATTTACTATATTCATTGTATTAATACGTATGTAGCTAGCAACCACAGGGGGGCAGATTGGCATTTCATCCGTCCATCTGTCAGCGACAGTGCGTCGTAGGAATTTTGTTTCTTTTTTGTAAAAGTTGAGGCAGCCAAAAATCCAAGGGATTGTTTTTATCGCGGATGATAAACAAGGAAACCCGAAAGGAAGTTTTATATGGATTTTCTCAGAGACTCTTCAGGTGAAATTGTTTTAGGCCCAGACGATTGGTTTCAAGAAATTGGAAAGCCGGTGGCTCAGTGGTTATTTGATCCACATGGATTTCGAAATTATGACGAGAAACAAATTTATAGTGACGAGCGGAAAAGCGGGCTTTGAGTATCAGGATTATAAAAAGCAATTAGAGATTATTTTTTAGCGTGAGCGTGTTTTTCAATCCATTCAATGCACAAGCGTTTGATCTTTTCTGCGTAGTTAGAGTCATATTCTTCAATATTGGGGACTTCAAAATACGCAGCGCCTTTGAATGCGACTTCATGACTGGGCTCGCCGTCTTCAGAGCAACGCAGACGCGACGTGTCAAGTAAAGCATTAGAATTCATATCAAATCGAGACGTTGCCAAAGCGCAGGCGCGCTAAAACGGCTTCGCCAGCGCCCCAAGGTGACGTTTTGCGGTGTTGGTTGAGGTCAACGCATGGGCTTTGCGATTAGGGACCACTGAGGCCCTTTGGCGAAACTGGTCTAAAGCCCACTTAATAAGTATTTTAAGATGTTTTAAGATTTTTGCTGGAGGTGTAACCATCGGCAATACCTTCCGGTCTAAGCAATATACGAGGACGAAAAACAAAAAGCATCTGGTGAGACAGCTTTTTTGCAAATACGCATACAAAGCCAGAATAAGAGAAATTGAATTTAAACTCACTTTTGAGCAATTTAAGGTCTTGATCTTTAAAAATTGCTATCTCTGCGGATCACCACCGTCAAACCTAGCTAAACGAAAAAGCATTCAAGGCCAGCTTTTTTATTCTGGAATTGATCGATTAGACAATTCCAAAGGCTACATCATCGAAAATGTAAGACCCGCGTGCCACAAGTGCAATGCAATGAAAAGCTCGATGACCATGGGTGGTTTTAAAAAACAGATTAAAAAGATTTTAACTTTCGGCCGCGGCGCAATTGGATTCAGAAAGAAGGCATTATGATTCTTGGTTGGCTTACGATTTACGGCACTAAAGTCAAAGTGATGAAGCAAGCAATTGATGAAGCCTTGGGGTGGAATGGATATTATGATACTCGGATCAAAACTATTGTTGTTGCAGAAAATCTAAAAACCGATGAATTAACTTCTGTGCTGGTTCATGAGTTCATTCATTCCGTCATCGATCGGCTTGGTTGGCGTCAATTTCTAACAAAAGAGCTTGAAGAACTTTGTTGTGAACAGATTTCTGTTGCCATCGCTGAGAACTTTGATGTGAAATTGAAAGTTCGAGGAGGAAACAAAATGGCTAAAAAAACAAAACCAAAACCAGCAAAACCCGCTTCTAAACCAGTTAAAAAAGGTTACTAAGTTTATAAAAGCCCGTTAGGTTGGCTGTTGACTTACTTCTTTTAAATAAAGCTTTAGTCAATGAAATCAGCCTTTGGCATGAAATCAGTACCTTCCTTGAAATTGAAAAGAAACTGCAGGCAAGTAGTTACGAGAGAGCGATATGGAGAGATTTACAGCTTGCGCAAATTGAAATTAAAAACATCGAGAAAAGGGGAGTCAGTTGCCAGACTTAAAAACAGAGAATATGGGGATAAATCTTAGACAATTAATGAAGGAGCTAGGATGTTCTCAAAAAGAATTTTCAGAACAAATAGGTATAACGGAAGCCGGACTTTCTCAGCTTTTAAATGGGGAAAGAATGCCGAGAATTGACACTGTATTGAAAATTATGAAAGCGACTTCTGTTAAATTTGAAAGGTTCCCCCCATTTTCAATTGTCGATATCGTCACACTTGATTTTTACAATCAAAAAGTATTGATTAATGAAAAAGTATTGATCACTCAGAAACAATTTAAAGAATTTAAAAGATTGGGGAGCCTATGAATGACATCGACAAGTTCACGACAATCGCCGACCTGTTTACTTCGCTAAAAAAAGATAACCGTTCGCTAGAGGAGGAACTTAAAATGATTTGGCAGCGAGAGTTTTGGGTCCTGACTAGCACTCGCAAAGATCGAGGGGGGGAAATGGACAAAAGCGAGGGGGATGAATGACACCGAAAGAAATAAAAGGCATTTTAGAACAGCACAAACTATGGCTTGCTGATAATAGCACAGGCAAACGTGCGGATCTGAGCTTTGCGAATCTGCGCTCTGCGGATCTGAGCTCTGCGGATCTGAGCTTTGCGAATCTGCGCTCTGCGGATCTGCGCTCTGCGGATCTGCGCTCTGCGAATCTGAGCTCTGCGGATCTGAGCTCTGCGGATCTGCGCTTTGCGGATCTGAGCTTTGCGAATCTGCGCTCTGCGGATCTGCGCTCTGCGGATCTGCGCTCTGCGAATCTGAGCTCTGCGGATCTGCGCTTTGCGGATCTGAGCTCTGCGGATCTGCGCTTTGCGGATCTGCGCTCTGCGGATCTGCGCTCTGCGGATCTGCGCTCTGCGGATCTGCGCCTG
>Ga0163150_10001655_pt1 | contig 36727 bp, 33 predicted proteins | sample OliLakLV19P2IB_FD_148628 | JGI IMG/M metagenome (GOLD analysis project Ga0163150, IMG submission 148628) | Freshwater microbial mat bacterial communities from Lake Vanda, McMurdo Dry Valleys, Antarctica - Oligotrophic Lake LV.19.P2.IB | ecosystem: Environmental > Aquatic > Freshwater > Lake >... | reverse complement strand
GGTGGGGACAGCGGGACAGCGGGACAGCGGGACAGCGGGACAGCGGGACAGCGGGACAGCGGGACAGCGGGACTGAACCTAACCGGGAGGCCAGTGCATGGCTCGGCCACCGAGTACATGCACATGCAGGTGGCCCACCGACTGGCCGCCATCGCGCCCGATATTGGTCACCAGCCGATAACCCCGCTCCTCCAGGCCTTCGGCCCGGGCCACCTCGGCCGCCAGCCCGAGGACCTGCGCGAGTATCTCCGGGCTGGCGGTGGCGGCGCTGTCCGCGTGGCTCAAGGGGATGACCAGCAGATGGGTTGGAGCCTGGGGATTCAGGTCCCGGAATGCGAGGGCCTGGCTCGTTCGAGCCACCACGGTCGCCGGAATCTCGCCGGCCGCGATCCGGCAGAAGATGCAGTCACTCATCAGTCACCCCCCCCAACCGATCGAATCAGGGCTGCGGCGGCCAGCGCCGCGGTCTCGAAACGCAATGTGTAGGGTCCCAGTCGGACCGGTTCAAAACCAGCCGCCAGGAACAGCTCGCGCTCGGCCGCCGTAAACCCACCCTCCGGACCGATCACCACGGTCGTGGCGGCGGCGGGAACGGAGCTGGGGAAACCTCCTGAAGCATCGGCAAGCCAGCGCCGGCCGTCCCGGAACCGGCCACAGACCTCTTCCGGGGTACCCAGCGCCCCGACCGCCGGCGCCCAGGGGGCTCCCGATTGCTTGGTGGCCTCACGGGCCCGACGCGCGATGCGCTCCAGGTGGGAGACCCTGACCCTGGAGCTGACACTCTCGCTCCAGGCGGTGACCAGAGGGACCAGTTCGGTGACCCCGAACTCCGCGGCCTTCTCCGCCAGCCACTCGAACCGATCCTTGTCACCGGCACCAACGACCAGCCGCAGGGTCGGCGGCGGCGCGTGGTGCACGACGGACTCAACCCGCACGTGGGACTCTACACCGGCGGAAACCAGCACCGCGGCGGCGGTGACCCCTGCCCCGTCCTGCAATCGCACCTGGGATCCGATCGCCGCTCGGCGCACCTTGAGATGATGCGCCTCCGATTCCGGCAGCACCACAACACTCCCTGGCTGCAGCGTCCCCTCGGGGACCAGCACCGTGATCACCCTCGCCTCGCCGCCACCGACCACCAGCCGGAATCTTCAACCTCCGCAGTGATCTCGAATCCGTTGGCACCGAGCACCGGGCGGAACAGCCCGGCCTCCTCGACTTCCATGCCCGAGAAGATCGCCGTGCCGTCGGGGGCCAGCGCGGCATGGATGACCGGCAGGAGGGAAACGTTGACGTTGCGCAGGATATTGGAGAGGATCAGCTCCGCTGGCCCAAGGAGCGGGACCAGGACCGCCGCATCCCCGTCGAGGAAATGCACCGTCTCCGCCACCGCATTCCGCTCAGCGTTTCGTCGCGCCACCGGATTGGCCTCCTCATCCACCTCGATCCCGATCGCAGTCCGGGCCCCGAGCTTGACGGCGGCAATGGCAAGGATGCCGCTGCCGCTGCCGAGGTCAAGGACGCGATCGCCGCAGGCAAGGTGCCGCTCCAGGAGGGTCAAGGCGCCGCGGGTTGAGCCGTGCTCCCCGGACCCGAACGCCATTCCCGGATCGAGCACCACCGTGGGCCGGTCGGTCCACCCCATTACCGGCACCCACGAGGGCGTAACCAGCAGGCGGCCGATTTCCCGAGGACCAAGGCCATCCCGCCAGCGCAGGGTCCAGTCCACCTCTTCCAGCGGCCGGCTGGAGAATGCGACGTCGCTTCCAAACGCCTCGTGTAGTTCCTGTGCCAGGCGAGGCGATTCCGATTGGTGGGGCAGGAATCCGACCAGGGTGCCGTCGGATCGTTCCTCGATCGCCTGGCCGGTGGCGCCGACCAGCCAATGGCCCACCGCTTGCCGCATTTCCTCCGGCGCCACGATGTCCACCGCGCACCAGGTCATGCGCCGAGCGCTTCCTTGATGCGCGACCAGAGTCCGCCCGCACTGCCGCGGACCGGCGGGGTTTCGTGGACCGACAGCGAATCGAACAGCTGTCGCTGTTCCTCATTGAGGTCTTCCGGGGTCCAGACATGGGTGCGGATATTCAAGTCGCCGTGCCCGTCGTGCCCGAGTCGCGGCAACCCCTTGCCCTTGAGCCGCAGGATGGTACCCGACTGGAGCCCAGCCGGCACCTTGACCTGTTCGTTGCCGTAGGGTGTTGGCACCGTAACCGTACCACCGAGCGCTGCCATGGAGAACGAGACCGGGAGGTCATAGGCGAGGTCATCGCCGTGGCGCTCGAATCGCTCGTCCTCCTTGACGTCGATCATCACCAGCAGGTCGCCGCCGGGACCATTGCGCGGGCCGGCCTCACCCTGGCCGCGCAGGGTCAGGTAGTTGTTGGTGGAGACGCCGGCGGGGATGTCCACCGCGACGGTCCGTTCGCCCCGGACACGCCCCTCGCCACGGCAGACCTCGCACGGCGTCGAGATGATCGTGCCCTCTCCGGAGCAGGTGGGACATGGGGAAACCGACACGAACTGGCCGAACACACTTCGGGTGGCGCGCCGGACTTCGCCCAGCCCGCCGCAGGCGGAGCAGGTGGCGGGCCGGCTGCCCTTGGCTCCACCCGAGCCGGAGCAGGTCTCGCAGGGCCGGAGGGTCTTGAGCTTGACGGTCCGGTGCACCCCGGTGGCCACTTCCTCCAGGGTCAGCTTGACCGAGACCCGGATGTCCTTGCCGCGTCGAGCCTCGGTGGGCCCGCGCCCGCCGCCGCCAAAGATCGACTCGAACCCGCCCATCCCGCCGAGGTCGCGCATGAAGATGTTGAGCGCCTCGCTCAGGTCGACGTGCGCAAAGCCTCCACCGCCCGCCCCACCCTTGAGGCCTGCCTCGCCGTAGCGATCGTAGGCGGCCCGCTTCTGGGGGTCGCGGAGGACCTCGTACGCCTCGGCAATCTCCTTGAAGCGCTCCTCGGCGTCCGGGGCGTTGTTCCGGTCGGGATGGTGCTCCATGGCCAGCTTGCGGTAGGCCTTCTTGACCTCGTCTTCCGTGGCATCCCGAAAGACGCCCAGGGTCGAGTAGAAATCACTCACTTCATCAATCCTTCCACGAGACGGCTGGTGTGGTCCACCAGGCCGATGATCTTGTCATAAGGCATCCGGGTCGGTCCCAGCACCCCGATCACCCCGCGCAGCCCTCCGCTGCGATAGGTGGAGGTGACCAGGGTAAACCCGGCCAGGCGCGGGTCCGCGTTCTCCGCGCCAATCGTAATCGACACCCCCCCGGTCCGGCGCTCGGCCAGCGCCTTGCCCAGACGGTCGCGCTGCTCGGTGAGTTCCAGCAGGTCGCGCATCCGGTCATTGGACGAGGTGAATTCCGGCTGCCCCGCCAGGACGGTGGCACTGCCGAGCAGCACCTCATCGACAGCGCCCTCGCCCTGAAACAATTCCTCACCCTGGGAGATGAAGATGTTGAGCAGTTCGCTCCCCTGCCCCGTGGCGTCGGCGTCGCGGAGGCGGTCGGCCAGGGTGGATCGGATCACCCGCAGGGAAAGTCCCGCCAGGCGCTCGTTGAGCAGGCCCGCCACCCGCTGCACCACCGCGGGGGCCAGGGCGCCGGTCACCTCCACGAAGATGGTGCGCGCCACTCCGCTGCGAAGCGAGAGTACCAGGAGCAACCGGTCGCTGGCCACCGTCAGCAACTCCAACCGGTCCAGCACCGTCTCGTCGAGCAGCGGACCCGCGGCCACCCCCAGCTCATGGGTCAGCACGGTCAGCACCTGGGCGGCCCGCCGGAGTACCAGTTCGATGGCGCCGCCGCGCGCACCGAGCTCGGCGGTCAACGTCTCGCGGGCGGCCCGGGTGGGGGGGGAGTGCCGCATCAAGGTGTCGACGTAGACGCGGTAGGCCAGGTCGGTGGGGATCCGGCCGGCGGAGGTGTGCTTGTGGAAGAGGTACCCCTTGGACTCCAGGTCGCTCATCGTGGTCCGGATCGAGGCGGGCGAAATCCCCAGGCCGCTGCGCGACGCGACGGTCCTGCTGCCGGCCGGTTCCGCCGTCTCGATGTAGGTCTGCACGATGGCCGCCAGCACGCGCTGCTCGCGTTCGCCGAGTTCCTCCAGAGGTGACATGGCGGGAATTTAGGGATCCGGCACGGCCGACACCAGCGCATCGAGCCGCAGCCAGCCCTGCGGGGTCAACCGAATTGCCCCCGCTTCGAGGATCGCCCAGCCCTCTTGCACCCACGCCTGACTGGTGCCCGGAGGGATCCAGTCGACGGGAACCCCAACGCTCGTCCGGAGACCCAGGTAGAGCCCCTCCAACCGCTGAGCGGTGCTATCCAGCGTTTCCCGGCCCTCCAGCACCGGCTGGCCGTCCTCAATGCGACGGGCGTACTCCGCCCACTCCCGAACGTTCCACCAGCGAGATCCACGGGTGCCGCCGTGGGCCGAGGGCCCCAGCCCCAGGAAGGTGGCCCCCTGCCAATACGCCGAGTTGTGACGGGAATGGAATCCAGGGCGGGCGGCGTTGGACACCTCGTAGGCCTGGTACCCGGCGCGGGCCAATTGCTCCTGGGCCTGGAGATACTCTGTCGCGGCTCGGTCATCTGGAGCGGGAATCGCCTCTCCCCGCCGGGTCCAGCGGAACAGCGGCGTTCCCGGCTCGATCGTCAGCCCATAAAGCGAGAGGTGCTCCGGCTTGAACGCCAGCGCATGGGAGAGATCACCGGACCAGTCTCGGCCCAACTCGGAGGGGACCGCATAGATCAGATCGAGGGAGAGATTTTGAATCCCAGACTCCCGAAGCGCGGCAATCGCACTCGCCACCTGGGCCACCGTGTGCTCCCGGTGCATCCACGCCAATACAGCCGGATCAAAACTCTGCACGCCCAGGGAGATGCGATTGATGCCCGCTGCCACCCAGCCACGGGCATTTTCCGGGGTGACATCATCAGGGTTGGTCTCGAGCGTGATCTCGACATCCATGGCGACTGGTCGATCAGCACGGACTTGATGGACCAAGGCCGCGATCATGTCCGGATCAAGGCGCGAGGGCGTGCCGCCGCCGAAGTAGATCGTCCGGACCTCCGGGCTACCCTCCCAGATCGGGTCAGCCCGCCAGGAGCGCCACTCCTTTGCGACCGCGTCGCGATAGGCTGCGGAGGGGGTCTCCCGACGCACGGCGATGGCAAAGTCGCAGTAGCTGCAGCGGCGGGCGCAGAATGGGACGTGGAAATACAGGTGCATGCGTGAAAGGTAGCGAGAAACGTGCGGCGAGAACGGAGAAGTTGGTGCTCAGGCACCGGCGCGGCCGCGGTTCGCGATCGCCACTCCCCGCGCAGCAGCCGATGGGCACTCACCTTCGCGCCAGCTCCCACCACCCCCCACCCGGAAGCGCGGTCACCAACTCCTGGAGTTCCAACCCACCGAGCAGACCCTGCACCCCACCGACGGGCAGTTCCAACCGCCCAGCGATCTGATCGGTGTGCAACGGACCATCGCCGAAGAGCTCCAGGGCACGGCGTTCTATCGGCCCCAATCCCGGTGGAAGCGGTCGTGCAGAAGCCCCTGCCGTGGCGGCGGGGTCTCGACGAGTTGCCGTGCCAGTCTCGGGAAAGTGTCGCAGCAAGTCTTCAGTCTCGAGCAATGGCGAGGCACCGTCGCGAATCAGCCGATTGGTCCCGATCGAGACCGGCGAGGTGATGCACCCCGGTACCGCCATGACTTCCCGCCCCTGCTCAAGCGCGGTGCTGACGGTGATCATCGTGCCCGACCCGGTGGCAGCCTCGATGACGACGGTGACTCGTGCCAGCCCGCTGATCAATCGGTTGCGCCTGGGAAACGAGCCCGCATGGGGGCGCTCGCCGGGAGGAAATTCGGTGACCAGGCAGCCATCCCGGGCCACCCGTTCATACAGGGCGTGATTGGCGGCCGGATAGATGACCCCCAGACCGTTGCCCAGCACCCCGATGGTGGTGCCACCGGCATCAAGCGCGGCGCTGTGGGCGGCCGCATCGAGTCCACGTGCCATCCCGCTCACCACCACTACCCCGGCGCGACCGGCCTCGCCGGCAATCTGCCGACAGACCTGGCCACCGTAGGAGGAGTGGTCTCGACTGCCTACGATTGCCACCGCCGGGCGGAGGAGGAGGCTGGCATTGCCGAGCAGGTAAAGCACCGGTGGGGGATCGGGAATGGTACGGAGCATCGCGGGGAAGGCGTCGTCTTCAGGAAGTATCACCGCGCCACCGAGGGCGGCAGTCCTGGCGAGCACCTCCTCGCCGGCGGTGGCAGTCACCTGGCGAATCGCGGTGGCACACGCCTTGGAGATGCCAGGAACAGTGCATAAAAACGCGAACGGCGCCGAAAGGGCGCCGCTGGCAGTCGAACAGGCTTCGAGGAGTGCGGCCATTCTCGTCGGGCCAACTCCACCAGCCAGGGAGAGGGCCACCCTGGCGATTCGTTCGTCAGGGCTCAGTGGCATCGCCCACTTCCCACCCTTCAACGGTTTCCGACGCTTCCCCATCCTCAGAAACTGGCGCTTCGAGGCCGCGGGCCTCCTTCACGATCCGCCAGAGGGACTCCTTCAACTCCTCGAGCCCTGATCCGGCCGCGCTGCTGACGACGAGAGTCGCCAGGGCATCTGGCGCCGCGACGGTCGGGATTGGGGCATCCGCGGGCAGCAGGTCGCGCTTGGTCAGCACGACGAGGTGGGCCGTCTTGGACAGTGGCTCACTGTACAGCCGCACTTCCTCGCGGAGTTGATGGTAGATGGCAGTTGGATGCTCACTGTCGAGGGGAACCAGGAACGCCAGGACACGGGTGCGCTCCACATGCCGCAGAAAGGTCAGCCCCAAGCCCTTGCCTTCGTGGGCGCCCTCGAGGATGCCGGGAATATCGGCCACGACAAAAGTACGGGACCCGCTGAGACCGACCACGCCGAGGTTGGGCTCGAGGGTGGTGAACGGATAATCCGCAATCTTGGGGCGGGCCGCCGAGATGACCGAGAGGAGGGTGCTCTTGCCGGCGTTCGGCTCGCCCACCAGTCCGACATCGGCGATGAGCTTGAGCTCGAGTTCCACCTCGCGCTCCTCACCGTCTTCCCCCGGTTCCCACTCGCGGGGCGCCTGGTGGGTGGGGGTGGCAAAACGGGCATTGCCCCGACCGCCACGTCCCCCCTTGGCAATCCGGATCCGCTCCCCGGCGCGGAGCACCTCGCCGAGCACCTCGCCCGTGGCGGTGTCGCGAATGATGGTGCCCAGCGGTACCGGGAGGGTCACGTCGTCCGAGGAGGCGCCGGTCTTCGTCTTCCCCTTGCCGTGCACCCCCCGCTCGGCCTTCCACAGGTTCTGGTAGCGGTAGTCGAGCAGAGTGGCGAGGTTGGTGTCGCCCTCGACCCAGATGCTGCCACCGCGGCCGCCGTCGCCGCCGTCGGGCCCGCCCTTCGGCACGTACTTGAAACGGGCAAACGACGAGGCGCCTGACCCCCCTGTCCCCGCGATGACCCGTACCACAGCCCGATCAATGAAGCTCATGACAGCACCCGCTCCAGCAGTTGAGTGGCCGCCAGCATGCTGGCGATCGATGTATGCGGCCGCGCCGCGTCGACCGCCGCGCGCAAGTCTTCGGCGTCGGCGCCGGCGTGCAGGGCGCCACGAAGGTGCGAGTGCAACTGGGGGATTGCCCCCTGGACCGCGCACTGCGCCACGGTGCACAACTCGCGGCGCCGAAGGTCCAGCCCCAGCCGCGACAGCGTCCGGCCATACCCCTCGGTGACCATCCATTGGTCCAGGGCGGGATGCAGCGCCCGGACATTGGATCGCAGCCGGTCGTAGTTGATCCCGTACACCTTCCGGCAGGTCACCTCGCCGCGGGCTTCCCACTCCCCGGCAAAGGAAGGCATAGCTCCGGGGTCATTCGACGGGGCCGGCAGCCCGGACACTTCCCGCCAGGTGGCGGCGGCCGAAAGGGTGCGGGGCCAGCCGACCGTCAGCACCGACTGGAGCACCAACTCCTCGACCCACTCCACCGGCACCTGGAGCTCGACAACCGTGGCGGCACCACCACGTACCGCGGCTTCCTGACCACCGGCGATTGCCGCCGCCAGGTCGATGAGAGCCAAGGTAGCAGGGTCGGGCCGCGGTCCATCATCCATTTGCCGCACCCCCAGCCAGAAAAACGAGACCTCCGATGACCCCGTGATGGCCGGTCGCCTCGCCCCTGGTGTTCAGGATCGGGGGCTCGATCCAACCGTCGAGCCGTTCGGCGAGGTCCGTCGGCGCGGCCATCCCGAACTCCCGAAACAACTGCCGCGCCACCGCAACCATGGCCAGCGCCGAGGCCTTGAGGTCGCCGTCCGAGACTTTGATGGCCACCCCCAGCCCCAGTGTCGGGAGCGCCGCGCCATATACTCCCTCCGCGCCGATCTTGGCGATGATCTGCCCCGGCCACGCTTCCATCATGACGGTGCACGGCCGGCCGGTCCCGGCGATCAGGTAGGGATGGGCCAGCATCGCTTCGCGCAGGCGCCGGGGGGCGGGTTCAGGTGACGTCCCGAATCGGGCCCAGGCCCCCGCCATCGCTTCAAGGGGCAAGCCGTAACAGACGGTGGTGCAGCCATCCACACCCAGCGCCACGTCTTCGGGCCGCATCCCAGTCCATTCCGCCACCGACTGGAGCAACCGGCGCTGCACCGGATGGTTTATCCCGGTGTACCCCTCGAGCGGCCAGCCGTGGTGGCGTGCCAGGGCGAGCATCGCGGCGTGCTTCCCGGAGCAGTTGCTCCAGCGGGGAGTCGGCACCTGGCCGGAACGGACAAGTGCACGTTGCACCACCGCGGAGAGCGGCGGGTGGGGCCCGCAGGCCAAATCGGCCTCGTCCGCCCCGATCGCGGCGAGAATCCGGTCGGTCACCCGAAGGTGCGCCGGTTCGCTGGAGTGCGAGGCGCAGGCCAGCGCCAGTTGCTCGCTGTCCAGCAGGAACCGATCGGCGGCGCCATCCTCGATCAGTGCCATCGCCTGGAACGGCTTGGCCGCCGAGCGCCACCAGGTCGACTGGGAGCTCTCGCCCGCCCGGGCAACCAGTCCTCGCGCGGCGTGGATCACAGCGCAGGCCACCCGATGTCGAGATTCGATGATCCCCCCGCGGGTCCGGACCACCTCAAGCTCTGTCATTGTCGGAAACATAGACGCAGACCGGCCCCGACCGCATTGCAGTCGGGGCCGGTCAGGCCGTGCATCCAAGCCCACCGGGGCGGGATCAGGAATCCTGGCGGCGATTCCGTGACAGCGGCGGTACAACCGCGAGAACAGCACCGACCGCCACCAGCCCCATACTGAGGTGCACGCTGACGGTCGGTTTCCAGGAAACAATCGCCTCCAACTGGAGGACGGTGAACAGCACGCCGGCCCCAATCATGAGCGTCAGCAGCAAGAGTTGCGAGGGGGAGGTTCGCACGATCGATTCCAGGGTTGGGGTCTGGCCATCGAGATTTGCGAGGGTCATTCCACCCCGACCCAGTCGGCTGCCACCTCAGGATCGGCAGGCGGAGTGGCCCGATCAGACAGGCCTAATAGATTGTATGACAACGAGATAAGCGATAAACAGCCGGCCGACAATCGGCCGAGTGCTAACAAAGAAACCGCCAGGGAGCGTTGCGTCAGTACGACATCTGAGGAGCATTACGATCATTGCTGCGACACATTGCGGCGTTTATGCAACGATTGCGGCAGGACCCGAGCCTGACCTCCCCACTCCCCAACTGAGTGGCGGTAGTGCACTTTAGGAGATGCCGCATCGAGCCACGCTCTCCCTCGCTTTCCTCCTCTCCTTCGCCACTCTGCTCCACGCCCAGGCCTCGGCTTACATCCCCGTGGATGACCCGCGAATGGTGATGATCGAGCTCCTGATTGCCCGGGGAGAAATCCGTGACCCCTCCCCGATGCTCCGGCCGATTCGGATCGCCGACCTCCGCGCGGTGTTGGCCGAGGCCGGGCTGACGCCCGACAGTCCCGGCGGGCGCCTCGGGGCCCGGCTCCTGGCGGCGTTCCCCATCGATACCGGCGGGGCCAGCTGGGGAGCCGAGGGACGCGGTGGCATCCAATCCTTTACCAGCGGCAGGCGCGACCAGACTCACCCCGGCGGTGCGGGCGGGACTCGGGGATACGCCGAGCTGCGACTCGAGGCACGGGCCGGATCGATCGCGGTGGTTACCCGGGGCGCCGCCGAGCCACGTCTGACGCTCGATCCGGACTGGCCGGGAGATCCCAGTCAGGATGGCTCCTCGCTCCCCTCCCGCTTCATCGACGCGTACCTCACGGCGCAGTGGAAATACGTCCACCTGACGCTGGGTCAGCGGGACCGCAATTGGGGTCCGGCGTCGCTTCCCGGAATCGGGGTCAGCAACGCCGGGTATCCCCGTACCGACCTCCAGTTCGACCTGGTGACCCGGCAGCTTCGATTCACCGCAGTGGGGGCGAGGCTCCGGGCCGTCGAGGGGCTCGCCGGCGACCCGGTGGGTCGGTACTTCACCGCCCATCGATTGGCGGTCACCCCCCACCCGGCGCTGACCCTGGCGCTCTGGGAGACTGCGGTCATCGCCGATCGCTTCGACAACGTCGACACCGACTTCTTCAACCCGCTGACCCTGCTGTCCTTCTCGACCCGGTTCGGATGGGGGGATGACCGGAACGTCCTGCTCGGCGGGGATGCCTCGTGGCGAACGGGAAGGGTGCTGCTCGAAGCCCAGGCTGCCCTCGACGACTACAACCCGGGGAGTGAAAACCCCTACCCCAATCGATGGGCCTTCGCGGTCGGTGCCTCCGGCCCGCTGGCACAACAGACGGCATGGAAGGTGCGTTACACGACCGCGTCCAGTCTGGCATTTCGCACCCTGGATCCGGTCGAGAACCTGACCGACCATGGGGTGGGACTGGGCCGCAACTTTGCCGACAACGAGCTCTGGCTGGTTGGGGTGGCAGTTCCAGTGCGGGACCGCTGGGTGCTGTCGCCGGAGGCCAGCTACCTGCGTCAGGGCGAAGGCAGCCCACGGGCGCCATGGCCCACCCCCGAGGAGGCGGCCTCGATTCCGACCCGATTCATCGGGGAGACAACCACCTCGCTCCGACTGGGGATGTCAGTGAGCGGGGACCTCGGGCCGTTCCGCATGGCGGGGACGGCAGCGTGGCAGCGGACGTCGCTGGGGAGTGCTGCGACCCAGCGGCTGGAGGCGCGCATGACGGCCACCATCGGATACTCCACCCAAGGACCGCTGCGATGACGCCCACCAAAACTCCGCAGCCGATTTCCCGTGAGCGGATACTCGGCCTGTTCGCCAAGTTCCCGGCGGTCCGGGTTGCCGTGATCGGGGACGTGATGCTCGACCGCTACCTGATCGGCGATGCCGAGCGGCTTTCTCCCGAGGCGCCGGTGCCCGTCGTCACGGTGCGGGAACACCGGGCAGCGCTGGGCGGGGCCGGCAATGTCGCCGCCAATGTCGCCGCAATGGGCGCGGCCTGCCACCTGGTCGGGGTGGTCGGCGACGACGGCCATGCCCGGACGATCCGCACCGAGCTGCTGGCGGCCGGGCTTGGGGACGAGCACCTGCTGACCATTCCGGGTCGACCGACCACCTCCAAGTCCCGCCTGGTGGCGCGAGGCCAGCAGGTCGTCCGGATCGATGAAGAAGTGGACACGCCGATCGAAGGTGCCGATCGCACCCGGCTGCGCGAGGTCGCGCTGGCCCGGGTCGAAGAGGCCGACGTGCTGCTGCTCCAGGACTACAACAAGGGCGTCCTCTGCCGGGAATTGATCGCAGAGCTGATCGCCGCCGCACGCAAGCGCGCGGTCCCAATCATCGTGGACCCCAAATACCGCCACTTTTTCGACTTCGCGGGCGCCACGGTGTTCAAGCCCAATCGCCGGGAACTTGAAACCGCGCTCGGCGCGGCGGTGGACCTGGCCCACTGGGACTCGCTCCCCGCCGCGTTGCAGCGCCTCCAGGTGGACAACCTCCTGGTGACACTCGGTGCCGACGGGATGGCGCTGGTGGCCACCGACGGGTCGGTCACCCATTTCGCGGGAGTGACCCGCCCCGTCTACGATGTGTCCGGCGCCGGCGACACCGTGACCGCATGGCTCGGCACCGCGCTGGCCGCCGGGGCCACGCTCCAGGAGGCGGCCATCCTTGGCAACTATGCCGCCGCGATCGAAGTCGGCAAACCGCTGGTGGCAACGGTCACCCCAGGCGAGGTGCTCCAGCTGCACGAGGAGCAGCACGACCAGATCGGACGATTGCGGCGAGGTGGGGTGATCTAGAAGGGAGAAGGGGGAAGGAGAAGTGTTTGCGGGCAGGAAGCAGAGAGGGGGCCCGGTAATCCCGGCACCCCCTTCTCATTTCTCACTTCTCCCTGCTCACTTCTCGCTTCCATATGGCCGATGAGGGGCTCGAACCCCCGACCTCGCGCATGTGAGGCGCGCGCTCTAACCAACTGAGCTAATCGGCCGTCCCGTTTCGGGAGGCGGATTCTAACGGATGCTGTGACCGTCGGCAAGACGTCGCACCTGCATGGGCCCTGTGGGACTTGAACCCACGACCAACGAATTATGAGTTCGCCGCTCTAACCAGCTGAGCTAAGGGCCCGGGAACCACTCCACAATATAGGGTCTCTCCACTCCGGCGTCGCCCCTTGGTCCCGGGGCGATGGGTGGCGATACTTCCCTCGTGCGTGCCGTAATCATTTCTCAGGAATACCTCGACCCCGCCCGCCGTGGCAAGCTGCGCGCGCTGGCCGGACTCGGCTGCGCGGTCACGGTGGCCACGCCGGGCGGTGAGAGCGGCATCGACGGCGGGGTGCGTCTGGCCCCGGTCCCCGCCCGCGGCGATGCCACAGACGCCAGTCGGCGAGTCTGGAGCCGGCGAGCCCTGACGGCGCTGCTCCGGGATGTTCGCCCCGATATCGTCCAGATCGAAGCCGAGCCGGGCACCCAGGCCGCTGCGGCCGCCACCCGCGCCGCCGTCAGCCTGCACCTCCCGACCATTGCCTTCAGCTGGGAGAGCCTGGCGCGACCGTGGTCGTTCTTTGAGCGCCGCCGCCGCCGGACCACCCTCGGCGCCGCCCAGGGAATCATCGGCGGCAACCGACTGGCGGTCGGCCTGCTCCGCACCGAGGCTCCCGCGGCGCGGCACGCCGTCATCCCCCAGTTCGGGCTTTCCCTGCCCGCGGCTGCCACCCACACCGAGCGACCGGGGTTGGCCATCGGATTCATCGGCCGGCTGGTGCCGGAGCGCGGCGCGGAGTTGTTGTTTCGGGCCTGCAATCAGGTCATGGGTGCCTGGACCTTGGCGGTGCTGGGGACCGGGCCGGAGCAGGAATCCCTGGAGTTGTTGGCGCAACGGCTCGGGCTGTCGGCCCGACTCCGCTGGCTCGGGGGCGCCGGTCGCTCGCAGATCGAGCAGTTCTGGCAGGACATCGACGTGCTGGCCGTGCCATCGCGCGCCACGCAGGACTGGGTGGAACAATTCAGCCCCCTGCTGATCGAGGCGATGGCGCACGGCGTCACCGCGGTCGTCACCGATACCGGGGCCCTGCCAGAGATCGTGTCGGACGCCGGCATGATCGTGTCAGACCCGGAATCGATGGCGCTGGCGTTTCAGCATCTGCTGGCCGATCCAGCCATGCGCCAGCGGCTGGGCGAGGCCGGTCGGCGCCGCGTGCTGGCACACTATGCCGACACGCCGATCGCAGAACAGACCCTGGCTTTCTGGCACGAGGTCCTCGCGTCCAGTGGCCGTCAGTCCCAATCGCCGGATGGAGTTGTCGCGTGAAGCCCTGCCGTTGGCATGTCCTCAGTGCCCTGCTCGCCGTCGTTTCCAGCACGGCGATCGCCCAGGCGCCGCCCCCCGAGGAAGCCCGGAGGCTGCTGGAAACCCGCCCCGACCTGGCGGCCCAGGTGCGGAGCCAGATTCTCTCTTCCGGCCTCACCGCATCCCAAATCCGGGCGCGCCTGGTGGCCGGAGGGTATCCGGCCGACCTGCTCGACAGCTATCTCCCCGACTCACCCGCAGCATCCGGCAGCGGGCCCGCCGACGACCGCGTCTTCGCGGCGGTGCGCGCCCTCGGGCTGACCGACGCCGTTGCCATCCCGAGCGTTGATCCCCCGCCAGCCTCGGCCCCGACTACCGCCGCCAGCCAGGGAACCGGAATCTTCGGGATGGAAATATTCAGCCGGACCACGGGACAGTTTCAGCCCAACCTGGCCGGCCCGGTGGATCCCTCCTACCGCCTGGGCCCCGGGGACAATCTGGTACTGGTCCTCACCGGGGAAGTCGAGCTATCGCACGCGCTCGAGGTGACCCGCGAAGGATTCGTGGTCATTCCGCAGGTCGGGCAACTCCAGGTCAACGGCCTGACCATGGCCGCCCTGGAGTCGATGCTCTACGACCGGCTCGGCCGGGTCTATAGCGGCATTCGCCGCGGCGCTGGCGCCTCCAGCCGGTTCCAGCTCAGCATGGCGAGATTGCGCACCAACCAGATTTTCGTGGTCGGCGATGTCCAGCGACCGAGCACCTACCAGATCTCCGCCGCCGGCACTGTCCTGACCGCGCTGTACGCCGCCGGGGGCCCGACGGAGAACGGATCGTTCCGTCGGATCGAGGTCCGTCGCGGCAGCCAGCTCGTCGCCACCCTCGACCTCTATGACTACCTGCTCCGGGGGGACAATCGTCACGACGTCCGCCTCGAATCGGGCGACGTGATTTTCGTGCCGGTCCGCGGCACCTGGGCCACGGTGACCGGGGAAGTTGTCCGTCCGGCCATCTACGAGTTGCGGGAGGGCGAATCGCTCCGCGACCTGATGGCGGCGGCGGGTGGCTTTCGGCCATCGGCATCGCTGCAGCGCGTCCAGATAGACCGGATCCTTCCACCGGCAGATCGCGCGCCGGGCGGGCGCGATCGGGTCGTGCTGGACCTGGGTCCCGACCAGTTTACCGACGGCGCCGGCCCGGCGTTCCCGGTCGAGAGCGGGGACCGGGTCCGGGTCTTCGGCGTGGCCGACCGCTTGCGGGGCTTCGTGAGCATCAGGGGCAACGTCTGGTCGGAGGGACGAGTGGCACTGACCAGCGGCATGCGGTTGAGCGATGCCATTCGGCAGGCCGGCGGCGCCAAGCCGGACACCTATCTCGGCCAGGTGCTGGTGAGCCGCCTGAATGCCGACTCGACACGGGTCCAGCTGCGTTCCAGCTTCGCGGACACCGCCGGCGCCATCACCGACGACCTGGTGCTGCGCGAGGATGATGTGGTGGAGGTGTACAGCCGCACCGCTTTTCGACCGGCACGATTCGTCATCGTCACCGGTGCGGTCCGGAGCCCGGGGCGTATTCCGTATCGCGAGGGGATGACCCTCCGGGACGCCTTGCTCCATGCCGGCGGCCTGACCGAGGCGGCGCTGCTGCGCGAGGCGGAGATCGCCCGAGTCCCGGCCAACCGGTCCGAGGGGGTCATGGCGGAGACCTATCGCGCCGCCCTCGATTCAACCTACCTCGTTGATCGCGGCCCAGACGGTGCCTGGCTTGGCCCTCCGGGAATCGCCGCCGCGAGGGCCGGCAGTCCCGAAGTCCCGTTGATGCCGTACGACAATGTCCTGATCCTGCGCCAGCCCGAGTGGGAACTGCCGCGCACCGTGGCTTTGAGCGGACAGGTCCGCTTCCCCGGGAACTACACCCTGCGCCACCGTGGCGAGCGGCTCACCGACCTCCTCGATCGCGCCGGGGGACTGACCAGTGCAGCCTATCCCTCCGGGATCGGCTTCTTCCGGGAGGCCCGTTCCTCGCTCCTCTCCCCGGAGGCGGGGTCGGACCAGCAACAGGCGGGCGGGCTGGCCCGGATCGGGGTGGACCTGCCCAGCGTCCTGGAAAACTCCGCCCACCGGGATAATCTCATCCTGGCAGCCGGGGATTCGGTGGTCATCCCCGAGTACAACCCCATCATCAGGGTTACCGGGGCGGTGCTGGCGCCGGCTGGCGTCACCTGGCAATCGGGACGCTCCCTCCGGCATTATGTCTCGGCGGCGGGGGGCTTCGAGCGCCAGGCCGATCGCGGCCGGGCCTACGTCGTGCAGCCCAACGGGAAAGTGGAGCCGGTCCGGCGGCGCTGGTTCATCCTCCCCGACGGCCAGCCAAAGCCGGAGCCGGGGGCAACGATCGTGGTGCCCGTGCGGATCAAGGAGGCGGGACGGGGGAGCGGGGAAACGACAGGATTCCTGACCGGCCTGGCCTCGATCCTGGCCAGCACCATCGCGATCATCGTGGTGGCGACGCGCTGAGGAGGTCAGCCCTCGACCCGCGGGAATGACCGGCGTTCCATCCGGACCCCGCCGAGGTTGTTGGGACTCTTCTCGGGGGAGTAGTCGGGGACCAGTGCCAGGAGCAGGCTGCGCAGGGCGTATTCATCGGCGGGCCCATTCGCCTCATTGATCAACCGCTCCAGCAGCCAGGGCAACCCGGCCGTCAAATCCGCCTGGCGGGAAGAGAGCACCTTGGGGTGCTTGGTGGGGACCGCAACCTCAGCGCCGAAGAACAACTCCTCGTACAGCTTCTCGCCTGGCCGGACTCCGGTGAACTTGATCTCGATGTCGCGGTCCACCTCGAGTCCCGACAGGCGAATCAGGTCCCGGGCCAGGTCCACGATGCGAATCGGCTCGCCCATGTCGAGCACGAAGACTTCCCCACCCCGCCCCAGCACCGCGGCCTGCAACACCAGCTGCACCGACTCCGGGATGGTCATGAAGTAGCGGCGCATCTCCGGATGGGTCACGGTGATCGGCCCCCCCGCTTCGATCTGGCGAAGGAAGTTGGGGACCACACTGCCCCGGCTGCCCAGCACATTCCCGAACCGCACCGCGATGTAGTGCCGACCGGACCGCTCTGCGGCGGCCTGCACCACCTGCTCGGCGACCCGTTTGGTGGCGCCCATGACGTTGGTCGGCAGCACCGCCTTGTCGGTCGAGATCATCACCATGTGGCTGGTCCCCGCCTCAATGGCGGCCTCCACCACATTGCGGGTCCCGACCACGTTGTTGGTCACCGCCTCGACCACGTTCCATTCCATCAGGGGCACGTGCTTGTGCGCGGCGGCGTGGAAGAGCAGCGAGGGCCGGTGCAGCAGCATCACCGACCGGATCCGCTCCTCGTCCCGCACGTCGGCGATGATCGGCACCAGGCGGAGCTGCGGGAATCGCTCCTCGAGCTCGCGGTGGATCGAGAAAATGGAATTTTCGCCGTGGCCAAGCAGGATCAGCCGGGCGGGACCGAACCCCGCCACCTGCCGGCAGAGCTCGGAGCCGATCGACCCCCCTGCCCCGGTGATCAGCACCGTCTCCCCGGCCACCATCGCCTCGACCTGGTCCAGGTCGGTCTTGACCGGCTCCCGGCGCAGCAGGTCCTCGATCTGGACCGGCCGGAGCGAGGAGACCCCGACCCGGCCGGAGAGGATCTCGAACAGCCCTGGCACCGTGCGGGCCAGGAGGCCCGCGGTGCGTGCCTCTCGCATGACGCCGCGGATGGCCGACCCCGGGGCGCTGGGCATTGCAATGATCAATTCGTCGAAGGCGTGCTCGCGCTGCAGATCGGCCAGATCCTCGGCGCCCCCGAGCACCGGCAGGCCGCACATCTCCTTGCGGTGTTTGCGGCGGTCATCATCGATGAAGGCCACCGGTCGCAGTCCCAGCTGCGGATTGGCGCGGAGCTCCCGCACCAGCGCTTCCCCGGCCGCCCCGGCTCCCGCGACCAGGATCCGGCGGGTGTCGGTGGCATCCTCCAGTGGCATCCAGTGGCGCAGCACCCGCAACAGCATTCGCGGCAGCGCCACCACTCCGGCGGTGAAGACTGCGTCCATCGCCAGCACCGACAGCGGCACCCGGACCGGGGTCAGCCCGCTGAACGGCAGCAGCGCCGCACCCAGCAGCACCGAGGCCACGGCCGCCAGCGCGGTGGCGAGCAGGATGCGCTCCAGCTCGGCCACACCGGCATAGCGCCAGAGCCGGCGATACAATCCGAACAGGTAGAAGAGGCCGAGCTTGACGGGGAGGCTGGTGGCCAGGAAGAGGCCGAAGGTGACGGTATGATCAGGGTGCCAGGTCAGGCTCTCGAATCGAAAGGCATAGGCAAGGAACAGCGCCCCGGAAAGCGCGACGGCGTCCACCAGGAAGAGGTTGCGGTTGCGAAGCTCCGCCAGGACGAAGCGCCGGGTGGGAGGCGACATGGTGCCCGGAAGCTAACGCCCCCGGGGGCGCCGGGGTACGGTCAGGCGGCCAGGGCGCAGGCCGAGCGGAACACCGCAATGACCCGGTCCCGCTGGTCACCGGTGAGGTTTGAACCGGAGGGAAGGCAGAGCCCGTCCCGGAAGAGCTGCTCCGAGACCGCGCCGCCGATCACCTCGCACCCGGCAAAAACCGGCTGGAGATGCATTGGTTTCCAGACTGGTCGGCACTCGATACCTGCCGCATCGAGGGTGGCACTGACGCCGGCGGGAGTCAGCCCGGTTGCCGGGTCCAGGGTCAGCGTGGTCAGCCACCGACTGTGTTCGCCCCAGGGTGCCGCCGGCATGAACTCCACCCCTGGGAGGTCACCGAGCGCGGCCTGGTACGCGGTAAAATGGGCCCGCCTGGCCGCGACTCGCTGATCGAGCTGCCGCAACTGGCCGCGCCCCAGCGCCGCCAGCAGGTTGCTGAGCCGATAGTTGTACCCCACCATCGAATGCTGGTAATGGGGTGCCGGGTCGCGAGCCTGGCTGGCCAGCTTCCGCGCCAAGGTCGCAAGGGCCGCATCCTCGGTCACCAGCATCCCGCCACCCGAGGTGGTGATCACCTTGTTGCCATTAAAGGAAAACACACCGGCCCGGCCAAAGGTTCCCGGATCGCGGTCCCCGCAGGTGGCACCAAGCGATTCAGCGGCGTCCTCGAGGACCGCCACGCCATAGCGGTCGCAGATGGCCATGATCGCCGGGAGGTTGGCTGGCTGGCCGTAGAGGTGAACCGGCACCACGGCCTTCGGGAGGCGCCCTCCCCGGGCTCGATTCGCCAGTACCGTTTCCAGCAACCCTGGGTCAAGGTTCCAGGACTCCTCCTCGCTGTCGAGAAGCACCGGGCGTGCGCCAAGGTACATGATGGGATTCACGGAACCGGCAAAAGTGAGGGTGCTGACCAGCACCTCATCGTCCGGGCCGACCCCGAGCCCGATCAGGGCCAGGTGGAGCGCGGCGGTGCCCGAAGAAAGCGCCACCGCATGCGGACTCCCCACACGTTCGGCAAACTCCGCTTCGAAGGCATCCACCATCGGCCCCAGCGGCGCGACCCAATTGCTCCGCAACGCCTCGAGCATCAACCGTTCCTCGTCGCCGCCGAGGTGCGGTGTGGAGAGGAGAATCCGGGGTTCGTTCGGCGGTTCAGTCACCGTGACGCTCCCGGCTCGCGGGCCGGTGACCCGGTGACGGTCACGCCATCGGGGAGATCCTGGGTGACCACCGCCCCGGCCCCGACCGTCACCCAGGCCCCCAGGGTGAGCCCGGGAAGGACCACCGCCCCGGCGCCGACCAGTGTCCCCTCGCCAACCTGGACGGCCCCGCACAGGACGGCCCCGGGCGCCACGTGCACTGCCGCTCCAAGATCGCAGTCGTGTTCCACGATGGCGCCGCTGTTGACGATGCAGGCCCGTCCCATCCGGGCCGCGGTATGCACGATGCCTCCCGGAAAGACAATCGTCCCGGCCCCAAGTAGCGCAGAGGGACTGACGATGGCGCGGGGATGGACAAGCGGCGGCTGGAGGACGGCCTGATAACGGGTGGCGGCGAGATTTCGCGCGGCATTGGCGCCAATGCCGAGCACCAGGGCGCTGGCGGCTGAAGGCAGCGCGGCCCCGCCAAATTCCGCTTCTGCCCACACCCGGAGGCCATCCACCTCAGCCGAAGGAGGCTTGGCATCGAGGAACCCGGTCACCCGAAAACCGGCCAGCTGAGCCAGCTCCGCCACCGCCCGCCCGTGCCCGCCGGCCCCGAGGACCACCAGCTTTTCCGCCTCAATTGCCACGAAAGGGCTCCATGGTAGCGTGACCCGGCTGGGAAATTCCCCGCCGTCCAACAACCTGCCCGATGGTGCGGACCAGTATCCGGAGGTCCACCCCCGGGGAAAGATGGTCGACATACCAGACATCGCGCGCCAGCCGCTCGGGCCACGACAGCGCGTTGCGGCCGTGGACCTGGGCCCAGCCGGTAATCCCCGGGCGCACCTCCATCCGGCGTGCCTGTTCCAGCGAATACAATTCCAGATACTCCATCAGGAGGGGGCGCGGTCCCACCAGGCTCATCTCGCCCCGCAGCACATTCCAGAGCTCAGGAAGCTCGTCCAGGCTGCTCGCCCGGAGAAAGCGTCCGACAGCGGTCAGCCGGCCGGCATCGTTGGTATCCGACCCCGCGGCGGCGACCCGCATGGTCCGGAACTTGACCAGCGCAAAGGGGCGCCCCCCCTGCCCCGGCCGGACCTGGCGGAACAGGACCGGGCGGCCCATCGTGACCATCACCACCAGCGCCACGACGAGCATGAGTGGCGCCAGGACGACCAGCCCGAGCAGGGCCAGCCCCGCGTCGAGGCGCCGCTTGCCCCGGGCGCGGTACCAGGGAGCCGTTGCCACGGTGACGCCAGACCTATCGGCCCAGCAGGGCGGCGATGGCTTCACCTGCCCTGCCGCCGCCATAGAGTGGCTCCGCCGGCTCACTCGGCAGCGGCGCCGCCAGCGCTGCCAGGACTGCAGTAGTCACGACTTCGGCGGAGACTGGCGCCACCAACCGGTTCCAGCCCACCGCAACCAGTTCCGTCCACTCCGTCTCGGTTCGCAGCGTCAGGCACGGCACCCGCTGGAAGAAGGCCTCCTTCTGCACTCCACCGGAATCGGTAACGATGAGGCGGGCGGCCCCCTCAAGCGCGAGCATGTCCAGGTATCCGACCGGATCGATCAGCCGCAGGCCGGAGCCCACGCCGGCCTTGACCTCCACCCCTTCGAGGAGCGCCCGGGCGCGAGGGTGCAATGGCAGCACCACCGGACAGGCGCGCCCGGCCCTCTCGAGCCCACGCAGGATGCCGCGCAATTGCTCCATGGAGCCGGTGTTCTCCGCCCGGTGGATAGTGGCCAGGACAAACCCGTCCCGCGACAGCCCTTCCCGCGCCAGAATGGTGCTCTGGGCGGCGGCCACCGGCCCGAGCCGGAGCACCGAATCGTACATCACGTCGCCGACGAGATGACAGTGTGACAGCGCGATCCCCTCTCGCGCCAGGTGCTGCATCGCCACCTCGGTCGGGGCCAGAAGCTGATCGGAAAGATGGTCGGTCATGACCCGGTTGATCTCCTCCGGCATGGCGCGGTTGAAGGAACGCAGGCCGGCCTCGACGTGCGCAATCGGGATTCCCAGTTTCGCCGCGGCGAGCGCCCCGGCCAGGGTCGAGTTGGTATCGCCATAGACCAGCACCAGGTCGGGTCGGGCCTCGAGGAACACAGCTTCCATCGCCGCCAGCATCCGGCCGGTCTGCTGGCCGTGGGGACCAGATCCAATCCCGAGGTTCCAGGCCGGCTCGGGGATCTCGAGCTCCTCGAAGAACTGACCCGAAAGTTCCCGATCGTAGTGCTGCCCGGAATGCAGCAGCGACTCCCGGATTTTCCCCCCCGCCGCCAGGGCACGGGAGACCACCGCGGCCTTGATGAACTGGGGGCGCGCCCCCACCACACTCACCACATGCATCCGTGTCAACCTTCCTTCGGCGAAGACCAGCCACCCAGCCAGAGCAGGGCGACCGCATCGGCAAAGACCGCGCGATCAGTGGCCAGGCGGGTGTTGGCGAAATAATCGGACACTCGGAGCCCCGGCATCACCAGCTCGCCGAGTCGGGGGACCGTCTGCTGCAGTGCCTCGCGAATCGACGCCCCGAGGCCGGCGGTAATCCATGAGTGGGCGTTCACGTCGAACCCACGCTTGGCCCGCGCCCAGGCAATCCCGGGCGGAAGCCGGTCCTGGAACGCCTCCCGCAGGATCCACTTGCCCCACCCTCCCCGCAACTTGAGTGCCTCCGGGAGGGCCGCCCCGAGCACCATGACCCGATAATCCAGAAACGGCAGCCGGCTCTCGATCGAGTGCGCCATGGAATTCCGGTCCTCGTAGCGCAGCAGGGTGGGCAGGCTGAAGTGCAGGATATCCTGCACCTGACGACCCCGAGTGCCCCCGGTGGCCTGCAGGCCAAGCTCCATGGGCGGCGCCTCCCCCAGTCGCAGGACCGATTCCGGACCCACCCCGGTGGCGTACTGCCGCCCCCGGGCCCAATACACCCCCGCCTGGTGGCGCTCACCCCAGAGCACCTGCCCCAACCCGGCCGCGGCCTGCAGGACGGCGGCCGGTTGGCGGACGGACATCGCCGCCTGGAGGCGGAAAAGGTGGTACTTGCGGTACCCCATGAACCCCTCATCCCCACCCTGCCCGCCAAGCATGACCGTCAAGCCCAGCTGGCGCGCGCGTTCAAACACCGCAAACTGGGCCACCACGCTCCCGCTCGCGAACGGTGCCTGCTGCGCCCTGAGGCAACTCCAGAACAGTTCCGACATCCGCTCGGCCGCGGGCCACACGTAATCCGGGACAATACCTCGGCCCGCCGCCAGCTCACCGACCAGCCCAGCCTCCGATTCCGGGGCGCCTGGATGCCCGAATGTCACCCCCCGCACCGAGCTCCTCTCCTCGGCGGCCAGGACGGCCACTGTGGCGGAATCGAGCCCACCGCTCACCGACACCCCGACCGGCACATCGGCTCGCAATCGCAGCGACACCGCGCTCGACAGGGTGTCCCGCACCTCGGCAACCGCGCCGGGCAGGCTCAGGCGCGCCAGGCGATCCACCTCGGTGGCGGCGGCGGCCCCGAAATCGTACCACTGACGCAATTCGGGCCGCACCCGCTCCGCCTGGAGGGGCACGCGCACCAGGTGCCCGGCCGGCAGGCTCAGAATGCCACGATACGGGGTGCGCCCGGTCTGATCCTCGAATACGCCCTGCGCCAGCCCCTGCCTCAGGTACTCAAGATCCGGCTCCATCCCCGGGCCGAGCAGGGGGCCCAGTGTGGAGGCGAACCGAAGCTGCCCAGGCTGCGGCGCATAGTACAACGGCTTTACCCCGAATCGATCTCGGGCCAGTATCAGTTCGCCGCGGGCCAGGTCGAGCATCGCAATGGCAAACATTCCGTTGCAGCGCAGCAGCGCCTCGGCACCCCACCTGGCCCATGCGGCGAGCAGCACCTCGGTGTCACTGCGCGAGTGGAAGCGATCCCCTGCCGCCTCCAGCTCGACCCGCAGCTCGCGGTAATTGTAGATCTCGCCGTTGTAGGAGGTGACCAGCCGGCGGTCGCTGCTCCACATCGGCTGGTGACCGGTGGGCTCGAGATCAATCACGGCGAGCCGATTGTGTCCCAGAACGGCGGTCCAGCCTCCGAGGTCCGAGCGTTCGGCTGCCTGGTGATCGGGGCCGCGGGGGCGCTGCAAGGCGACCGCCCGGGCCACGAACGATTCGGCGGCCGGATCATCGCGCCGGCCCAGCATGCCGCTAATCCCGCACATCGACCACTCCCGCGCGCTGGATCAGCACAATCTGCAGGGCAATCCGGAGCACGAAGAACAGCCATACCAGCAGGAGCGGCCCCCAATTGGCCAGCGCCGTGGCCGACGCCAGCAGCGCGGCCAGTCCGGCGTCGAGCACCCCCAGGCGCACGATCAGCGCCCGCGGCGAGGCGGTCGCGTTGAGGTAGAAGTACCCCGCCCGCTGCAGGAACGTGAGCCAGGCGCCCGGCAGCAGGACGACCACCAGCCAAGGGACGAGCCTGAGCGCAGTGGAGGCACCACTCCCCAGGAGCGCCGCCGCCCCGGTCAACGCCAGGATCCCACCCAGCAACGGCAGCGAGAGGTGCACCGGGTCGAGCAGTGTCGGGACCCGGCCGCGACCGGCGGCCCAATCGGCCAGGCGGGCACCGATCAGCGTATCGAGGAGAATGGCCCGGGTGGTATCCACCGCCCGACTCAGCAGGACAAACACCGTCAGCATGCCGGTGGCCTGACCAGCCAACGCGGTGCGGATCAGGATGTGGCCGGCCTGGGCGCCGACCGCCCCGAGGCCATGGAGCCCGATCTGGCCCATGCCGCGCAACACCCCGTTGCCCGGTTCAGGGACCGGTGGGCTGGCGGAATTTCCGGGACGCAACGCCAGCAGCATCACGATCTGGATCACCGGCGCGGCCAGGAAGAGCCCCACGACCACTGCGACGAAAGTCGGAGTCTCGCGGCCCATCGCCAGCACCACACCGAGGAAGATCAGGATGTTGGGGAGGACGGTAATGACGTGGGCAGGGAGGAATCGTCCCGAGCGCTGCCGGTGGACCAGCAGCACGACCGTCACCAGGTTCAGGATGCCGGCCACCCCTGCCACCACCAGGAGTCCGGGATCGAGTGGGGGGCCGCCACGGGCGTACCAGAAGGCGATCGGAACGCCCACCCCCACCGCGGTGATCATCGTACTGGCCAGGGCGCTGGCCAGGGTGCCGACCTGCAGCAGGTTGAGCACCGCCAGCCGCATGGCGTCGCCAAGGATGGAAATCGTGAACGTGATCGAGAGGTAGTACTGGAGCAGGTCATTCGCCTCGGACAGGCCGATCCGTTGCAGGATGACAAGTTCCCGGCCCACCCCGAGCACTGCACTGGCAATGGAGATCGGCACCGCGAGCCGATAGGCGCGGTTCGCGGCGGAACGGCCGGCCGTCACCCGCGGCCCCGGGGGGCCGATACCCACGCCCGGCCGCTGGCCGCCGCCTGCGCAATCAGGGCCAGCATCAGGTTGTACGACAGCAGTTTATGGACGGCAAAGAACTGGGCGTACGTCACCAGCGCCACCAGCAATGCCAGCAGCGCGGCACTCTCCAGGTTGGACTCCCGATGAAAACGTCGCGCCAGCGCCATGGCCAGGACCAGGTAGAACAGCGTCACGATCACCACGCCGCTGACCCCGCCGTACACCAGGGAATAGATCCCCAGATTGTGGGCGTAGGTCCGCTCCTCGCCCTCGCCGGTGATGAAACTCCGGCCGGCACCGATCCCCACCACCATCGAGCTGGCCGTGGCCGACACCTGGCGCACCGCCGGGACCCATTCATTGGCGATCCGGCCGTTGTCCTGGTCGGTCGCGGTGCGCAGGGTCACCGCCTGCGCCAGCACCCGCAGGGTGGGAATGGTCGCGATTGTCGTCCCGGCCACCACCGCTCCCGCCAGGCCCGCGAGCACCATCCTCCGGGTGGCCCGCGCCAGCGAGCGCCCGGTTCGACGGGCCCACCAGATGCCGTAGAACGGCAGGAAGGTGATCACGCCCGCCGCCAGCGCCAGGAGCTGCGACCGCGTCTGGGTGCTGAGTGCCCCCGCCACCGACAGCGTCACCAGCGCGGCGGCGGTCAGTCGCCGGCCCACCCTGCCCTCTCCGATCCAGGCCAGCGGCAGCAACGCCGAGGCGAGGAAGAGCGGCACCGTGGTGCGGGCATCGAGCAGGGTGGTGCGCCCCAGGAAGACGGCGCGGAGGTCAAGCAGATCCTGCACACCGGTCCCGAACAGCGCCAGGAGGAAGATCGCATGGGCCAAGCCGACCAGCACCATGGCGCGCACCGTCGCCGCCACGGTGCTGCCACGACCCAGCCAGGCCCCGCTGGCGGCCACCGGAAGGAAGACCAGATACGGGGACGCCGCCCGTGCCACGGCAGGCAGCGAGGCGCCGCGTATGAGTCCGACGGCCATACCGGCCAGCAGCGATAGACAGTAGGCCGCCGTCACCGCTAGGATTGAGAGGTGGCTGGGGCCGAGCTGCCACTGCCGGACCAGTCGCGCACGAGCCAGGGCGGCAATGGCGAGGAGCAGGACACACCCCACCAGGAGCGCCTCCGCCGGACCCACGGCAGTCGGTGCAGGCTCCCCGATCAAGGTGAGCCCGAGCATCACCACCCAGGCAAGGACCAACCACCTCTCGTGCACCGCCACCGGGTTCCACTCCTTGCTGTCGCCAGCGTTCCAGCCGGGCGATGAATTCCACCGCTCAGCGCGTTCGCGCCCTCTGGGAAAACTATGTCGTGCGCCGGGTCCGCGGCCGGCCATCCCCGGTCACCTTCTGGTTCACCCCTGAGCCGCCCCGCGTGGTGGACCCGGACTCCCTGGCCCGATACCTGGCCGACCAGCCGCATCCGCGATACCTGATGGATTACACCGCCAAGGTGGCCTATCAGGAGCGCAACGAGGCCGGTATGCTGGTGCTGCACTACCCCGACCCGGTCGGCACCCACGTCAATCCGGAGGCGGCCTTTCAGCAGGCGCTGGGTGCCCACGACCAATGGCGCGAGACCGGCGAGCGCGCCCTCCATGACACCTTCCTCCGCACCGCCGACTGGTTCCAGCGCGACCAGACCGATCACGGCCGCTGGCTCTATCGCTTCGACTGGCACCGCTCCACCGCGCCATGGACCAGTGCGCTGGCCCAGATGCGTGGCGCCTCCGTAATGCTCCGCGCTTGGCAGCTGACCGGCGAGGATCGCTATCGTGCTGCCGCACTCCTGGCCGCCGAACCGCTGTATCTGGACCTTGCCGACGGTGGCATGCGCTCGATCCACCCCTCCGCCGCCGTAGCCTACTTCGAGGAGTACCCCGCCGAGCCGACCGCGGTGCTGAATGGCTTCATGGCCTCGCTGTTCGGACTGTTCGAACTCGCCACCTGGCTCCACGATCGCCGGGCCTCCGAGCACCTGGAATCGGGCTACGCCGCCCTCGAGACGATGCTGCCCCACTACTGTCATCGCGGCTGGACCCTGTATGACCTGGACCCCGCCAGCCCGTTTCCCAATCCCAACTCCCCCCGGTACCACCGGCTGGTGGCCGACTACCTCCGGGTCCTCGCCTCGATCTCCGGACGGCCCGGACTCGCCGAGTGGCGGGATCGGTGGATCGCCATGGACACCGCCCCCAACCGGGCCCGGGCAGTGGTCGGCAAGACGCTCCGCAAGGTCCGCTACAAGTGATCGGCGGTGGCGCCCTCACTGAGCACCCGGCCGAACCGCTCTGCCAGCCGCTCCACGTCGTGGTGGGCCTCAACGTACTGTCGCCCTCGCTGCCCCATCTGCGCTCGCTCCGCCGGGGAGAGGGCGGCGATGCGCTCCATCGCCGCGGCCAGCGATGCGGGGCAGGACGGATCGGCGGTGATCCCCGCCCCGGCCTCCTCCACGGCGTTCATCGGCGTGTTCACCGCAAAGAGTACCGGCCGGCCCGCCGCAAGGTAGTCGAAGAGCTTGTTCGGGCTGATCCCATGACGAAACACTGGTGAGTCGGTCAGGATCATTACGAACGCGTCGGCCTCCGCCAGCGCGTCGTGCACCCTGAGCTTGGGAACCGGGGCGCGAAACCCGACGTTGGTCAGCCCGAGCTCGCGGGCCCTTCCCTCAAGTCGCGGCCGCTCCGGGCCCTGCCCCATGATCTCGACCCGAATTCGCGGCGCCCGCTCCTGCAGCAACGCTGCCGCCTCCAGCAGGGCGTCAAGGCCATTCGCCATCCCGATTGCACCGGCGTACAGGAACACGCAATCCTGACGCGGCACGGCCGGCCGCATCGCGCCTGCCATCCCCAGATCGACGCCGTTCGGGATCCAGGTCACCCGGTCACGGTTGGCCCCCTGGCTCACCAGGTACTCCACCGAGCCAGCCAGCAGCGTCACCACCTGGTCGGCATGCCGCAGGCAGTGCCGTTCGATCCAGCCAAAGCCGAGCACCGCGGGGTTCCACCGGGAGGCCCGGCCCAGATCCAGCAGTGTCCGGGGCCAGAGATCGCGCACTTCATAGACGAACCGGGCCCGATGGCGATGGGCCAGCAATCGCCCCGCCAGCGCCGCGAAGGGTTGCGGGCTCGAACCGAGCACCACATCGGGGCCTGCCTCGCCGGTGGCCGGACGGGTGCGCAGCGCCTGCCAGGCATACGAGAGCAGGTTGAGGATTCGCCCTATGCTGTTGCCGCGATACGCATGGGTCTGGACCCATTCGAACACAACCCCGTCAACCGTCTCCCGCTGGCGCCCCTCGGTGCTGAAGGTCCGAGGCTCCTCCTGAAGAGAGTAGTGAAAGCTTGCCGCCACGATCCGCACCTCGTGGCCCTGGCGAACCAGCCAGCGGGCGGTGCTGAAGTGGCGAGTGCCCCCCGGCGTTCCGGGAGAGACTGCGTATTGATGGATGAACCAGATCTTCACGAACGGACTGGCGTCGGCGCTCGCATCAGCTCAACCAGGAAGAAAAGCAGGAACAGCCCGGCCCCGGCCAGCAGGCCGGCAAACGCAGCCAGCGCCACCGGCTGGCGGTCCTCGAGCAACAGCGTCGCTGCGGTCGGCTCCACCACCGCGAGTGCCGGGGTCACTTCGAGCTCCCGCGCCCGAGCCGACTCGCGATCGTTGATGGCCGACTGGTAGACCGACTGCGCGGTCAGGACCGCCCGCTCGAGCCGGCCCCGCGCCAGGGCAAGCCTGCCACCCGCCGTGACCACCCGGTTCCCCTCGTTGAACCGGAGCAGCGCCTCTTCGGCCTCGGTCAGTTCGACCACCGCGGTATCCACGCGGGCGTCCTGCGCCTGCCGGAACTGGCCTGCCTGCCGGCTGGTGACATCGGCAAAAAGCCGCTGCGACTCCGAGACGATGCCCGACGCAAGGGCGCGAGCCACGGCGCTGTCGCGATGCTGGATCGTCAGGGTGATCAGCCCGGTTGGCCGCGCCGTGGTGATCCGCACATGCTTCCGAACCTTGCGGAGCATCGCTTCGGCGCCCTGATCCTCCAGCGATCCCCCGGCCACGGCCACAGCCAGCGGAGCCCCATCGGGACCGGCCCGCCCCACCACGGTCAGCAACACCGTCTCGGCGTCGAGGAGGTATCCCACCATCTCGGGGGTTGCCTCGACGCCGCCGGCACCGAGGCGGATGCTGCCGCCCAGGAGGCCGGCGTCGCCGCCGCCGGGAAGCGAGAATCCGAGCCGGGATGAACCGACCGCGGCCAGGACCGACCGGGCCTCATACGGCCGCGGCCACAGCGCGGCCCACGCCCCGACCAGGAGCGCGGCAACCAGCGCGGCGGCGATGATGGTCCCGGTCTGGCGGAGCACGCCGGCAAAGATCGGTCGGAGGTCCAGTTCGTCGGATGGGCGTGGGGAAGTCATCTCAATATTCCAGCGGCAGGGAAACACGACGGCCGTCGCGCGCCGCCTCGTAGGTGGCGATCAGCAATTCGAGCGAGTGCAGCCCCTCCCGGCCATCGGTATCGGCCACTCCCTTGCCCTGGAGCACGTCGAGGACATTGCGGTGGTAGGAACGGTGCCCGAACCCGTACACCGAGCCGGTGTCGTAACTGGCGCCCTCCACCTCGGCGTCCATCGGATCTGGTTCGGCAAATTCCCAGTGCTCGATCTTGTTCACCGCCATGCCGCCGACCCGAACGGTGCCGTGCTCGCCCAGGATGGTGATCGAGCCCTCGAAATTCCGGGGCCAGGTCAGCATCGTGACGTTCATCGAGCCGAGCGCGCCCGACCGCCACTTGACGTTGAGGACCCCGGTGTCCTCGACCTCGATCCGTCGGGCCAACGTGGCGGTGTAGGCCTGCAGACTCTCCACCGGACCGATCAGCCAGTCGAGCAGGTCCACGTAGTGGCTGGCCTGGTTCATGAACGCGCCGCCGTCGAATTCCCAGGTGCCCCGCCAGGGCGCGCTGTCATAGTAGGATTGGGGCCGACTCCAGAAGACGTTGACGTTCACCATCCAGATCCGACCGAAGCGCCCGGCCTCCACCGCCCGCTTGAGCAGCTGCAGGGTCGGGTTGCGGCGGTTCTGCTTGACCACGAAGAGGTGGACTCGCGCCTCATCGCACGCCTGCACCATCCGCTTGCCATCCTGCCAGCGGGTGGCCATCGGCTTTTCGGTCATGACGTGGCGGCCGGCCTTGGCGCAAGCGATCGCCTGGGCGGCGTGCAGTCCGCTCGGGGTGGCCAGCACCACGATGTCGGCATCCGAGCCGGCCAGCACGGCCTCGAGCGAGTCGAATCCCCGGGCCCCGGTCCGCTCCACGGCAGCGGCCAGCCGGTCCGGAAGGATGTCGCACACCGCGACCAGCTCCGCCTCCCCCGCATGGGCGGCAATCGCATCGAGATGGTTGGCCGCAATGCGACCACACCCCACGAGGGCAAAGCGGATCGGACGATCGGTAATGGCGGCCGTGGCGACGAACATGGAGCTCCCATCGAAAAAGGCGATTCGACCCGTGCCGTCGTGGCACGCCTGGCTTCACCGGACTACTGGACCTCGCACCCTGCCTCGCGCAGCTGGGTCACCTGCCATGGTTCCAGTCGCACCGTGACCGCATAGCATTCCTCGTCCTGGTCGCAGCGCAGCACCTCGCCCTGGCGGTACAGCCGGGCCAGGGTTGCCCCGTCGCTCAGCGGCACCAGGACGCGGACCGGCGGGCGCCGGCGCTCGGCCTCCTCCCGCAGGGCCCGTTTGAGCGACTCGAGCCCGTCGGTCTGCATGGTGTTGATGAGCAACGCATCGGGATGGAGTTCGCGAACCCGGAGTGCGTACCCCGTCGGGTCCTCGACCAGATCCATCTTGTTGAACACCAGCCGGACCGGGGTGTCGGCCATTTCCAGCTCGCTGAGCACTTGATCCACCACGAGGATGTGATCCTCGGACTCGGGGTGGCTGGCATCGACCACATGGAGGAGCAGGTCCGCGCCGCGCGCCTCCTCCAGGGTGGCCCGGAAACTCGCCACCAGGTGGTGGGGCAGCTTGCGGATGAATCCGACGGTGTCGGTCATCCGCACCCGTGCCCCACCGCCCAGTTCGATCTCGCGAGTCAGCGTGTCGAGGGTGGCAAAAAGCCGGTCCTCCACCACGATCTCGTGCTCCCCGCTCAGGCCGCGCAACACACTCGACTTGCCGGCGTTGGTATACCCCACCAGCGCCACGCCGAGCATCGGCTGCCGGCCCTGACGCAAGGTGGAGCGGTGTCGTTCCACTTCCAGCAGTTTGCCCCGCAGGTACTGGATCTTCTTCCGGATCATTCGCCGATCGGTTTCCAGCTGCGTTTCGCCCGGGCCCCGCAACCCGATGCCACCGCGAATGCGCGAAAGGTGGGTCCACATCCGCGTCAGGCGCGGCAACAGGTACTGAAGCTGCGCCAGCTCCACCTGGAGCTTGGCCTCGTGACTGCGGGCCCGGGTGCTGAAGATGTCGAGGATCACCTCGGCGCGGTCCATGATCCGGACCTTGGTTTCGCGCTCGAGGTTGGATCCCTGGACCGGCGTCAGTTCTTCGTCAAAGATCACCAGGGTCGCGCCCAACTCCGCCACGAGCAGGCGGAGCTCCTCCACCTTGCCCTCCCCGATCAGGGTCCCCGGATGCGGCGACGCTACCTGCTGGGTCAGCCGTCCCACCACGGTGGCTCCCGCAGTGTCCACCAGCTCGCCCAGCTCCTCCAGGTGCTCGCCCATCTTGGCGGCATCGGCGGAGCCCTTCCGGGGAGCCGCCACGAGAATGCAACGTTCCGCTGGGTCCTGCACATGAATGAGATCTTTGATCGGTGACTCCTCCAATGGCCCGGAATATATCAGCTTTCGCCGCTTTCCCCCGCCTCTGCCGCCGCCCCGGACGCCCGCCGACGCCACCACGCCAGCCGCTCCGCCACCGTTTTTTCGAACCCCAGCGCTCCCGGCCGATAGAAGACTCGCCCGGCAAGGATCTCGGGCAGGTACTCCTGGGCCACGTGGTGGCCTGGATGATCGTGGGCGGACTGGTACTCGGCCCCGTAGCCCAGGTCCTTCATCAGGCTGGTGGGAGCATTTCGCAGGTGCACCGGCACCGGGGCGTCGCCGGTGGCTCGCGCCGCCTCCAGCGCCTCCTTGAGCGCCACCACGGTGCTGTTCGACTTGGGGGCGGTGGCCAGGTAGACGGTCATCTCGGCCAGCGGCAGGTACCCTTCCGGAGAACCCAGCATGTGATAGGCGTCGCGGGCGGCCACCGCCAGGTGCAGTGCCTGGGGATCGGCCAGGCCGATGTCCTCCGCGGCCATGGCGATGGCACGGCGGAACAAGACCATCGGGTCCTCACCGCCCTCGATGGCGCGGGCCATCCAGTAGAGCGCCCCCTGGGGGTCGCTGCCGCGCAGCGATTTGTGATAGGCACTGAGCAGGTTGAAGTGGGCCTCGCCCCCCCGATCGTGCAGCGGCAGGCGACGGGCCAGCACATCGAGCACGATGGCCTTGGTGATGACCCCACCTTGACCGGCTTGACTGGCGGCCGCCTCCAGCACCGTCAGCGCCCGCCGGGCATCACCCTGGGATTGCTCCGCGAGCAGGCGAAGCGCCCCGAGCTCGGCCGAAGCCCCCAATTCCCCGAGGCCTTCCTCCCGATTGGCCAACGCCGCCTCGAGCATCGGCTCCAGCGCCTCGGCGACCAGCGGCGCCAGGACGTACACCCGGCAACGGGAGAGCAGGGCGCCGTTCAGGGCAAAGCTGGGATTCTCAGTGGTCGCGCCGATGAGGGTGATGACACCGCTCTCGACATGCGGCAGGAAGGCGTCCTGCTGGCCACGGTTGAACCGGTGGATCTCGTCGCAAAAGAGGATGGTGCCGCGACCGAGTTGCCGCCGGCCCTCCGCCTCCTTGATGATTTCGCGGACCCGCTGCACCCCGTCGGTCACAGCGCTGAAGGCGGTGAAGTGCCGATCGGTGTAGCGCGCCACCAGGCGTGCCAGGGTGGTCTTTCCGGACCCCGGGGGGCCCCAGAAGATCACGCTGCCCAGGTCGCCGCGGCGGATCGCATCGCCCAACGACTTCCCCTCGGCCAGCAGTTCCTCCTGGCCCACGACCTCCTCCAACCGGGCCGGCCGCATCCGCGACGCCAGTGGCGCCCGAACCCCGAACAGTCCCGGGGCGCTGTCGGTCACGGGGCCAGCCCGAACCCGGCCAGCAGTTCACGGAGCGCCAGCAGCGAGACCGCACCCGCAAAGAACGCGATCGGTCGACCAGCCCCACGCTTGGCCTGGAATTCCGGGATCAGGTTGGAGGCGGCCACATAGAGGGTCATCCCCGCCGAAATCGCCAGCCCGTGCAGCGCCAGGTTGGCCATCAGACCGGTCACCAGCACCCCCGCGATCGTCGCGGCACCGAGGGCACCAGCAGCCCAGAACGCCCGGGCGCGAGTCTGGCCCGCTGCCAGCATCAAGCTGGAAATCGCCACCCCCTCCGGGATCTTGTGGAGGAGGACGGCCAGCGCCAGCATCGCGCCGAGACGCGGGCTCACCAGGAACCCGCTGGCAATCGCCACGCCGTCAAAGAAAGTGTGCAGCGACAGCCCCACCAGCGCGCTCACCCCTGCCGCGCTGGGCACGCTATGGGTCTCCTCGCCGAAATGGAAATGCGGGGTCATGACATGCTGCGCCAGGTGCACCGCAAGGAAGCCGCCCAGCACCAGCAACGGCGCGGTGGTCGATCCGTCACGGAAGACTTCAGGCAACACGCTCGCCACGACCACCGCAATCATGAACCCGGCGCCGAAGGCCAAGCCGTGATCGATCACCTGCAGGCTGGCCCGCCGGCGACCGACCACCGCCAGGGCCCCCAGAAGCACACCCAGTGAGGAGAGCACCCCGAAGCCGAGTGCGTTCATGCCCAATCTCTGGCTCGAGCCATCAGGTGCTCGCGGGTATTCCGGGCCGGATCTTGCAGCACCTCGTCGAGCAGGCGACTCAGCAGCGTTCCCATCGCGGGCCCCCGGGCCAGCCCCGCCTCCGCCAATTCGTGGCCGGAAATCCTCAGGCTGGCACGATCCAGGGCGTCCCCGCGTACTCTGATTTCCGCAACCACCGCAGCCCATGGTGCCGGCTTCCCGGTGCGGATGAGATGGCTCCGGAGCAGGTCATCGGCGGCGGGGCCCACGGCGGCGAGCCATCGGCGTACCGTCACCGGATCGAGTTCGGCCGGCCCTGCCGGACCTTCGGCGATCCGATTCACCCGGGCAATCTCCGCCTTGGAGCCGCGCAGCCGTGTCAGCACCCCGCCGGGATCAGCCACGACCAGCGCGGTCAGCAGTACCGGGTCGCGCGGGGGGGGGTCGGGGGCCGCCAGCGGCGGGTTGCGTCGGAGTTCCGGCAACGCCACCTCAGCCGCGCCGGCAGCGTGCCAGGACTCGATGAACCCGAGCACCTGCTGCGCACTCGTCAGCCCCTTGAGCCACTCGTCGCGCACCCGCTCCGCCGAAAGCCCAGCCAGCCCACGCGCCGCGGCCTGCATGGCGGCCCAGGTTTCCGGCTCGATCTGGAACCCGAACCGTGCCGCGAATCGGAGTCCCCGGAGAATCCGAAGGTAGTCCTCGCGGAAGCGCTCCTCCGCCACACCCACCGCCCGCACCAGGCCGCCCTTCAGGTCCTCCGTTCCGTGGTGCGGGTCGCGCCATTCATGCCGAATCGGGTGATAGGCAATGGCATTGATCGTAAAGTCCCGGCGGGCAAGGTCCTCTTCGAGCGACACACCATAGGCCACCTCAGCGTGGCGGCCGTCAGTCCGGACATCCTTCCGGAAGGTGGTGATCTCGTGCAGTTGCCCGGCCTGGTCCAGCACCCCGACCGTCCCGTGGGCAATGCCGACCGGTACCGTCCGCTTGAAGAGTCGGAGGACCTCCTCCGGGGGCGCCGAGGTGGCCAGATCCACATCCGATTGCAGGTTACCCAGCAGGAAATCCCGGATCGCACCGCCGACACACCACGCCTCGTGGCCCGCCTCCTCCAGGGTGCGGGCCAGCCGGACCACCTCGGCGGAGAGTGGGATCGGAGCCGGTGGGCGGAGCGGCTGCGTCACCGGGGGCTCATCCCGGATATCCCCAGCCACCCGAGAGCGCGAGCATCAGCTCCAGTCGGGCCTGCCCGGGCGTGCGGGCGCCGGCTAGGCGGACGCCCTTGGCTACCAGCGACGCACCGCCGCCAGCAAAGGCGTAGTCTGCGCCGGTTTCACCCAGCGGCTGGCGGCTGGCAAGGATTACCGGCTTGCCCTCGCCGATCCAGCGCTCGATGGCGGGCACCGCACCCGGGGGGATGTTGCCGCGGCCGTAGCCGAGAATCACCGCTCCATCAAACCGCGGGCGGGCCAGGTCCAGCAAGGTACCGTCATCTCCGAGCTCGGGGATGAAAGTGAGGACCCTGGCGTCAAGGCGATCCACCGTCACCGGAACAGGGCGCGGCGACGGCCCCACATCCCAGCGGACTCGCCCCTCCTCCACCCGGCCAAGTTGCACCCCGTGCGGCGCGGCAAAGGCGTCGGGCTCGCTGGCGTGCATCTTGGCCGCGTGGAGGCCATCGAGAATCCGGCCGGCAAACACCACCATTGCCCCGCGGCCTGCCGCGCCGGGATCGGCGGCAACAGCGGCGGCATCGGCCAGGTTGCGCGGGCCATCCCAATGGTCCTGGCTGGAGGTGCGCATTGCTCCGGTCAACACCACCGGCCGTTGGGGGTCAACGGTGCGGGCCACCAGATACGCCATCTCGGCCAGTGTGTCGGTACCGTGGGGGACGACAACTCCCAGGAGCGAGGGATCGGCGGCGAGTTCGGCGATCCGGCCACGCAGCGCCCACATCAACGCCGGCGTCCGGTGCACCGCCGGAAGTCGTTCCCAATCCTCGGTGACGATCGGCCCCGCCTGCGCCAGCGCCGGTACACTCGCCAACAACGCAGCGCCATCGAGCGCGGGGACGTTGCCACCCGCGACCGGATCGTGCCGCATCGAGATGGTGCCACCGGTAAAGAGGAAGTGGAGCATCTCAGCCGCAGCGCACGGCGCCGCCGTTCACGTTCAGCACCTCGCCGGTGATGTGCCGCGCCAGGTCGCTGCAGAGGAAGACGATGGGCCCGGCGATGTCCTCGGGAGGAGGCACGCGCCCGAGGGGGATGCCCTCCACGGCGCGTGCACCGGCATCGCCAGCAAGGGCGTCGGTGGTCATGTCCGTGGCCACCCATCCGGGGGCCACGCAGTTGACGCTGATCGCCGGGGCGCATTCCACCGCCAGCGACTTGGCAAAGGACTGCAGCGCCCCCTTCGAGGCCGCGTAGTCGGCGTGAAACGCTTCACCCCGCTGGGCAGCGGTGCTGGTGACGATCACGATCCGCCCCCCTGGCCGGAGGATGCCCAGCGCGGCCCGCACGGTGTAGAACACCGCGTCGAGGTTGGCGGCCATGGTCCGCCGCCAGTGGGCATTGGTCATCTGCGGCAGCGGGATCTCCTGTTCCGGCCAGATGCCGGCGTTCGCCACCAGCAAGTCGAGCCCGCCAAAGGCGGCGCGACACTCCCGCATGATCTGGTCCACCACCACCGGGTCGGCCAGGTCGCCTCGGCCCAGGTAGCAGCGGCGTCCCATCCCGCGGATCGCCTTCTCCACCTGCTCCGCATCGGCTACCCGCGAGCGATAGGCAATGCCGACATCGGCGCCGGCACGCGCCAGCAACAACGCGGTGGCCCGCCCGATCCCGCGGGAGCCACCTGTCACAAGTGCCGACTTGCCAGCCAGTGAAATCATCCCACCTCACCTATTCGTTGGAAACGCCGACACCCGACACCCCAGTCCCCAGTCCCCAGTCCCCACCC
>Ga0163150_10001654_pt1 | contig 36732 bp, 23 predicted proteins | sample OliLakLV19P2IB_FD_148628 | JGI IMG/M metagenome (GOLD analysis project Ga0163150, IMG submission 148628) | Freshwater microbial mat bacterial communities from Lake Vanda, McMurdo Dry Valleys, Antarctica - Oligotrophic Lake LV.19.P2.IB | ecosystem: Environmental > Aquatic > Freshwater > Lake >... | reverse complement strand
TTATCCACCGGCGCCATACGATTCACCAAGCGTGCCTGTCGATCAAACATTCACGGCGGAGTACCCCAAAAGCCTCAAATCACCCACTCGATTCCGTGAAGACCCGGAATTGGCGTAGGAGACTCCCTGGCTGGGTGCGCGATCTGCATCGGTCCCAGCATTCAACGGTCGGAGCGGGTTGGCTGCAAGACCCGATCCTCAGCGCGTCTCAAGAAATGATTGAGCACGGTCATGAATTGTTCCGGCTCTTCAACGTGGGGCATGTGCGAGCTGTTTTCAAACAGGACCCATTCCGATCCAGGAATACCGCGTTGAATCGTTTCCACGAGGGCCGGTGTAGCCTCATCGTATCGACCAGACAGGAGCAAAACCTGCTCTCGAATCTCACCGAGGCGATCCACGATGCTCCAGTTCTTGAGCGACCCGATGCAATGAAACTCGCTGGGGCCGTTCATCGTGTGATAGACCTGAGGGTCCCGGTTCATTTTTTCGAAGCTGCGATTGACACAATCTGGCCAGGTATCGAGCCTGCAAAGGTGCCGCCGATAGAACACCATCACGGCCTTGTGGTAGGCGGCATCGCTCGTCGTGCCAGCGGATTCGTGCCGCAAAAGCGTTTGTTGCACTTCGGAAGGCAAGGCGGCCCGAAGACGGTTAGCCTCCTCCACCCACTGAGGCATGCTGGCGGGAGAATCGGCGACAATTAAACTCGCCAGACCTCGCGGCTTCGTCAGGGCGTACTCCATTCCCAGCATCCCACCCCAGGATTGTCCAAACAGATGAACCTGGTCGAGAACGAGCGCCCGCCGAACCACGGCTAATTCTTCGACGAACAGCGGCACGGTCCAAAGACCTGGGTCGTCGGGGTGATCTGAGTTGCCGGAACCCAGTTGGTCGTAGAACACAACCTGGCGGCCCTGGCGGGCCGCTTCTTCGAGTGGCTCCAGATAGTCATGGGTTCCACCAGGACCGCCGTGCAGACAGAGCAACGGCAATCGCTCGGAGCTTAGTTGCTCGCCGACGACGCGGTACCAAATCTTGAAATTGCGAAACGGAATGTGACCTTCACGAACAGGGGCGACCAAAGGCACGGAATCAAGTTCTCCTAAACAAGCCACGATGATGAAAGCGCCACCAACAGCGACCTGCCAGCAACCAGATGCGGCGAGGCCGCGCTCCTGAAGGCATCTAAACCGGCGGCCCGGTTCAGTGCACGCATTCTATGCGCCCTCTTCAATGTCAGCAATTCCAAAATGGCAAGAGCCACAACTTGTTGACGCAGATTTTAACCGGGTGCTAGACTTCAACCGTCAGCCAATGGTTGTGTTTTGAATGTCAGCGCCCCGCCCAGGCAAGCTCGGCGCGGCAAGCCACCCAACGCTCGCGAACGTTCGCTCGAACGCTCACATCCATTAAATTTAATCTGAATACAAAACTCATGGCACAAGTCAGACGAAGCCCGGAAGAACATGAAGTTGTGGTTGTCGGCTCCGGTGCCGGCGGCGGATCTGCCGTTCAGGTACTCACCGAAAAGGGCATCAGGGTCACGCTGTTGGAGGCGGGTCCAATGCTCGACCCCGCCAAGGAATTCAAGGAGCACATGTGGCCGCACGAAGTGGATCACCGCGGCGCCGAGGAAGGCGGCGCGGCCTATTTCGGCAAAGGCAAGCCCTTCGGCTACTTCACAACCACTAGTGGAGGCTGGCGGTTGGATGGCGAGCCTTACACAGTCGGTGAGGGGAGCGAGTTTCAGTGGTTTCGCTCGCGCATCATCGGCGGACGGACCAACCATTACGGAAGAATGTCCTTCCGCTTCTCCGATTACGATTTCAAGCCCTACGACCGGGATGGGCTTGGAACCAATTGGCCAATCTCTTACCAGGACATCGCTCCCTACTACGACAAGGCTGAAGCCTTCATCGGAGTCACCGGCAGCAAAGAAGGTATTCGCAGCGCTCCCGACGGCATCTTTCAAGATCCTCCACCTCCGAAGGCCCACGAGATTCTGATCAAAAAGGCTTGTGACCGGATGGGCATTCCCTGCATTCCCAACCGGCGCGCCGTCATCACCCGCGAGTTGAACGGGCGGCCGCCCTGCCACTATTGCGGCCAATGCGGCCGTGGCTGTCTCACCGCATCAAATTATTCCTCCAGCCAGGTGCAGATTTTCCCTGCCATGAAGACGGGCAAACTTAAGATCATCGACATGGCAATGGCTCGCGAGGTCCTCACGGATGGCAACGGAAAAGTGGTGGGTGTTTCTTACATCGACAAACGCACCCGGGAAGAAAAGCGTATTCGCTGCCGCGCGGTGATTCTTGCGGCCAGCGCCTGCGAATCGGCTCGCATCCTCCTCAACTCCAAGACGAAATACTTTCCCAACGGACTGGCCAACGGCTCGGGCGTAGTGGGTCGCTTCCTCATGGACACCGTGGGCTTTGGCTTGAGCGGCCATTTGCCTGCACTGGAAGGGCTCCCGCATTACGACACCGATGGCATGGGCGGCTCACATCTGTATATGCCCTGGTGGTTGTGGGACAAGCACAACGAGGTAGGTTTCCCGCGCGGCTACCACATCGAAATTGGCGGTGGTTATGGAATGCCCGGAATCGGCTCTTTCCACCGGCAAGCTCGAAAATTCGGCTATGGCAAGAGTCTCAAAGAGGGTGTTCGGAAGGAATACGGCACCACCGTGGGCTTCGCCGGGCGCGGTGAAATGATTCCTAACAGCCACAGTTATTGTGAGATTGACCCCAAGGTCGTGGACAAATGGGGAATCCCTGTGCTGCGCTTCCACTTCAAATGGACGGACTATGAATGGAAGCAAGCGCGTCACATGGAGCGAACGTTTGCCGAGATCATCGAGGCCATGGGTGGCAAGGTGAGTGGCCTGAGCGCGGCCGAGCGTGAGAGCGACGGCATCTCGGTACCGGGAACCATCATTCATGAAGTCGGCACGGTGCGCATGGGTAACGATCCGCGTACCTCAGCAGTCAACGGCTTCTGCCAGGCGCACGAAGCCAAAAACTTGTTCGTGTGCGATGGCGGACCTTTTGTCAGCAACCCGGACAAGAATCCCACACTCACCATTAACGCCCTCACTTGGAGAAGTTCCGACTATCTGGCAGAGGAGATGAGAAAAGGCAATGTCTAACACGAACGAAACCTTGATCCAGATTGGAGATGTGTCTCGGCGGGATGCATTGCGGAGTATTGCGCTGGCAGTGACGGTGGTAGCGGGCGGGCAGATGAAGCTGGAGGCCGCCCAGCAGGTTCATGCGCATGCCCGGGAAGAAAAGAAGAAGACAGGTTCCTACAAGGCCAAGCTGTTTACAGAGCATGAATTCAAGACCCTTGGAAGGCTCGCCGCGCTGATCGTGCCAGCGGACTCCGTGTCGGGCAGCGCCCTGGACGCCGGTGCGCCTGAGTTCATCGACCTGCTCGCCAGCCAGAATGAAGACCTGGCAGCCATCTTTACGGGAGGCCTTTCCTGGCTGGATGCAGAAATGCGACATCGCTATTCGGCACCCTTCGTTGATGCTAAAGCCGAGCAACAGACGGCCATGCTGGACCTGCTGGTAAAAGCGGAAAAGACTGATCGCGAACGCGCACTCAAGGGGATGACCTACGAAGCGTCCGAACATTACAAGGATTTTCAATCCTATGGTATCTACGCAGCTTCGGACTTGGGCCCTGGAGTCGCGTTCTTCGACTGGGCGAGAAAAATTACAGTGGATGCTTTCTACACCAGCGAAATCGGCATCAAGGATGTGGACTTCCGCGGCAACGGCTCAGTCAGCCAATACGAAGTGCCGAAGGAAGTGATCGACTATGCCTTGAAGCATTCTCCGTTTGCCAGCTAGACACACTCAGAGTGGTCCAGACGGCACCTATCGAGAATGACTCATGAAACGAAGACCGAATGCCTAACTCGATACTTCTTCATTAGGGTTTCGGGCTTCATTCGTCATTGGTGCTTAGTCACTAGTCATTCCTGCTGTCCATTCCCTGCCCAGCATTCCGCGAGCAGCCATCCGTCTTCAGCGACCGCCTTTTCGCTTTGGCCTTGAATGTATTGCCTATAGAATCCCACTTCCCGTTTCCGAAGCCGGCTGCTGGCTTTCGAATCCAGAACTGATTCATGAGCCTTTCGAATGGCAACAAAGTAGCCGTGCTGGTGAGTGGAGGCTTGGATAGCTGTGTTTTGGCAGTTCATCTCGCGGCCAGAGCACGAACAGTTTACCCCGTGTATGTGAGGCAGGGCTTAATCTGGGAAGCGGTCGAACAGCACTGGATGAAGAAGTTTTTGGCGGCAGTCGCTGAACCCAACATCGAACCGCTGCGGGAGATTGCTCTGCCAGTGAGCGATCTCTACAACGAGCACTGGAGCACAACGGGAGAATCCACTCCTGACTATTTGTCGGATGATCGCGAAGTGTATTTGCCCGGCAGAAATCTGTTGCTCCTGGCCAAGACCTGTCTGTATTGCGCTCTCAATAGGATTCCTTCCGCAGCGCTTGGGCCCTTGGCAGGAAATCCGTTTGCAGACAGCACACCGGAGTTTTTTTCCCGGTTTGGAGAATTGGCCAGTCTGGCTCTGGGCTTTTCCTTCACGGTGGAGACTCCTTTTGCAAAGCTGACAAAAGCAGAGGTCATTCGAATTGGCCATCATTTGCCACTCGAGTTGAGCTTCTCCTGTATTCGTCCGGCAGATTTGAACCATTGCGGCACCTGCAACAAGTGTGCAGAGCGCCGCAGGTCGTTTCAGGTGGCGGAAGTCGAAGACAAGACGCGATACGAGAGCTTGCCTCCTCTGGGCGATCCCGAGTTTCATTGAATTTAAGTTTAGGGGCCAGCTTCATCGAGTCCTGGGAGCGCGGGCGGGACGCCCGCGCTCCCAGGAATTTTCAGGCTTTGACACCACTTCATGCCCCGCGTACCCACAAAACCAACTGAAATCCCCCGTTACAAGAGAATCTCCAAAGACGTTAAGACGGTGGTGCTCGCCAAGATCCTGCAGGAACTCCAATCGGCGCCAACCCTGCAGACCTTGCTGCAAAATGTCTACCGCATGGTCCGCGAGGAGTTTGACTCCGTGGGCGTGCTCGTTTCGATCTACGACAGCTACCGCGAGGAACTGGTCTATTACTCCCAGGGAGATGCCACCGAACCCACCAGTCATGTGCTGAAGCTTGGACACGGCCTGGCCGGCAAGGTTGGCGCTTCGCAGTCACCGCAGCGAACTGAGGGTCTCAGCGACTTCCCCGAGTCTGTCAGGATGCATCAGGTTCTCGGCATCAGCAGTCAGCGTGTGATGGCCTCTCCGCTGGTCCGCCGTGGAGCTTTGCTGGGTGTGATTGAAGTCTTTTTTCGGAAGAGTTCAAAAAAGTTTTCAGATGCAGAACTACGTTTCCTGACGGCACTTTCCTATCAGATCGCCGTCGGCCTCAACTACTTCAAACTCTCGGAGCAGGCCGAACGGTTGAGCCTGGAAGAGGAAAAGCTCGCTGAGGTCAGCCAGCGCGTCAGCGCTTCTCTGGATCTGGATGAGCTGCTGGATGTCATCATTGATGCTCTACGTTCGCTCATTCCCTACGATGCAGCCGGCATCTATCTGCTGGATAAGAGCTCACAAGAGATCCAGCGCATGGTAGTCTACGGTTACGAGATCAACGTCGATCAAAATGAGATCCTCAACGTGGGGCGCGCCGCGCGCGAGATCGTCAGCCAGCAAGGCGCCGCGGCAATTCTCAACGATCTTCAAGCACACCGCGCATTCCTGAATGCCCGAAGTGCAGCCCGTTCGGCCATGGCTGCGCCCATTTTGAGCAACAAGCGAATGATTGGGGTCTTTACCCTGGAAAGCGATGAGCAGGACGTTTACACCCGCAGCGATCTGGCCCTGTTTGAAAAATTCACGCACCAGGTGGCTCTATCGATCGAGAAAGCTCAGCTCTACCGCGCGCTGCTCGACAAGAAGCGGCTGGAACAGGAGATCTCGATCGCGCGCGAGATCCAGTTGAGTTTTCTCCCGGCCAAACCTCCTCAACTGAAGGGCTTCGAAGTCGCGGGGCTGAACATCCCATCGCGGCTGGTCAGCGGCGACTACTATGATTTCATACGCATCGTGGATGGGCAGTGGGGGCTGGTCGTGGGCGATGTCTCCGGCAAGGGAATTCCCTCATCCCTGATCATGGCCAGTTTCCGGGCAAGCCTGCTGGCTGAAATTCGCAACAACTATGCCATCCGCACGATCATGGCAAAGGTGAACCAATTGCTTTGGGAGAGCACCGACGACCATCAGTTCGTCACCGCGTTTTACGGTGTGCTCGACGAGCAGCGGCGCATCCTGACCTACTGTAATGCCGGCCACAATCCCGTCATTCTGATTCGCGCCGACGGTTCGGCCTTGCGGCTGGAAACCGGAGGCCTGATTCTCGGCGCCTTCTCCGATTCGGTTTACTGGGAGAACTTCGTGCAGATCCTGCCTGACGATCTGTTGCTTCTTTACACGGATGGCGTGACGGAGATTTATGACGAAGAGGAACAGGAATATGGCGTCGATCGTCTCCAATCGCTCGCCACACTCAATCGCCACCGAAGCGCGAAGGAGATTACGCAGCTTGTGAAGGATCAAATTCTCGATTTCGCCGCCGACAAGACGCCGCAGGATGATTTCACCCTGGTCGTGTTGAAAGCGCTGCGGAACTGAGTTGTTGCTGCCCCACCAATCGTCGGTACTCCTTGAGCAGCAGTATGGCCACTCCGAGCCACACCAAGCTAAGGACCACATTGGTAGCAGCAAACTGCTGTGGGCCGAATTCCAGAAGCGCAGTCCCCACAAATACGAGTCCCGCCGAAGCCAGATCTCCGGTCCTCACAATGAAGGTATCCGCAGCCTGCTTGGCCTTGTATTTCTCTTCGCGGCTCGTTGGCAGCCAAATCATCTGACGCGCTGTGTTCATCACGGAGTAGTCCGTTGCATTCTCAGCCGTTTTGGCGAATCGAACCAGCGCCAGCGTCGCTCCAGCAGCGAGAGTGCCATAGGAACCCAAAGCGACCACTGGCAATGTCAGAAGAACGCCCGCCAACCCAAGATACTTCACAATTCGGGAAACCAGCAGACCCTGGACAAGCGCGGCAACAACATTCACCCAGAACTGAAAGTTGCCGGAGAAGCTGCCGATGAAGGCCTCCTTGTTGAAGGAAGGATCTGTAACCGCACGGCTCGCAGCTTCGGCAAGAATGAATTTGTCGAGCACATAGTTGCCCGTTGTATTAACCAAGTTCAACAGAAAGATGAGTATGCAAACCAGTCGAAGATATGGACTCCCGGCGAGAAGCGCGAATCCGCCGGCACCGGCCTTGAGCTTCTCGCCGGCGCCAGGCCGGCGGCGGCGCTGCCCTTCGCGGCGTTCAACCGTCCAGTAGATGCCCAGCGACAGGAACAGAACCACAGCCGTGATCTGCAATATGGTGTAGGCACCCACTTTATTATGAAAAAGCCAGGCCGCAGCCGCGGTTCCAAATGGGCTGCCAAGCGTGGCGCCAATGCCAATGATGGGAAACAACCGATCGCCCACCTGGCGGGAGTAAAGATCGTTTCCGTAGGACCAGAACTGCGCAATGATAGCGTTGTTGAATATCCCCACCCAGATGAAGAACGCCACGCCCAGGTAAGGAATGCCAAGCAGCGCCCCCAGCCAGAACAGTTCGATGTTCGCGATGAAAAACAGCGTCACGCCAAAAATCAGTCGTGCCCGGTCCACCTTGGAGGCAAACCAACTATAGAGAGGGATAAAAAACATCAACACGATTGCCTGACCGGCTGCGGCATAGGACTTGACCTCAGCTCCGCCCGTGGCAAGGATGAGTGGCTCCCGAGCTACCTTGCAAATCTGGTAGCCTCCCAGGATCAGAAAAATGTTCAGCAAAAGCAGCAACACCGTGCCGGCTTCACCGCTACGCACATCGCCAAAGATGCCAAGCAGGCGTTCCAGTGGTCCTGGTTCTTGCGCTACGTCCAAGGCAGAGACTTCAGACGTCGCCATCACTTTCTCTCCTGAAATTCCCTTCCTGGAAGGGGGCTGTGAAAAATTGAAGCCTAGCCAAAGAGCCGGCTTCCCTCGCCCCAACGCCGGAGGAGCTGCGGTTGAGGGGGACCGCCACGCTCTGGTTGCTTGCCTTCCCGCATCCAGCAAACATCTTCGGCGACCTATAGCGAATGGCCACCGTGTGCAACCCCTCACCCTATTGAGTTTTTCGAGAGACGGAGGGCTGTAACTCTCAATGGGTGCCTAACCTTTAGACTTGTGAAATTTCCGAAAGGCACAGATTCGTCGGGAAGCCCCGGGAGACTCATAGAGCTGGGATACCTGAATACCGAACAACCCGCGAGGGCTTCTCGCGCAACTGTCACAGAATCTCTTGAATCACGCGACCGCCAATGTCGGTCAGTTTCTTGTAGCGGCCCGCGTGCAGGAAGCTTAGGCGCTCCTGGTTCAGCCCCATCAGGTGCAGCAACGTAGCGTGCATATCCCGCAGCGGAATCTCATCCCCGGCGGCACGAACTGAAAAGTCATCGGTCTCGCCAAAGGTGCTGCCCGCTCGCACACCGCCACCCGCCATCCATACCACCAGGCCGTACTGGTTGTGATCACGGCCCGGCTTGTCGGTAGTAAGGTTATTGTCAAACGGCGTGCGACCCATCTCCGATGCCCAAACCACCAGCGTCTGGTCCAGCAACCCGCGCGACTTAAGATCCTGCAGCAGGCCCGCAATCGGCTTGTCAACTTCGTGGCAGTGGACTGGCAGGCGGTCGTGAATTGCGCCGTGGTCGTCCCAGCGGTCGCCGCCTGCGCCATGCAGGAGCTTAACGAAGCGCACGCCCCGTTCCACCATGCGTCTCGCCAGCAGGCACTGCCGCCCGAAAGGCTCCGTGACTGGGTCATCCAGTCCGTAAAGCTTCTTCGTCGCCTCCGATTCGTGCGTAATGTCTACCAGTTCGGGTGCCTGGCTCTGCATGCGAAAGGCAAGCTCGTAGGCGGCGATGCGCGCATCCAACTCGGCCGTGTTCTGCCGCGCGTCCCGGTGCTCTCGATTAAACCAGCTCAGTAAATCCAGCTCCTGGCGCTGCTGTTGTTCTGTTTTTCCGGCTGGTCGCTTCAGGTCGACGATGGGAGTCTCGCCGTTGCGAAACAGCGTTCCCTGGTAGGCTGCCGGCAGAAATCCGTTGCCCCAGACGCCCGCGCCGCCAATGGTGGCGCCGCGCCGATCACCGAGCACGATGAAGCCGGGAAGATCCCGATTCTCCGATCCAAGCCCGTAGGTCATCCACGCCCCAATGGAAGCGCTGCCCGGGAATTGGCTTCCCGTCAGTGTGTGATACACCGCTGGGCCGTGGTTGTTGTTGTCAACCTTGATACCATGAATGAAAGCCAGGTCATCGACGCGCGTAGCGAGGTTCGGCAGCAATTCCGACATCCATCGTCCAGACTGCCCGTGCTGCTTGAACTGCCAGGATGGTGAAATGATGCGATTGGGTGCCGCCGAAAATGTGGCAATCTCTCCGACGGTCCGCGCCGCCTGCGGCATCTGTTGGCCCGCGTATTTCCACAGAGCGGGTTTGTACTCAAACGTATCCATCTGGCTCACGCCGCCTTCCATGAACAGGAAGATACAGCTTTTGGCCTTGGCCGGGTGATGCTGCGGTCGCGGACTGAGCGGGTTGGCAGCGACCGAGGGGGCCGCCTGGCTCGCCTCAGCGCCAAGCAAATCGAACAGCGCCAGACTTCCCAGCCCGAGATAAGAATCGAAAAGAAACTGTCGCCGTGTGTGCATGGCTTACTCCAAATAGAGAAACTCGTTGGAATTCAGCAAGACGAGACAGAGGGAAGCCAGCGGCCCGTCAAATTTCGAGAACCTCTGCAATTCACCGCGCGCAGGCAAGCGTCCCAAGACGATCTCAAAAACTTTCTGGATTTGGAGCGAGCGCTCTTCGCCCACTTCCTTGCGAACACGGGCGGCCAAATGCTCCGCCTCCTCTTGCACAAGAGTTCCATTCATCATTCCTAATGCCTGCAAGGGCGTTGTGGTGGAACTTCTACGCTCGCACGATTCACTGAAAGGCGTCGCATCAAACGAAGCCATCAAAGGCAGCGGCAGCGAGCGCCGCTGGAAAATATACACCGACCGCCGGCGAGCGTCTTCTTCCTTTTCGTTGGGTTCCCACATCACACCCCCAGTTCTGCCATACCGGGCGAAATCGGCTAAATCCTGCGGCAAGGGCGGGAAAACACTGGGGCCACCCATCCCGGTGTTCAGCCGGCCGCTAACAAAAAGGATGCCGTCCCGAATCGCCTCGGCTTCCAGACGCCGTCTTTCGAAACGTGAAAACAAACGGTTGCCGGGATCCTTCAAAGCCTCTGGGTCCGATGCATTGTCAGCCGATTGCTGATATGTATTCGACAACAACATCAGCCTGTGCATAGCCTTGATATCCCAGCCGGACTCAATGAAACGAATTGCGAGCCAGTCCAGCAATTCAGGATGCAGCGGGCGCTCGCCGTTTTTCCCGAAATCGCTAGGAGTTCGGACAATAGCCTGGCCGAAGTGATGCTGCCAGATGCGGTTCACCATCACGCGCGCTGTCAACGGATTCTCCGGACTCGTAATCCATTTAGCTAGCGTGAGGCGGCGCCCGCGGGTGGGGAATTGTCGATAGCGATCAGTTTCAAGCGCAGCCGGCTTGGCGTCACCCGCGATGGCCGTCGGAAATCCGGGCTCCACCGTCTCGCCCGGTTGCAGGTAGTCGCCGCGAATCAATACCTGCGTTGGCGCGAGAAACGGTCCGGTGGGCGGTCCAGGGATGTTCGTAGCGACCAGCGCCTTGGTACTCCAACGGTACTTGCGACGCTCCAGAATATCGAGGCTGCTCGAGAGTTCCGTGTGCCGGTTCTTCTCTTCCAGAGTGAAGATGGAGTTCGCCGCATACTTCTGCTGAACCTCCGTGCGCACATCTTCAACGGTCAAGGCTTCAAAGCGGCCCGCCGAATCAACCGATCCCGAAGCATAGCCTGCGACGAGTTTCTTCAACAGCGTCTGTTCGCAAGCATCCAGCGCCTTCTTCTCAGGAGGATCACCCGTTCGCTGTGCCGCCGCCAGTAACTCGGCATGCTGCTGTTGTTCCGGCTCTGTAAAGAGGCGTTGCTGATTCAGCTTGATCTCAAGTCTCAAGTCGGAAGTCTCGAAAGCCTTGCCCTTTGCCCGCTCCGCTTTCGCGGCAACAAGCTTCCTCAGGAGCTGTGCTTCAAATGCGTCAAGCTCGCGTTTTTCAGGGCCGTCTTCCAGGCGCTTGGCATAGGCGCCGACTTGCTCCTTGGACTTCGCTGCCAGTGCCTTGTCGCGAAAGGGAACATCGACAGGCGCGCCTGGCTGGACGGCATTGAAAAACGCTTGGAATCGATAGAAATCGCGGGTTGGGATTGGATCGTATTTGTGATCGTGGCAGCGCGCACATCCTACGGTCAACCCGAGGAACACCGAAGCTGTCGTCGCAGTGATCTCACTCAAGTAGTTCTGCCTCACTTCGGCCGCAACCAAATTGGACCGATCCCACGGCGCCACGCGCAGGAACCCAGTCGGAATCAGCCCATGAACGTCAGGCTCGTAATTGTTCTTGGTTTGGCTGTGTTCGTCGCCTCCGGCGAGTTGCAGAATCACAAATCGGTCGTAAGGCATGTTGGCGTTGAACGCATCGATCACCCAGTCCCGGTAGCGCCAAACATTCCCGATCGCGCCGTCGCCCTCCAGCCCGCTTGTCTCGCCATAGCGCGCCAGATCCAGCCAATGGCGGCCCCAGCGCTCGCCATAGCGGCGGTCGTCCAGCAACCGATTGATGAGGCTTTCGCGAGCCTGAGGCGCTTCGTCACTGACGAATTGCGCCATCTCCTGCGGCGTAGGCGGCATTCCAACCAGATCAAGGTACAGCCTTCGCGCCAGCGTCCGCTTTGAAGCTGGCGCTGCTGGCGCGACACCTTTCTCCTCGAGCTTGGCCAGAATGAAAGCGTCGATCGGATTTCGAACCCAATCCGCGTTCTTGACGCGAGGAAGTTCTCGCCCCACGGGCCGTTCGAATGGCCAGCGCCACTCCGACAATCCTGAAGCATCTTCCGGCAGTAACGACCGGATCCAGCTCTCAATCTGCTCCAGATCGGCTTTTGCCAGCGTCTTGCCCAGAGGCATGGCCGGCTGAAGCTCCCCTTTCAAGAAGCGAACCAGCGGACTGTGCGCAGGATCGCCAGGATAAACCGCTCTCCCGTGCTTGTTGCCACCCGCGATAACAGAGGCATGGCCGGCAACCGAGAAACCGCTCGTTTTGGTTTTCGCTGAATGACAGTCTCCGCAATTCCGGGTCAGGATGGGACCTACGGTCTGTTCGAAATCCGCAGCAACTGCCCATTGCGCAGTGATCGTGGCTGCTAGCAAGAACAGACAAGGCAATCTCATTCTGCGTCTAGACATGATCGGTGACCAATAGGTTGATCTTTCAAGAAATTGGATTGTTGCCTGACCAGGCAAAAATGGCGAGCCTCCAAAGTAAAGCGATACGGCAAGTATAGACTCGCTGCGTGTCAAAATCTAGTAGTCCGCCAACGGTTCCAACGGTTGCGCCCACAACAAGTTCTTCGTTTCGCTGTTGGCTATAGAGGATCGCAGAATCGAGTGACGGAACTCCTCCTCTTCCCAAGAAACTCGATAGACTCCGGTACCCGAATCTATTCTGTGACTGCATCGAACAAAGTGCGCAGAGGTGTGTCACCTGTGTTCTCTTTCAAGAAGTACGAATTGTTGACTTCCTGCGGCGTGCAGGCATAGCCTTGTGCTCCATAGCCAGCACGTTTCAGTTTCAATTGATAGCAGGGTACGGGCAAGCCCGAAAGTGATTCATTTATCAGGGCACGACGTTCTGTTAATCAATGGTTGGGCCCTATCGACAGGAGAAGAACATGACTTCAACAACCCTCACAGTCGTTGGTCTGATCTTCGACATGCTTGGCGCTGGACTTCTCGGGTACGAACTGTTCTTCGGGTTCCCGCGGAAGAACAAGCTAGAGATCGCCGAGGCGCAGTTGCAGCAGCTCCGAAAGTTCCTCGCCGTGATGGAACGAATGATCGATGCCTATCGAGAACCTCCATACACACCGGCAGAGAAGCTTGCCGAGAAGGCAAAGCTGCGGTCGGAGTACAAAGCGAGCGAAGATAAGCTGCAGTCGGAAGTCACTGGCTACGGTGAGGGCCATCGAATCAAGTCGTTCTACTTTGGAGTCGGCGGCTTCTTGTTGCTGGCGGTTGGCTTCGTACTGCAACTCCTTGGCACCATAAAGTGACCGGGCCTAGCCCTTCCATCGAGCGGACAGCCACCGGCAAGCCGGTGTCTGCCGCTCATGTCAAACGTTGGGCAGCCAAGGAGGAGGTGCATCTGAACACGAAGCAGCCGTCGCTGAATCGCGTGAAACTCATTCTCCCTGCGCTGACAGAAGCGACAAGCCCCTACTGGCGTCCGATCAAGTACTCCCTGTTCCCGCCTTTGGGCCTGGCGACCCTCGCCGCCTATCTTGATCCCAACCTTGAGATCACACTTCAAGACGAGCATGTCGAGAAGCTTGATCTAGACGACGACCCCGACCTGGTCGTCATTCAGGTCTACATCACGAACGCCTACCGGGTCTACCAGATCGCGGATCACTATCGCGCGCGAGGCGCCTACGTTGTGCTCGGTGGTCTCCACGTCACATCCTTACCGGATGAGGCTGCGCGGCACGCGGACACGATCTTTCTAGGACCTGGAGAGCACACGTTCCCCCAGTTCCTGCGCGATTTCGCAGCTGGAAGACCGCTGCGCCGCTATGAGTCGGCGACACGTACGCTCGAAGACCTGCCACCGATCCGCAGAGATCTCATCCAGCGAAAGCGGTACCTCGTCCCGAACTCGATCGTCGTCTCGCGAGGCTGCCCGCACCATTGCACGTTCTGCTACAAGGACGCCTTCTTCTCCGGAGGCCGCTCGTTCTATACGCAGCGCGTGGACGCCGCCCTTGCCGAAATCGCTCGCCTCCCGGGCCGTCATCTCTATTTCCTGGACGACCACCTCTTTGGAAATTCCCGGTTCGCGCGAGAGCTTTTCCGCGGCATGAGAGGGATGGGTCGAGTTTTTCAGGCAGCGGCAACAGTGGACTCGATCCTTCGTGATGACGTTATCGAAGAGGCAGCGGCCGCGGGCCTCCGGAGCCTATTTGTTGGGTTCGAGACGCTCTCCCCGAGCGGTCTCGCAGCCACGGGCAAGCGCCAGAATCTCGGCCGTAGCTATCGAGATGTCGTCCGAAGACTCGATGCTCTCGGCATCATGATCAACGGAAGCTTTGTCTTCGGCCTGGATGGCGACGACCGCGACGTCTTCCCCCGAACCGTTGAATGGGCGGCTGAGAGCGGCATCACAACAGCCACGTTCCACATCCTGACGCCCTACCCAGGTACAGCGCTGTTTTCGGATATGGTCGCGCAGGACCGGCTCGTAACGCGGGACTGGGATCTCTACGACACGCGGCACGTGGTCTATCGCCCAATCGGGCTTTCACCGGAGGAGCTGAAGCGCGGCTACGACTGGTCCTACGAAACGTTCTATCGCTGGGGTTTCATCTTCGAGGCCGCCTCGGCCCACAGTTCGGCGAAACACGCGCTGAAACACTTCTTCTACAGCGCAGGATGGAAGAAGTTCGAACCAGTATGGAATCTCGTCATCCGGATCAAGCAGCTTTCCCAGATGCGGCCTCTTCTCGAGGCTGTTCTCTCGCCCGTGCTGCGAGAATCGAGAAACCCTGCCGTAGCACGCCTGCCCAACAAGCCAATGGAGCATACGCGCCTCCCGCTTGGCCAAGCCGGTGCTTCAGCGCCATCATGAGGCATCGCGTCGGCTGGGGCACGGCGCCATCAAGGCGGCGCGCAGCTCAAGACGGCCAGCGCCAAATCGTGTCTGGCGAATGAGGATCACAGAATCCAGTAACGGAACTCCTCGTCTTCCCTAGAAACTCGATGGACTCCGGTTCCCGAATCCATCCTGTGACTCCACCAAACAAAGCACGCAGAGGTGGTGTCCCCTGTGTTTCTCTTCAAGGAGTGTGGGGTGTTGACTTTTTGCGGTGTGCAGGCATAGCCTTTTGCTCCATAGGCGGCACGTTTCAATTGATAACAGAGTACGGGCAAGAATGCCCGAAAGTGATAAATTTGTCAGACTATCAGGGCAAGATATCTTGTTAATCAATGGTTGGGCGCACCACCAGGAAACAGCTCCATGAAGATTGAATCGACGGACCAAGATATCCGCACCATGCTGTCGTCCGGCTATTACAGGATTCCACGGTTTCAACGACCCTACTCTTGGGATCGCGAGAACATCCAGGAGTTCTGGGACGACATCGTGCGCGACAACCCGTCCGACTACTTTATCGGCTCAATGGTCGTATACAAAGATGGCCAACAGCGCTATGGCGTTGTTGATGGTCAGCAGCGCCTAACAACGATCACTATCCTGTTGTGCGTACTTCGGAACACGCTCGCCGAATTGGGCCTGAAGGATCTGGCGGAGGGGATCCATGGCCTGATCGAAAGGCGCAATATCGGCAACAAGCCGGAATTCATTGTTTCCACAGAAACGTCCTACCCATTCTTTCAGGACCACATCCAGAAATGGGGCGAGCCAGCGGTCAAAGTCGAGCCCCTCCACGAGGAAGAGAACCTGGAAGCCGCATTCGAGCAACTCAAGCGCCTGATCTCAGACGCCGTGATGAGCCTCGACGCCGACACAACTCTCTCAGACAAGAAGCGGAAAGAGCTTGCTCAGCAAAAACTCGTCTCTGTCCGCGACGCTCTTCTAAATCTGAAGCTGATCTTCATCAAGCTGGAGGAGGAGGATGACGCGTACATCATCTTCGAGACGCTCAATACGCGTGGTAAGGACCTGAGCCTCACGGATTTGGTCAAGAATCACCTCACGAAACACATCAAGAGTAAGAACCCTGCATCAGATCAGGCGAAGATCAAATGGCAGCAGTTGTTGGAGACGATCGAGGGATCCTCGGCCGACCTCGATACAGACACTTTCATTCATCACTTCTGGCTCTCGAAGTATGACTATCTTCCTGCCAAGAATCTCTTCAAGGTGTTGAAGAAAATAGTCGGCGTCAATGACGCACCTGGTTTCTTGGACGCCCTCCTTGAGGACGCAGCTCTCTATCGAGCGATCCATGAAGTGGCATATGGGAAGTGGACAAAGGAGGAAGGACGCATTGAACAAGGGCTTTCGGCATTGATGCTCTTCCGCGTCCAACAGCAAACACCTTGTGTGCTTTCGTTACTCCGAGAGTATAAGGCCACCAAGAAGCTCAAGAAGAAACATATCGAAGACGCGATCGTCGCCGTCGAGAAGTTTCACTTTCTGTTTACCGCCGTGACTTCTCAAAGGTCCTCTGGGGGTATCTCCGGGATGTACGCCGCCCTTGGTCGGCGCCTTTATGAAGCCAAAGACATACAGGCCTCAGTGGATGTCATCAAGGAACTTAAGCAGAAGCTCCGGGATCGAGTCCCATCCCTCGATGAAGTGAAGGCGCTGTTCCCGGAGGTTATCTATACGGACAAGGTGACCCGGCAGAGGAAGCTGGTGAAATACATTCTCGTGGGGCTAGATCAGACCACGCCCTCGCCTATTGTCGTCGACTACGACCAGATGACGATCGAGCATCTGGCCTCGCAAAGCTTGATTGGACAAGGGGAGTTCAACGAACCTCTCGTAGGCCAGTTGGGAAACCTCTTGTTGGTGTCTGACGAGTTGAACGCCAAGCTGAAGGACAAGCCGTTTAAGGATAAGAAGCAGATCCTGCTTGACAGCGGGTTCAAGTTACCCGACGAGATGAAAGCGGCTGCAACTTGGGAGGCACCAGAAATTCGGCTGCGCACGCAAACCCTTGCCGAGAGAGCGTACAACGATGCTTGGAAGCTCTAGTACTGGAAACGATCGCTGGGGTGATCAAAGTGCGCCCAACAACCGCATGCAGTGGACGCGCGGAACAGCAGCCTCGTGCTTTGCTGGCGTGGTCTCCGCGCGCCACTGATGCGGGGCGTTTGGGTGTCCAACTATGAAAGCTGATGTCTGGTCGGCATTCATTGCAGTGGACGTATGCTTAGCAATAGCTACACCAAAATCTCAGAAACGACTCGGGCTGGGAATTGGTCGGTGAGCCGTTCATTCAGCCCGTGACGCTGGTAGACCAGGTCGCGGTAATTCATTCCTATAGATGCAGCATGGTGGCGTGGAAATCATGGACGCTCACCCGGTTTTCCACGGCTTTGTGGCCCAGATCATCGGTGGTGCCATGAGCGACTCCCCCTTTCACTCCACCCCCCGCCATCCAGAGGCTAAAGCCGCTGGGGCCATGATCTCGCCCGGCAGAAGCGGCATTGTCTCTAACCTGCGAAAGTGGCATCCGCCCAAACTCACCTCCCCAAAATGACCAGAGTGCTGTCTAACAAACCACGCTGCTTAAGGTCTTTCACGAGGGCCGCCGCCGGTTTGTCGGTTTTCCCACAACTGTAGCGCAGACTCTTCTCAAGGTCGGAATGCGCATCCCAGATTTGTCCTTCGATATAGATCTGCACAAAGCGAACGCCACGCTCAACCAATCGGCGCGCCATCAAACATCGTCTTCCATAAGAAGCGGTGAGTTCCTGATTGAGCCCGTACATCTCCTTCGTTTGCTCGCTCTCTTGAGAAAGGTCGAGGGCATCGGTGGCGGTGATTTGCATTCGGGCAGCCAGCTCGTAGTTGGAGATTCGGGCCTCGAGTTCGGGTTGTCCTGGCCGGCGATGTGTGCCGAGGCCTGTGCACACAGGCGATTCGCTCGTGGAACGTCCTCACTCGGTACGAAGCGTGTGTTTGATGCGGCCCCTGGGAGCGCAGGCGTCCCGCCGGCCCCGGCACGAGCCGGAGGCCACGTTGGTGGCCTGCGGCCACAGCAGGCGGGACGCGCCCAGGGCCGCGTCGCCGTTCCAAAAACGTCCGATCTTCGGGTCGGGGCTACGCCCCGAGGAATTGGGCGTAGCCCAGATCCTTGAAATTGCCTAGGTAAAAAGGCCCAGCCTTTCCGCACATCGAGCGGCAAAGCCGCCAATCCAAGCACGTTTAGGTCTTCTCAAGGATGCTTTTCCAACTCGAAGAATACGTGTTGGCATTTGTAAAACGCAGTCTGAGTGTTCAAAGCCAAACGGGGCCTGGGAAAAAGCGCAGATCTGGGGTGTTTCCGAATAGGACGATTCGGTCAAAGCCGCCAAGCCAGGTCTACCCCGACTTAACGCAGAGTTAACACGGATGAAACATTTCGTTCACACTGGAAGCATAGAGTTCGGCAGCCTGACATTTCAAAAGGGGCATGAGTTCTGAAGCGAATTCTCGACTGCCTAAAGGTCCCTTTGCGACTACCCAAAGCCGTTGTCCAAAGCCAATTAGGAGGCAGGATGCTCGTGACTCGCTCACAGACATTCGCATTTGTCCGGATCTGCTGTGCCAGGTTATTGCCAATCAGCTTGTTGATGATTGCTTGCGCCGACAGCGTCAAGGCTGCGCCAGAGCCCCCGGGTCCTGCGTCCGTTTCCAAGCCAGAACCTTCAGACCGAAATCGAATTCCTTCCTCATCTGTTTCGAGAACCGAAATCAGTCAACTGGAGCAGTTGATCCTAAATCAGAACGCAGCTATTGAGGAACTGAAGGCGAAACTAGACCGGCAGCAATCTCTCATCGACAAGCTCGTCGACAAGCTTCAAATGCAACGAAGCACCGAGAACTTGAGTCCTCACCCTCTCGCTGAAGCAGCTTTCCTAGCGACAGTCCCCTTAGCGTCGTCTGGCTTAAGGACAGCGCTGGTTGCGAACGCTAGCAACACCACCCAAGCGCACACCAACGAAACGTCTCAAAGCCGGGCAGCGATCAGTGTGAAAATGCCAGAACCAGCTCCGGCCGTGGCCGCTCTGGTGCCTGCAGGGCCGACAGCGGCTGAACAGAGAGCGGAGACACCCGTCAGTTTAAAGCCAGCAACTGCAGCCGTCGCAGAAACCAAAGCCAAGACAGAATCGCACTCTCCAGCCAAGAAGTGGTTTGAGAAATACTCTTTGAGGGGGTATGCGCAACTTCGATACAATCGACTATTAGAAACGAACCCACTCCTGAGTTGCGAACAGTGCGACCGTTCCTGGGGAAACAACAGTGCCTTCTTCGCTCGGCGCGCTAGGCTGGTCTTAAGCGGAGACGTCAATGATCGCGTGTACATGTACATTCAGCCCGACTTCGCTTCCTCTGCCGGAACCTCCACACATTATGCGCAGCTTCGTGACCTGTATTTTGATGTCTCCTTGGACAAGAAGAAGGAATTTCGGATTCGGGTTGGGCAATCCAAGGTCCCGTTCGGGTTTGAGAATCTCCAATCGAGCCAGAATAGGCCCGCACTTGACCGAAGCGACGCCTTGAATAGTGCTGTCGCCAATGAACGCGATCTGGGCGCCTTCTTCTATTGGGCCCCTGAACATATTCGGAAAAGGTTCAGTCACCTTGTGAGTTCGGGATTTAAAGGCTCTGGTGATTACGGAGTTTTCGGAGCTGGGCTCTACAATGGTCAGACGGCCAATCGTGCTGAAGCCAATAACAACTTGCACACGGTAGCGCGTTTTTCCTACCCCTTTGAATTGAAGAACGGACAATTCATCGAAGCCGGCATCAGCGGCTATACCGGCCAGTATTCGGTGGGCAGCGACCAGCGAAGTCCTGCAACTCAGGGTCCGCAAATTTTTCAGGACCGGCGGGTAGCAGGCCATTTTGTGATCTATCCCCAGCCTTTTGGTTTCCAGGCCGAATATAACTCAGGACGCGGCCCCATGTTTAACCGGGCGGCTCGCCGCATCGAGAACCACGGCCTGCAAGGGGGATATGGCCAGGTCCTGTACATGGCTAAATTTCACGGGCAGGTGTTGACGCCATACTTCAAAGCTGGCTACTACGACGGAGGCAAGAAGCAGGAACTCGACGCCCGTCGTTATTTGGTCCGGGAACAGGAAGTTGGCTTGGAATGGCAGCCTAACCCGTATATCGAGTTGACAACCGCTTACACCCACTCTGACCGCACTTTCGAGGACCTGCAACGTCCTGACAACCGTCAGAAAGGACATCTGATGAGGATTCAGTTGCAGTTCAACTACTGAGAATTCACGCGGATTCGTCATCGAAGCCACAGCCATTTCACATGATTCCTATGGAGTACGCAGGGTAGTTAAGAAGTGATCGCAGCTTCTAAGAAAATGAAACCGCAAGTTCTTCGGTTTCATAAAGGGAACGTCGTAGGGTGCGTTCGCATTTTGAACGCACCACAACCGGCGCGGGTTCCTGATGGTATGTGGATGATGCGTCGGAAAGCACGACGCATCCTACATTTTCTTTCTCACATCACACCGCGCACCACAGCGGTGTTGGGGACTCCGATGGAAATAGACTGTGATGTGGGAGCCGCTGTCCTCAGCGGCAACCTGGCTGCTCCGCCTGCCACCATCGCCGGAGAGCGGCTCCTGCATTTTCATAGTTCACAGCGCCGCTGAGCAAGATGAACAAGAAAGACTCAGTTACGCCAATTTCTTCAACCTGGAGGAACTCCAAAAATGACGCTGAAACGAGTTGTAGTTATTCTTGCCTCGATGCTGTTGTCCTGGAATTTTTGGGTCTTAGGTGAAAACAAACCCATAACCATTAAGGGATCGGACACCATGGTACTGTTGGGCCAGCGTTGGGCAGAAGTTTATATGAAGAAGAATCCCGCCGCCCGGATTCAGATCACCGGTGGAGGTTCCGGCACTGGTATTGCTGCGCTGATCAACGGGACCACCGACATCTGCGAATCCTCCCGTCCGATGAAGGACAAGGAAAAAGAACAGGTAAAGGCTAAGCGCAACTTGGATGTAAAGGAAATCCCTGTGGCGGTGGACGGTTTAGCCATTTACATGAACTCAGTCAATCCGATTAGGGAACTGACGCTCGACCAGATCAAGGGGATCTACACCGGAAGAATCACCAACTGGAAGGATGTCGGCGGAAAGGAAGGTAAAATCATTGCCTACAGCCGTGAGAATAATTCCGGTACGTATGCCTACTTCAAAGAGCACGTGTTGGAGAATGCGGACTTCCATCCCGCCATTCAAACTCTGCCTGGGACATCTGCAGTAACCAACGCAGTGTCGAAAGACCTGAAATCCATTGGTTACGGAGGGATTGCTTACGCCAAAGGCATTCACCACGCCATGGTCAAGAAGGATGCAAGCAGTCCCGCGGTTGAGCCATCCATGGAGAATGTCTTGAGCGCCAAATATCCGATCAGCCGGTACCTTTACTGGTACATGGCTGGCGAACCCTCTGGCGAAGCCGCGAAGTTGGTGGACTGGATTCTGGGAGCCGAGGGCCAAAAGTTGGTTCGAGAAGTGGGATACTACCCGCTTCCCAAAGCAGCCGGTTCTCCTGTCACGACTCCCAAAGCCGCTGGCGCCAAGAAGAAGAAATAGCTAAGAAACAGAATGAACATCAACACGCCAGCAATTGGGTCCGATTCGACACTGGTCAAAGCGAATTCCTTGTCGAGCCATCTGACGGGCGCTCGGTTTATGGACTTCCTGTTTGGAAAATTCATCCTCCTCAATGCGATTCTGGCTGTTTCAACGATCTTTCTCATCGGAATTTACATTGGGAAGGAGGCCATTCCTGTTTTCTACGATGAGGAAACCAGGAAAGAGGCCAGCTTGGGTAACCTGTTTGCTCCTCAAAAGTATGGCACTCAGGAAATGCCTCTGCCCTTTGTCTGGCAGCCTGTTGGAGAAGTCCCTAAATACAGCGTTCTTCCTCTCTTCTTGGGCACCCTTAAGGTCACGATTATTGCTTTGCTCTTCGGCGCGCCTTTAGCTATTGCGGCCGCTATCTATACCGCTGAATTCGCCAAGCCTTGGGTGCGTGAGATCGTGAAGCCGATCGTCGAATTGCTGGCCGGAATTCCCTCAGTGGTCTTAGGTTTTCTGGCCCTCCTGGTGCTGGCCTCATGGTTGCAGGACCTTTTCGGCTTTGACTATCGGCTGAATGCCGTCAATGCAGGAATCGCGATGGCTCTGGCGATTATCCCCATCATCTACACCGTCAGCGAAGATGCCCTCAGTGCGGTTCCGCGAACCTACCGGGAAGCCTCTCTGGCCTTGGGAGTATCCCCATCGAAAACGGCTTGGTCGGTCGTTCTGCCGGCAGCGACGCCGGGAATCTTTGCAGCGATGGTCCTGGGGTTTGGCCGGGCTATGGGTGAGACCATGGTGGTGTTGATGGCCTCGGGTAATGCGGCCATCACTTCTCTCAAACTATCGGATTCTGTTCGGACCATCTCTGCCACCATCGCCTCCGAGTTGGGAGAGGTGGTTTTTCAGAGCCCGCATTACCGTGTCCTGTTTTTCCTGGGTGCGATGCTGTTCGTGCTTACTTTTTTGCTGAATATGCTGGGCGAATACTTTGTAGCTAAACTGAAACGAAAGTTGATGGGGCACTAGCCGGTTATCGAAGTGCCTTAGGGTAGGGCGCTTCTCGTCTTGAGATCCCGGCAGAGGGCGGAACTCCTGTGAGAATGGGATTGAATGTGGGAGCCGGTGTCCCCAGCGGCGATCTGGGGTCCTCGGTTGAGAAGACCCACCGCCGCCCGGGCATCAGCGGACGCACGAGCCGCTCCCACAATTTTCATCCAACGCCATGCCGCACACGGCGGAAAGGCTAATGGACGTGCCCACAAATCCAGTGATTACACCAGGCGGGACGTTTTCGAATTCTCTCGTGGAAAACGAGATGAGACATCGTCTCGACGTTTCCGGGAAGATCTTCCGATTCCTGACGGGCTCAGCCTGCTTGATTATTGTCGGAATGGTAGCGCTCATCATCGGCCATATCTTCATTCATGGCAAAGGCAACCTTTCGTGGCGTTTCCTCACTGCCGCTCCCGAGGAGGGCATGACCGCAGGCGGAATTTTCCCAGCCATCTACGGCACTGTCCTGCTCGTCATGCTGATGACGGTGGCTGTGGTCCCGGTGGGAGTTATGGTGGCTATTTACCTGCACGAGTACAGCTCTCATACTTCTCTGCTCTACAAAGCCACTCGGCTGGCGGTAAGTAATTTGGCGGGCGTCCCTTCCATTGTGTTTGGACTGTTCGGTCTGGGGTTCTTTGTAAGATTTGTGGGGGGAAACATCGACCGTTTGTTTTACGGTGGGAATCTCGTGTTCGGACAACCTGCCATCCTGTGGGCGGCGCTGACACTGGCCGTCTTGACCTTGCCGGTGGTGATCCTGACTACCGAAGACACGCTGCGCGCCATCCCAAACGAGTTGCGTGAAGCCAGCATGGCCCTGGGCGCCACCAAGTTCCAGACCATTCGACACGTTGTCCTGCCCCAGGCGGTAACCGGCATTCTAACCGGCGGCATTCTGGCGGTAAGTCGTGGCGCAGGAGAAGTGGCGCCCATCTTGTTTACCGGGGCCGCTTATTTCCTGCCAGAACTCCCCACGAAACTGACTTCGCAGTTCATGGAATTGGGGTATCACGTCCTTGTGCTCTCCACTCAATCGCCGGATGTCGAAGCCACCAAGCCTATCCTATACTCCACCGTATTTGTTCTGCTGGCTTTGACTTTTCTTTTGAACTTTGTGGCCATCATGATCCGCAGCCAGATGCGCGCCCGACTCAGGAGCAGAGCATGAATGCCGGTACAACCTATCGCAAGCTCGCCATCCAGGTAACGCCTGTGACCAAGCTGGAGGACAGAAAGGCCATGGAGGTCCCCAGCAAGGTGGTCGCAGAAGATCTGGATTTTTACTATCGCCAGACCCGGGCGCTTCACGGAATCAACATTCAAATTAAGGAGAAGCACATCACCGCCTTGATCGGACCCTCGGGTTGTGGGAAGTCCACCTTCCTGCGTTCTGTGAATCGCATGAACGACCTAGTTCCAGGCGCGCGGCTCGAAGGGAAAATCTACATTGATGGGCAAGACATTTATGCAAAGTCTGTTGATCCGATCTTGCTACGGCGCAAAGTGGGAATGATTTTTCAAAAATCCAATCCATTCCCGAAGTCCGTCTATGAAAACGTCGCGTATGGCGTCAAGATTAACAGTTACGCCAGGAAGAAGGCTGAACTGGATGAGATCGTGGAAAAAAGTCTTCGGGATGCGGCGCTTTGGGATGAGGTCAAGGATCGCTTGAACAGCTCGGCCCTGGGACTTTCTGGAGGTCAGCAACAGCGGTTGTGCATCGCTCGCTCTTTAGCCGTGAAGCCAGACACCCTCCTCATGGATGAGCCTGCCTCGGCGCTCGACCCTATTTCAACTGCCAAGATCGAGGAACTCATCCTCGATCTCAAGAAGCAGTATACGATCATCATTGTGACCCACAACATGCAGCAGGCAGCGAGGGTTTCAGATTACACTGCGTTTTTCTTTATGGGTGAACTCATCGAAATGGATTCCACCAGTAAGATGTTCACCAATCCGTCGCGCAAGGAAACAGAAGACTACATCACGGGCAGATTTGGATAACGCCAAAACTGAAAAGGTATTGGCCGGAGTAGTGGTTAGAGGACAAGACTCTTGCGTGTCTACCCCATTCGCCCCGCTTGGGGAGAGGATGAAGGCTTGAGAAGCCTTCATCGGGTGAGGAGTGCTGATTCAACCCCTCGCGGTATCTCCTTAGTTCTGCACTTATTAACTAAAGGCTTGCCAAGCGGCACTGTTCCATTCCCTTTACACTTTGCCTTGGCTCAGGAGGGTCCATGCATCGCCATTTCGAAGATCAGTTGGACGAATTAAAAGAACGCATGCTGTTTATGGGCAGCCTGGTGGAGAAGGCGATTCACATGAGCCTGGACGGGCTAAACCATCGGGACGAAGGTCAGGCAACTCGCGTGATCGTAGACATGGAACCGCAAATAAATGAACTCCACCTGGAGTTGGATGATCGGGCTTTGCAGTTGCTCGCGCTGCAACAACCGATGGCGGTGGATCTGCGCTTCATCACGTCAACGATCAAAATCAACAGCGATCTGGAGCGTATGGGCGACCAGGCCGTCAATGTGGCTCAGCGGGCTCTTTCCATGGTGGCGCAACCCGTGCTGGAGCCGGTGATTGACATTCCTCGAATGGCTGATATCACTCAGACGATGGTGAAGGATGCGCTGGATGCGTTTGTGAGGCGAGACACGGAATTGGCCCGCCAAGTCGTGCTGCGCGACGACGAAGTGGACAGTTACCGTGATTTGATCTTCCGGGAGTTGATCGCACACATGATCAAAGATCCGCGACACATCCTCCAGGCGTTGGATCTCATTTTGGTATCTCGCAGCCTAGAGCGGATTGCAGACCATGCCACCAATATCGCTGAAGATGTTATCTACATGGTGCTGGGAAGGGACATCCGCCACCATGCGGAGCAAAAGGTACTGGTCAAAAATGAATAGGCGGTCTTGACCGGTGGAGACCCTCAGGACGTGATTGGAGCAATGTGCAAACACCTTGGCCGGAGAGTACAGCACGCTAGAGATGGTCTCGTTGCCCTAATTGAAGGAACTTGGTTCCCGGCAGGTCCCACTGAAACATTTGCTATTGTCTATTAGCGATCGGCTATTGGCTATTGGTGCAAGGCATTAAATAGCCAATCGAAAATACTCGATAACCGATAACAAGTCGATGTTGGCGGATGGCCAATCAACTTTGATGGGACCGTGTCCATGAGGGCACCCCCCCACCGCCATTCCGTTTGCTAGGATAGTCGAATCGTGCTTGATCTTGCTTGGAGGGCATTTATGCTGACGCCCCAAATTGAGGAACCTCAAGTCCATCTGTGGACCCGCGACGAAATGGTTCGCATGGAAGATGCCGGTTTGTTTGAAGGAAAGCGTGTGGAATTGCTGGAAGGGCGGATATTCGAGATGCCTCGAATGAAAACGCCTCACGCCACGGCCCTGTCATTAGTTGAGCAAAAGCTTCAATCTCTGTTGCCTTCAGACTGTTATTTGCGCGGCCAAATGCCACTCAGCCTTGGCGCACTGGATGAGCCTTTCCCTGATCTGGCAGTGGTTCCAGGTGGTCCGCGCGACTATCTGAGTAAGCACCCTTCGTTTGCCCTTCTGCTAGTCGAAGTGGCGGACACAAGCCTTTCCTATGATCGCAGCAGGAAAGCATTGGCGTACGCTTCGGCAGGCATCCCCGAATATTGGATCGTCAATTTACCAGACCGTGTCGTTGAACTCCTTCGCTCGCCCACTGGGACCGGATATGCCTCCAAACAATCCATTCCCGAGTCGGGGGTTCTCACCCCATTGTTCGCGCCTGGAACTCTAGTCGCTGTAAAAGATCTCTTGCCGTAGAAATCAAGATCTGGGCCTTCACCGCTCAAGAATCGGTGAGCAAACGACCCGGTTACTTCAATGCGACGCTCTTTGGCGGGCTTTGCGAGCAGGCAATACTGTCGGTAACGCCTGAAGAGATCTGAGCGCAGGCGGTGTCTGTCGCAGTTCGCTGAGCTTCCTGCTGGCTAGTCCCAGCGGCTGTGGCACAGGCGGTTTGTCCACGAAACTCCATGCAGACTTCGCAGCGGTATTGGTCCAAACCCATGGAAGAATAGATCACGTACCCGAAAAAGAAAGCCGTTCCCAGCCCTATCAATATCTTGGTAGTTTTATTCATGGCCAGAATTATAGGACAGTCTGGCGTTCGAGAATACCAGGTTTCCCGGTATTGCCCGACGAGGAATCAGTCAATCGGCTCTTTCCGCCAGCTAGAAGCGCGAGTGCTTGTGTTTGCCCGGCGGGTTTCAGACGATTCAGGCCGCCACTCCAAATTGAGTCAACATAAAGACTTTTTATCAACTTCATAAAAATATAGATTTAGCTGCTACGCTCGATTTCGACTAGAATTCGCCTAGTCTTTTTCCCGGATTACTCCATAACGCCTTTTGCAGTAACCTAGAAGCATCCGGGAATACGAAAAGCCAGCGAAGCCCTGAGCCTTCTGAACTGAGTTCTCCCAAACAGATCTAATAGCCAGGCCAGCGTCGGTCAGGCAACGGGGCTTCCGGATTTGAAGTTGTGCAAGCCCGCGGGTGATTTTTACCCTGACGATTGTTTCATGATCGATTGAGTGACCTGATGATTGTTTCATTGAGTGATTGACGATTGAAGGAGCTGTTTCAATCGTCAATGGCCCAATCGTCAATGGTGCAATTTCAATGGTGTTCCCCATGAATTCTCCACTGTATCCTCCCAAGCAGGGTCTTTACGATCCTCAGTTTGAGAAAGACAGTTGTGGCGTCGGCTTCGTCGCCAACCTTGACGGCACGCGCTCAAACCACATTGTGCGTCAGGCGCTCGAAGTGCTAACGAACTTGCGCCATCGTGGAGCCTGTGGTTGCGACCCGGAGTCGGGAGATGGAGCGGGAATTACTCTTCAGGTTCCTCATGAGTTTCTGGCCGAGAAGTGCGGGGAAATTGGAATTGAACTTCCCGGGGCCGGGCAGTACGGGGTTGGCATGGTGTTTCTACCTCCCCACCCTGAGCTTCGACAATGCTGCGAACTGGTGCTGGAGCGGATTATCGAAGAAGAGGGGCAGCGCACGCTCGGCTGGCGTGACGTCCCGGTCGATAGTTCAGCCATCGGCAGCGTGGCGCACGAGGCGGAGCCCGTTATCCGGCAGATCTTCATCGCCAAGAGCCCTTTTCTTGATGCGCAGCAGTTCGAACGCAAGCTCTACGTCATTCGCAGGCGCGCCACCAGGACCATCGAAACTTCGGTGCTGGCGGATGTCGGCTTCTTCTACATCGTCAGCCTCTCGAGCCGGACACTCATCTACAAAGGCCAGCTCATGGCCCGCCAGATGTCCTCGTTTTTCCTGGACCTGAACGACACCTCGATCAAGAGCGGGCTGGCGCTGGTACACTCGCGATTCAGCACGAACACCTTCCCTTCCTGGCGGCTCGCCCATCCATTCCGCTACCTGGCGCACAATGGTGAAATCAACACGCTGCGCGGTAATCGCAACTGGATGCGGGCCCGCTCCGCCACGCTGGCCTCCGACGTTTTTGGCGACGACCTCAAGAAGCTTTTCCCCATCGTTACAGAAACCGGCAGCGACAGTGCCACGTTGGACAACGCGCTGGAATTCCTGCTTCATGGCGGCCGCTCACTGCCGCATGCAGTGATGATGCTGATTCCGGAAGCCTGGAGCAAAAACATTGGCATGGACGCCGAGAAGAAGGGGTTTTACGAGTACCACGCCTGCCTGATGGAACCCTGGGATGGTCCGGCTGCCGTGGCTTTCACCGACGGCATCAGCATTGGCGCCGTCCTCGACCGCAACGGCTTGCGGCCAGCCCGATATCTGGTGACGAAGAACAACCTTGTCGTGATGGCCTCCGAAGTGGGCGTGCTGGATATTCCCGCTGACGAAGTGCTCTACAAAGGACGGCTGCAGCCTGGGAAATTGTTTCTCGTTGACACCGAGCAAGGCCGTATTGTGGACGACGGCGAGCTGAAGGCTTCCATCTCACGCCAAAAGCCATACCGGGAATGGGTGGAAACGAACAAGATCGATTTCGCTACTTTGCCCGAGCCGAAGAACATTTCGCATTCAGATCCGCACGCCCTGCTGCAGCGACAGCAGTTGTTTGGATACACCGTGGAAGATCTGCGCATCCTTATGGCGCCGATGGCCAAGGATGGCGAAGAAGCCATCGGTTCGATGGGCACGGATACGCCCTTGGCGGTACTGTCGAACCAGTCACAGCTGCTCTACAACTATTTCAAACAGCTGTTCGCTCAAGTCACCAATCCTCCCATCGACTCCATCCGCGAAGAGATGGTGATGTCGGTGGAAAGCTACATCGGTGCCGAAGGCAACCTGCTGACTGAGACGCCGGAACACTGCCGGATGCTCAAGTTGGAATGCCCCATCCTGACTGATTTTGAGCTCGCCAAGGTTCGCGAGATCTCGATCGGCAATTTTCGAGCCGTGACGTTGCCCATGACATTTCCTGTGAGCCAGGGAGAACCGGGGCTGCAGGCGTCGCTGAAAAGCCTCTGCCAGCAAGCTTCAGAAGCCGTTGCTGGCGGCGCAAGCATACTGATCCTTTCCGACCGTGGCGCAAACGCCGACCAAACGCCCATGCCCAGCCTTCTGGCCACTTCAGCGGTGCATCATCATCTGATTCGAGAAGGCACGCGCACCAAGGCGGGCCTGGTGATTGAGTCCGGCGAGGCACGCGAAGTGATGCACTTCGCCCTGCTCATCGGCTACGGCGCAGGCGCCATCAACCCTTATCTAGCTTTCGAAACCATGGCCGACATGGTGCGCCAGAACCTGTTCTCCGACGAAGTGACCGTTGAGAAGGCGTACAAGAACTACGTCAAGTCCATCAACAAGGCGCTCTTAAAGATCATTGCAAAAATGGGCATTTCGACGATTCAGAGCTATCGCGGCGCCCAGATCTTCGAAGCCATCGGCCTCAACACCACCCTCGTGGAGAAGTACTTCACCGGAACACCCTCACGTGTCGAAGGCATTGGGATCGAGATTCTTGCGCGCGAATGTCTGTCACGCCACCACAAGGCTTATCCCGAAGCGCGGACCAACAATCCGTTGCTGGATGTGGGTGGACAGTATCAGTGGCGGCGCGAGGGAGAGTATCACCTCTTCAATCCTGAAACAGTGGCCAAGCTGCAGGTGGCGGTTCGGCAGGATAGCTTCAAGACTTTTCGTGAGTACTCTGAGCTGATCAACAACCAAAGCAAGAATCTCTGCACTTTGCGCGGGTTGCTGAAGTTTAAGAAGGGTCATTCGATTTCGCTCGAAGAGGTCGAGCCTGCCAAGGAAATCGTGAAACGTTTTGCCACAGGCGCCATGTCGTTTGGCTCCATCAGCAAAGAGGCGCACGAAAATCTGGCCATTGCCATGAACCGGATTGGCGGCAAGAGCAATACCGGCGAGGGTGGCGAAGATTCTGGCCGCTACCTGCGCGACGCCAACGGTGACTGGCGGCGCAGCGCCATCAAGCAGGTGGCTTCAGCCCGTTTCGGCGTCACGACCGAGTATCTAGTCAACGCCGACGATCTGCAGATCAAGATGGCCCAGGGCGCCAAGCCCGGCGAAGGTGGGCAGCTGCCCGGCCACAAGGTGGACAAGTTCATCGCCAAGGTGCGTCACTCGATACCCGGTGTGGGTCTCATCTCGCCGCCACCACACCACGACATCTATTCCATTGAAGACCTGGCCCAGTTGATCTATGACCTCAAGAACGCCAATTCTCAGGCGCGTATTTCCGTCAAGCTCGTCGCCGAGGTCGGGGTGGGCACGGTCGCCGCGGGTGTGGCCAAGGCGCATGCGGACGTCGTCTTGATCAGCGGCCACGATGGCGGCACCGGCGCTTCACCGCTCACCTCCATCAAGCATGCAGGCATTCCCTGGGAGCTGGGCTTGGCCGAGACGCAACAGGTGCTGGTGATGAACGACCTGCGCGGACGCATTGTGGTGCAAACCGACGGCCAGTTGAAGACCGGTCGCGACGTCGCGATCGCTGCTTTGCTTGGCGCCGAAGAGTTTGGTTTCTCCACCGCGCCGTTGGTCGCGTCCGGTTGCATCATGATGCGCAAGTGTCACCTCAACACCTGCCCGGTAGGCGTCGCTACGCAGGATCCGGTGCTCCGTAAGAAGTTCAGCGGCAGGCCCGAGCATGTCATCAACTTCTTCTTCTATGTTGCGGAAGAGCTGCGCGAGATCATGGCCGAGTTGGGTTTCCGCACTCTGCCCGAAATGGTCGGCCATTCCGAATTGCTGGAAATGCAGGATGCCATTGATCACTGGAAGGCCCGTGGATTGGATCTTTCGAGCATCCTCTACAAGCCCGATGTTCCAAAGCGCATTGCCAGGCACTGCGTCACGACGCAGGATCATGGTCTCGATAAAGTGCTCGATGTGCAGTTGATCGAAGAGTGCCGCGGCGCCATCGGACATCAGGCGCCGGTTGAGTTGAACCTCCCCATTCGCAACACCGACCGCACCGTGGGCGCCATGCTCAGTGGAGAAATCGCCCGGCGCTATGGCAATGCCGGTCTCCCCGAGGATACGATCCGGATTAAGTTTACCGGTTCAGCCGGCCAGAGCTTTGGTGCTTTTCTCGCTAAAGGGGTCACGTTAATCCTGGAGGGCGACGCCAACGACTATGTCGGCAAGGGGCTGTCGGGCGGACGATTGGTGCTTTATCCTCCCAAAGAGGCAACGTTCGTTCCTGAAGACAACATCCTCATCGGCAACACGGTGCTCTATGGCGCCACCGGCGGCGAGGCCTATTTCCGCGGAGTGGCTGGAGAGCGTTTCGCGGTGCGCAACAGCGGTGCGCACGCAGTGGTGGAGGGCGTTGGCGATCATGGCTGCGAATACATGACGGGAGGCGTGGCCGTCGTCCTGGGCAAGACCGGCCGAAACTTCGCTGCCGGCATGAGCGGCGGCATTGCCTTTGTCCTGGACGAAGAGGGCGTCTTCCCTTCCCTCTGTAACCGGAGCATGGTGGACTTGGAACCGGTTGTGAAGCCCCACGACGTTGAATTGTTACAAGCGCTGATAGAAAACCACCGGCGTCTTACCGGCAGCGCACCCGCGCAGTATGTCCTCGAAAACTGGGACACCCTCCTGCCCAAATTTGTGAAGGTCATGCCAACCGACTACCGCCGTGTGCTGGAGCAAATGGAGCGGGAGCAGGCACAGGCGGGCCAGACCCAGCAGGAGTTGGCCACCGCCCAACCGTAACTTCGAAGCCGCGATCGTGAGTTGGCCTGAAGGATTGAGGATAGAAGATCGAGGATTGCAAAAGCTTTCGCTATCCTCTATCTTTTATGCTCGATTTTCGGCGTTTATTCCCCCTTAACAAAGGGGGCCGCGCGAAGGTGAAGTCTTGAGAAGACTTCTCGCAGTCGCGAAGCGACGGCGGTCGCGAAGCGACGGCGGTCGCGAAGCGCGGGGGTTGTCTGTCCGGGTTTCTCGAATGGGACATGACAACCCCCTGAAGGCGCCGCGACCCAGTCGCGGCGCCTTCTTTCCCCCTTTGATAAGGGGGATTTATTGGAGATTGAATGGGAAAAGTAACGGGATTCCTGGAAATCAAGCGTGAGATGGCGTCCCGCCGTCCGGTGGAAGAGCGGCTGAACGACTGGTCTCAGGTCTACAACGATCCGGAAGACCAGCTCGTTCAATCGCAGGGCGCACGCTGCATGGATTGCGGCATCCCGTTCTGTCATACCGGCTGTCCGCTGGGCAACATCATCCCCGACTGGAACGATCTCGTTTACCGCGACCGCTGGCAGGAAGCCATCGCCGTACTCCACAAGACGAACAACTTTCCAGAATTCACCGGCTGGGTTTGCCCTGCTCCTTGCGAAGCGGCCTGCGTGCTGGGAATCAACGACAGTCCAGTCACGATCAAGCAAATTGAGCTGAGCGTCATCAGCCACGCGTTTCGCGAAGGCTGGATCAAGCCCGAGCCTCCCAAGGTTCGCACCGGGAAACAAATCGCTGTCATCGGTTCTGGCCCCGCGGGCCTGGCGTGTGCCGCGCAACTAAACAAAGTGGGCCACACCGTCACCGTGTTTGAGCGGGCCGACCGCATCGGCGGTTTGCTCACTTACGGAATTCCCGACTTCAAGATGGAGAAATGGCTCGTAAAGCGGCGGCTCGACCTGATGGCGGAAGAGGGCATCATCTTCAAGACCAGCGCCAATGTGGGTGTCAACGTCTCTGTCGACGAGCTACGGACGAACTTCGATGCCCTGGTCCTGGCTGGCGGCGCTACGCAGGCGCGCGACCTGCCGGTGCCAGGACGCGAACTGGATGGCGTTCACTTCGCCATGGATTATCTGCCCCAACAAAACCGGCGCGTGGCGGGCAACACCGTTACAGAAAAGGAGATCACCGCCAAGGGCAAGCACGTGGTCGTCCTGGGTGGCGGCGACACCGGCTCAGACTGTCACGGCACCGCCCTGCGCCAGGGTGCCATTTCCGTCAGTTCCTGGGAATTGCTCCCAAAACCACCGGCCGAACGCACCGATTCCATGCCCTGGCCCTACTGGCCCATGATTCTGCGCACCTCAAGCTCGCACGAGGAGGGCGGCTGGCGCGACTGGAGCGTGAACACCAAGAGTTTCTCTGGCAGTGACGGCAAGGTTGAGACGCTGCACGCTGTGCGCTTGGAGTTCGGCGCACCCGATGCCAGCGGAAGACGCCCGATGTCGGAAGTGCCGGGCTCTGAGTTTGAAGTGAAAGCTGACCTCGTGCTCCTGGCCCTTGGCTTTCTCGGCCCGCAGAAAAGCGGCATGATCGAGCAACTCGGTCTGAAGCTCGACCCACGAGGCAATGTGTTTGCCGACCAGAACTACATGACCAGCATTCCGGGAATTTTCAGCGCGGGCGACATGCGCCGCGGCCAGTCCCTCGTTGTCTGGGCCATTACCGAAGGCCGCCAGGCCGCCCGGGGCGTAGACAAATACCTCATGGGTTCTTCTGATCTGCCGTAATCTCGCAACACTCGACCGCAAGGGCCCTACCCAGCAATCTCGCCAAGGCTAATAATCTTTACCCCGCCACCTGGCCGCAAGCAGCGGCGTGTCGTTCCCGCGAAGCAGGCTCTGGCCTTCGGCCAGTGTTCTGTCCCCCTTGGCAAGGGGGACTCCAGGGGGTGTGCTACGAACAGGAAGACCCCCTGCCGCAGAAAAGCGCAGCGTCCCCCTTGCCAAGGAGGACAAAGCGTCTAATTAGCCTTGCCCGAAAACAGATTGCAGGCTTCCAGCCTGCAGTTATTCCCGCGTTCACGGGAACGACCTAGGCGTCATAAGACAAGCTGAATCGCGCCCGGTGTAGCCGCCGACGTGAGGAGGCGGACGCGCCAATCCGCCTCCTCACGTCGGCGGCTACACCGGCGATCTTTGATTGCCTTTTCCTGCCAAACCACCGAGAATTCCTTTCAAACTCTGAGAGAGTCTTCCTGGAGTCTGTCAACCGCGGATACAAGCCTCAATCATTTCTGGAGGGTGGTAAATATGCCGAAATACGTTATCGAACGGGAGATGCCAGGAGCGTCGAAGCTATCCGAGGCCGAACTTCGGGAAGCCTCGCTGAGGTCGCTGGAAGTTCTGGGCAAGTTGGGTCCTGAGATTCAGTGGATTCAAAGCTGGGTCACTGACGATAAGATCTACTGCATCTACTACTCTCCCGACGAAGCGCTGATCCGCGAACACGGTCGGATAGCCGGCTTTCCAGTAGACCGTGTCGCAGCAGTTCGGCGGTTGATTGATCCGGCTAACTTTGAGTAGACACTGCCGGCATTGATTGCGAGTCGTCCACAGCGTACCGGATGGCATCCTCAGGCCGCATCCTCCACCCGGCCACCCACATGGCTTTGGTGGCCGCCGGGTCACCCTGCCGCCACGCCGGCGCCAGCGTATCGTCCAGCTTCGCCTGCTCCACGAAGCGGCGAGGCGCTCCTATTCTCTGGCGGAGCGAGCTGGCGCCGCCGGCCAGCGTCAGAGCGCGCTCGGGATTGTTCTGATGCACCGCCACGCAGGCAAAGCCTTCCAGCACTTTCGCGATACCTCTCTTGTGTCCTAAATCCAGAAAGATTCTAAGAGCTTCCTCCAACAACGAGCCTGCGGTCGCGGGGTCGCCCTGGTCGCAGGCAAGATAGCCCAAATCGGTGCAGGATCTGGCCATCCCCCATCGCTCTCCCTGCCTGCGGAATCTGTCGGCGCCTTCCTGATAGAGACGACGGGCTTGCGGCAGGTCACCCCGATCGCGAGCTACGTCGCCCAAGTGGTTGATCGACCAGGCCACGCCAGTCCAATCCCCGAGGTTGCGAAAAATCGATAGAGCCTCTTCGAGCAACGAGCGGGCCTGTGTGTGATCGCCCTGAGCATTGAAGATAACAGCGAGATTGCTGAGAGCACCAGCGGTTTGTCGCCCGTCTCCGAGTTCCCGGCAAACCCGCAGGCCTTGCTCAAACCAGGACTGTGCGGCCTCATAATCACCTTGAAAATGTTTTTGTATGCCGACAGTGACCATCTGCTTCGCGATACCTTTTTGGTCGCCCAGCTCCGAATAGATGTCCAGCGCCTCTCGCTGGAACCGGAGAGCCGTTTCGTAGTCGCCCTGAACGCTTGCCAGGCTCCCTGCATGGACCGCCGCGTTCGCCCTTGCCTTGGTTCGCGCCTGGGCGCCCCTCATCTTCAGGATCGATTCGAGACGCTCGCGACCCTCCACCAAGTGTTCCCTCGGTTCCCAAAACCAGTAGAGAGCCAGCCCCAGTCGCAATGCCCATTCCGCATTGTCGTGGGCAATCAACCAATCGAGAGCCGCTCGGAGGTTGTCGTGGTCGGCATCGCACAGCGCCAGCCAGTTTTCCCTTTCAGGCGGCGTGAGCGGCAGGTTGCCCTCTTCGGCCAGCACGAGAAAGTAGGCGGCGTGCGCCCGCTGGGTTGCCTCGTCTTCTCCACTCGCCGTCAACCGCTCCAGCCCGTACTCCCGAACGGTCTCAAGCATCGCGAAACGAGCCTCATGATCCTTCTGTTCGATTTGCTGTATGAGGCTGTTGCCCACTAGCGAGGCCATTCCCTCCAGCAAGTCAATTTCGAGGTCGCGGTGCGTGTTGCACACGGCTTCGGCTCCTTCCAGCGTGCATCCGCCCGCAAACACCGAGAGCCTTCGGAATAGCTTCTGTTCAGCGGAGCTCAGCAGGTCGTGGCTCCAGTCGATGGTTTTCCGAAGGGTCTGCTGCCGAGCGGGCCTATCAGCGGCTCCACCGGTCAAAAGCTCCAGACGGCTTTGCAAGCGGGCCAGCACCGCGGCAGGCGCAAGCATCTTGATGCGCGCCGCTGCCAGTTCGATGGCGAGCGGCAAGCCGTCGACGCGGCAGCAGATCTGGGCCACCACAGGACCGTTATCTTCTGTCAGCCCGAACTCGGCTTTGGCCGCGGCAGCCCGCTGGACGAACAAAGTGACCGCCGGGTTTCCCGCCAGTTCCTCGAGAGAACTCAACTGCTCCGGCTCCGGCAGCGGCAAGGGTGGCACTGGGTATTCGTACTCTCCATAAACGTGCAAAAGGGCCCGGCTGGTTGCCAACACTTTGAGCGGAGCACAAGCTTCCAGGAGCTCGCCGACCAGCGGCGCCGCCGCCAAGAGATGCTCAAAGTTGTCGAGCAAGAGCAGCGTCGGGGCATGCACTAACAGCCGCAAATGGTCCTGTAGTGCTTCGTCCAGGGGTTTGCCGCCTCTATGCCGCATTCCAACTATCTGAGCAATCGTGGAGGCCACGGTGATGGGATCGGTGATGGACGCCAACGCAACAAAATAGACTCCGCCTGGGAACTCGTCCGACACTTCAGCGGCCGCTTGCAGTCCAAGCCGGGTTTTGCCGCTCCCACCCGCACCCGTAAGGGTAACCAGCCGTGCGCTCCCGCTTATCAAGAGCTTTGTCACAGCCGCCAGCTCTTGCTCGCGTCCAATCAAAGGCGTACGTGGGCTCGGCAGACGGGGAGGCCGTGAGC
>Ga0163150_10001653_pt1 | contig 36733 bp, 37 predicted proteins | sample OliLakLV19P2IB_FD_148628 | JGI IMG/M metagenome (GOLD analysis project Ga0163150, IMG submission 148628) | Freshwater microbial mat bacterial communities from Lake Vanda, McMurdo Dry Valleys, Antarctica - Oligotrophic Lake LV.19.P2.IB | ecosystem: Environmental > Aquatic > Freshwater > Lake >... | reverse complement strand
GCTAAGGTCCGCACCGATCAGGTCCGCGCGGGCTTTAACCGCCAACTGCACCGCCACACGCATTTTGAATTGCTCGTTGTCGTCCACCTCGCACTCGAACAAGACGGCAGCGGTCCAACGGTGGAGAATTTTGAAAAGCATGGAACGAATCCTTTCTGGAATGGGGCGGGTGGGCGTGGCGAACTACTTGCAGGCCGGCTTTTGCTTGCTCGGCTTTTGCACCGCCGGCTTACCACGCAACCGATCGCTGGCCGCCGCTTCGAGTGCCGCCGTGAAGGCGTTGGGCGGGAACGTGCGGCAGTCGAGTGCCAGGCCCAGTTCGATCAGTTCCGCCCAGGTGAACTTGCCGCGGGCGACGTGTCGCATGGCCGACGAATAGCAGTTGCGGCATAGTCCGCGATGGCTGGCAAAGCTACCACAGTTGGGGGCGAGACACTTTTCGGTTTTTTTGGAAGCGGCGGAAATCATGGTTGGTTCCCCTAACGGCTGAAGGTGCCCGTGGCCGACCGCTGCCGCAGGGGAACTGAGGCAAACAGTCGGACGCACGGACATAAGTTGGAAAAACGCGGTTCGCGTTCAGGTCGCGGGAAGAAACCCGCTAGAAGAACGCCCATCAATCACGATGGACGAAGCATAGGGAATACCCTACGCGCTTGTCAATAGGGAAAATACTACGATTTCAAGAGGCTCGCCGACCACGTTTCGGCGGCTCGCGAAGAAGATCATTCGCTGTGACCCCAAGCGCTTCAGCAACGCGCGCAAGTAGGCCGGCACTCGGAAGATGGCGTCCACATTCGATCTGTTGAATTGTAGCCGGGTAGGCATGCCAATCATCCGTGCAGCATGCCTTGGCAATCTGCCCAAAGCTCCGGTCCCCGCGCAATCGACGCACGTTCGCAGCAATATTGGCTTTCGCTTCTTCGTCGGTCATCACGTCTTGCATTCCTATAATATAGGGAATACCATACGATTCGTCAATCCAACTCACGTTCTAGGCCGCGTTCCCGCAGTTTCCGATTCATTGCCCGGGACAGGAGTTGAACCTGCACGACCTTACGGCCACCAGCTCCTGAGGCTGGCGCGTCTGCCAATTCCGCCACCCGGGCGGGTAATGTTCCGTTGTCTAGGCAAATTCTCCTGAGGCTAGCGCGGGGGTCTTGCATGTGCCTACGCGGCAGGGTATTTATGGCCGTGGCAGGAAATGCGGGGTTTTCCGCATAGGATCGCTCGGAGTGCGACGATTCAGGACGCCTGACGGCTTCGATGATCGCCCCAATTTCTCTGCGTGCCTTTGCCGGCCAGTACGCGCTGGAACATGGCTTGGTCACCAGTTCCGCCAATGTGATCCTGTACGCTATTGCGAGCTTCGAGCGGTCACTGGATCGCACGGCAAGCCTGAACGATCTGTTTCATGAGCTGGTCAATGACTGGCTTGGTGATCTCTTGGCGGGCCAGCTAGACCGATCGACAATCCACACCTATCGCAGGATTCTGCTTGTCGTCTGGCGGGCTGCGGCCGAAGGCGGGCTGATACCGGCGCCATGCCGCGTGCGAAAAGTCCGCGTGCCAACTAAGCTGCCGAGAGCGTGGACGCTGCCTGAATTGCGGCGGCTTTTGGAGTTCGCGGCGAAGTCACGAAGGCCGGATTATTGGCGAGCGTTCATTTTGGTCGGTTACGAAACGGGCTTGCGTCTCAGTGATTTGCTCGCGCTGAATGCCGACCAATTACGCGACTGCATGGTGGTGACGGCGCAGCGCAAAACCGGAGAAGTTGTGGCGTGCCAGCTATCCGCCGACGCACTGGTGGCATTCTCGAAGGTTCGCCGCTTCGACACGCTGCGCATCCGGCGGTTGCAAGAAAAGTTTGGTGACTTGCTGCTGGCCGCCAAGCTACCTGGCTCAATCAAGTGGCTTCGCCGTTCCGGGGCCACGCATTGCGAACGCGAGCGGCCGGGGTCGGCCAAAGACTATCTCGGCCACAAAACGCACGGCCTGGCCGAAAAGCACTATATCGACCAGGCCCAGCTAGGGATTTCCAAGCCCCGGCCGCCGGCAATCGAGTAGCTTGACGGCCAGCGGTGGGGTAGGATCAGCCGATTGCACCGTGACACGATGGAACGAGGATGATTCACTTTCCTTGCCCGCATTGCGAACGGATGATTGAAGCCGAGGACGTGCACGAGGGCCGCGTTGCTAAGTGCCGTTTTTGTGGGGGACGTATCACTGTACCCGCAAAACTTCAGCTCGCAGTTCCGGTTGCCATTGAACCGCCTCCGCGCGCCGAAGAGCCGGTCGTATTTCAATCGCCGCCTAACTTGACACCATGCCCCGATTGTACGGAGCAGATTTCCAAGCTGGCCGTCACGTGTCCGCACTGCGGCAGACCGCTGGGGTCCGGAAGCAATTGCGATGAGGCCCGCAGCGTTTACAGGTTGGATCATTCGGTCCCGGGAGTTTTCATTTCAATTTTCGCCTGGCTGGGGCTGGTCGTGAGCATATTTGAACGTCGACACCAGCGTCAGCCGTAATCGCTGCAAAGTCTTCTTCTAATCGCTGCATGCGTTTTTGCAGCGACCGCAAGCCCGCAACGAGAGAAGGGGATCGTCGCTTAGCAATTGCGCGCTCATGTCGCGCGATTGCTTCGCCGACATCGCGCAGTTGTGTTGCCATTTCCAGTATTGCGCTCATGCGAGACCCCTGAGCAATTTTACCACAGCAATGCCCTTAGGGGAGCCGGATCGGCTCCGGCCCCACTGCTGGGCCGGGAAGACGGCAAAGAAGAAGGGCCGCGCATGACTCACCGGAATTTTATCGGCGTGTTCTCCCGCGCTATCCGTGAGCATCGACGGTAGGAGGCGCCACCTCGGCCCGGTCGATGGCCAGCGTGACCAGCGACGGGAAGGGATCGTCCCAGCTTTCGATCTTCCAGGCCAGGCCGTTGACGGCCGCCCAGGCCGCCGCCTTGACTTTATCGACGGTCGAGAAATTCGCTTGCCCATCCCTGAACCAGCCGACGATTTCCCAGTAGTGAGCGCGGCAGCCCTTCACGCCCCAGACGTTCATTTGCCGCCGCTTGTTGGCGCAGCCACCGCAGCCGGATTTCTCTTTCGCGCCCAGGCTGGCTAGTATTGCTCCGATCTCCTCGCCGGGGCCAGTCTCCGGTGTAGGTGGCGGCTCCTGCGACTTCGCCTTGTACCCGACCGGGTCGCTCGAAACGCGCTCCCAGTCCTCGGGCGTCAGCAGCTTATGCTCGCCGACAGCACGAGCAATGTCGTCCGTCGACAGGCCACGAGCTTTCAGGCCGATCAGGATATTGCGGATGAGGGCATCGCGAGACGACCGACCGGCCCCATCCGTCACCAGTGCCCACCGCATGAATCCGAGACACAGCGCCTGTCCACCATTGGCACGGAACAGGTCGTGCAAGTAAAACTCCTCGCCGCCGAGGCCGCGAATGTTTGGATCGAGTGCCGGCCAGGCCGGCTTCATAAATGCGAAAACGTCGAGCCTCTGGGCAGGGATCGCGAATGAATCCTGCGGCGAGTTGCCGAGCGGCGACCATCGGCTGGCGACAAGCCGCGTGGCGTGTTCGCTCCACTTGATATCAGGCCCTTCGGTTTGCTCGCCGTTGGGCATGACGTGATAGAGCGTGTTGTTGGGTGGACTACGGTAGGCGCCAACCAGTCGCCCGTCCGGTGTTTCCCAGGCCGTCGCTTGCTGACCAAACTCGCGACCGTGCCATTCTCCCCGCATGTGCGTCGCAATACTCCGCAAATTGTCGCCGACCATCGGGCCGGTGACGATGTCCTTGCTGTCCGGGTGATCGGCAAAGTATCGGATCAGCTTTGGGACCACGCCTGGGAAAAGAATCGCACCGGGCGACAGCACGAGCACGGCCGGCCCCCGTGCGGCTTCGGCAGCCTGCTGCAATGTGGAGCCATCCCGCGTCCCAGCGACGTACCGAGACGCGCCGGCAAAGCCACTCTCGGCCATCGCAGAGATGCGCTTGGCGTGTGGATGCTCCGGCAGCATGTCCAGTGCCACGAACTCGACGTCTGTGCAATCGTTGGCCGTGCGGATGTGCTGGATGTCGTGCCGCCACAGAAGCGAGTTGCCGTTGATGATGGACACAATTGAGAGCTTCATAATATCAAGATCCTTTAAGCTGGAATGGCACAGCCTACGAGGCCCGGTGGGTCCTCGCAATTGCCGCCGATTGTTTCAAGATAATCAGAACCCTGGCTTGGATTGTCGTCAAAGCAGAAGTCACCCATGCGAACGACGCCGTAGGTTGTGTTGTTGTGGTCGCCTGTGCGGCTGACGCACGAGCAGTAGCCGAGGCAGTTCATCGAGTAGTGCTGCCAGATGTATGGCGTGAATGGGCCGCTGTCATCACAAGTCAAGTTACAGGTGTTCTCGGTACAGGCACCATAAGCATCGAGGCAGCCAGCCTCGGTACAGCACATGTATTCGTTGTCGTAAGGACCGGAGGCGTTGCCGGTTTCGCCCTCTTGGGCACAAACACGGCCGGGATAGCAGTACCAGGGAATCTCGTCTAATTCGCAGTCGCCCGAGCCACGGCAGGTTTCGATGTCCGCGTATGGTCCGCCGGACGATTGGCCGCCAGGGAACGTATTTTCGCAGACGTTTTCAATGCACCACCACGTCGGATCACAGGCTGCCTCGCATTCGGCCTCGTCCTCGTAGGGTCCGGTCGGCGAGCCAGGTGGGTTGAATAGCTGGACGCAGCCGCTGCCGGACACGTAGCACCACCAGAGCGCCGAGCAGTCATCGGCCTCGCACTCCGCCAGCGTCGCAAAACCCTCGCTGTCGCTGCCCGATGGTTCGTGTCCGGCCCACGACTTGGCGCGTAAACATCCATTGCGATCCTGGTCGCCCGCCACATCCTTGAAGCAATAGTATTTTGGCAGGCGGCACAGGCATGTCGGCTCGAACGTCACGCATTTGAATAACAGCCTGCCGAGCTTGCAGATTTCATCCTCTAGGACAGGCGACAAAATGTAGTCGTGATGGCACGGGTCGATGCCCGGAATCCCTTCAACGTAACTTGATTCAAAAGTGCTGGCCCAAAAATCCAGTTCGTCGTCGTAATCTATTTGCAAAATGCCATCGACAAATGGCAATGCCGGCGAGCGAAAATAAACCTTCCACGTCATGCCGAACGGGCCGACGTTGGCGACGGTGGACCTGCTAATCTCAACGAAGGCCTGCCAGTAGTACGACCCGATGTCGTCGCGAGCCAGGCCGCTGCCCTTCCCAGCTACCAGGTAAGCGCAAACGCCCGCCCAATTGCGGCACTGATATCTCCTGACGCAGTCGCTGGTGCTGTCGGTAAAGTTTGAGCACGGGTTCGTGAACCACGGCTTAGAATCCGCGCCTTCGTATGTTTCGGGCACCTCGCAGTTACCGTGCGGTCCCCAGCAAGTGCCACACAAGCCATCGGTATCCATTGTGGCAAGGACGCCTTCGATTTCATCTTCCTCCGCGTCATCGCTGAAGTCCAAGAACTCGAAGTCATCGGAATACTTCGTTTTAGGACCAAAGTTCAGGCCATTGCAGGCCGGCAAGTCCGAGTCGGAGCCTGCGCAATAATGGCTCAAGCCCATGTCGAGTTCGCCACACTGGCCGGCACAATTATCCTCGTCTGGATTCTGGTCCCATTCGAGGCCGGAAAGTGTCAGGTAGCTTATTTTCCTGGTAACTGGGACCACGAAAAAATCGAATAGGCGATCATCTGGGTATTGATCCCAGCCGTAGGCGAGAGCGACGCCAGGGCAATTCTGGTAGCACTTGCCGCACTCGCACAGGCTGGTGTCCTCGGCCGACGCACCGACTGGCGTGATGTCGCCGACTGGCGTGATCTGGCGGCCTAGATGATCGAGTGTTACTCGGAGCGTCATACCGGTTCCTCGTCGCAGACGTGATGCTGGACTTGGAGGATGTGGTAATTGTCGACGGCTTCTTCGCCTTCGCCCTCCGTGTGAGAGAACACGTAGGCCACACTGTCGCCCGTCAGCCCGGCGAGCGAAAACGTATTCAGGCAGATGCCGTCCGGCACTTCGAGGATGAAGCCCTCGGCAGCGGCACTGTCCAGGTTAGATGTGAGCGTGCCGAAGTGGATCGTCGAGCCACCGCCGCCGGTCGTGTGCCAGCAAAACCACCAACGATTATTTTTGAACCACACGGCCACGGTGGTGCCCACTGGCACGTAGCTGTACTGTTGATCGTCCGCCAGATTGTAGGCCACGTCGCGGGCGATATTCTGCCGGTCCGTCCAGGTCGGCGTCTGCGCACCGGCAACTCGCGTGTACGTGCCATCGAGAAAGATGATCGGATAGCACGTCGGCAAACTGATTGCCGTCGGATAACTGCCGCCATCCGGCGCAACCGTCCGCGCCAATCGCACCGGCGGCGGCGACTCCATCCGCGCCTCGACGTTCCCCGACCGCAGCGCAGATTGCTCCAATCGCGCAAGGCGATCTTCCAGCATGCGGATTCGGTCTTGGTCTGCAGTCAGTCCCATTGTCTTTCCAAAAACCCCTACGCCATGGACAGTGCCGAAAAACCCTTGGCGTCCAGCTCGGCAAAGTCGGTCGTGATCGTGGTCCGCGCGACGCCCGGCTGCGCCGATTCCTTGTAGCTGAACTCGTATTTGACGCCGGTCACGACGCTGTTGATCCCTTGCTCGGTGTCGCCTTCGCCGATGGTGGTAATCAGATCGCCCACCGACAGCTTGGCCGTCACGTAGTTAAAGACCAACTCCAAACTCTGCCGCTCGATGCCGTACCACTCATAGACCAGGCGGGCCAGGGATCGCAGTCGGGGTCGATCGTCCCGGATGTAGCCGCCCGTGGTCGAAACGCGCACCGAGCCGTCTGCCATGTCGATGTCGACCATCGTTCCCTTGGCGACGTAGTGGCACTTGTATTCGTCGCCAAGGTCGACCGTCATGCGACGCATGGCCTCGCTGGTTAGCACCTCGTCTTCGGGATACACGCCTTCGGCGTACAGGTCGCACTCAACGGCCACGGTGATAATCAGGGTTTCCCAGTCAAACTTCGCCTCTTCCTGTTCGATTTCGTCCAGGCCGGTGAAATCGTTCAGGCCCATCACGTGTTGCGGCTGGCCTTGCACGCCGAGCACAATGCCCGGCATTTCATCTTGCGTCCGCACGCTGGCACTCCAGCGAATGCCGTCATCCAAGCCGGCGGCCACGATCGCGAGCTCCGAGCTGGCGGCCATCGCATTGACCAGCAGATAGCGTCCTGGCGAGTCGGTTTCGGGCACGTGGATCGCCACCATGGGCGGCAGGTATTCCCAGCGTTGGCCGGCGGGTGTTTCGTCGGGCACGTCGGTGTCCTGGTCGTTGGCCTGCTCGATCGCGTCGGTCGAATAGTCGTGATCGGTCTTGAGCGGCAGGTGCGACAGGAACCGCAGATCGGGCCAGTAGAACGGCAGCGGCTGGCCCGGGTTGTCCGGGTCCTCGAAGTAAGGCCCGGTATAGTTGCCGCCGCCGATGCCGATCACGATTTCGCCGTTCCAGTTGCTGGGCAGGTTGAAATAGGAATAGACCCGCTTGGTGGCGTGCGTGTTGCGGGCCATCTTGTTGAACGCTTCCTGGTCGGAACCGTCCAGGGCACCGTATCCAGTCAGCCCGGTGGCGGCCTCTTCGTAGAGGGTCTGCTGGTAACCGCTCCAGCCCTTTTCGAGTGAACCGACCGTCGATGCCTGCAATGAAAAACAGGACACCACCCGATCGCCGGTACACACCACCTGGTCGAATTTTTCGAGCGTCGATCGCTTGAGGGCGGCCATCGCCACGCCGCAGTCGCTTTCGAATATCAAAAACTTCTGATTGGCGTTGGCCGGGATGATGTTGGAAATGAACTCGTCCTCGTCGAAGTCGATGGCGATCGGCGTAAACGTGAACGGCACGATCTGAATCGTCTCGGGCTCGGTGCGCGTGTCGACCGCGATCGTATAGCCCAGCAGTCGCGAGCGATTGAGCAGGTGGTTCAGCACATCGCGTAGCGTGCGGCCCTGACAGGGCACGCGCGGCTTGTCCCAGTTGGGAATGCTCTCCCACTCGCCGTAATCGATCTCCCAGGGGATTTCAATCTCGTTGATCTGATTGGTCGGCGGCTGGTAGGCCAGCAGGTATTCGACCGCGTCGAGCGTGGTCCAATACTCGGCCGTGGCCAGGTTGTGCTCAAAAATGTAGGCGACGTTGGTTCCCACGTCGGCCGAACGGTTGCCGAGCTCGGTCTTGTCCTGGCCGTGGTATTGAAGCCGCTGATTGAACTCCAGGGCGCGGTTAATGGTCACTTCCTCGCCGGCCTGATCGAACGCGACGCTTTCGCGCAGCAAGTGCCTTTGCAGCATGATGTCCAGGCCGTAGGCCACGAACACCTGCCGGCCGGTGCGTGCCGTTTCCGGATCGGTGAGCTCGCGGGCCTGCTCGCCGTTGTCGTCCTCGATGATGCCGTGCCAGTGGACGGCGTTCAGATCTTCCTCGGTGGCCTCAATGTCGCCGTCCTCTTCGTACAGAATCTCGATCAGGATAAACTTGCGAAGGGCTTCCAGCGGCTCCACCACTTCCCACTCGCCGCCTGGCCGGCGGATGCGGCCGTACAGCCAGGTGAGCTGGGCGCGGGCCATTTCCGGATTGGCGGTGAACGCGCAATAGTCGCAGTGCAGGTTCGGTTCATATGCCCACTCGTCGGCCCACGACGCGGCCGTGAACACATTGACCGCGCGGGTTTTGCGCGGCACGTTGATAAAGCGAACTTCAGTGGCCATGGACTATCCGAAAATAAGCGTGACTTCGACGCCGCCGGTGGCGGCCACGTTGTAAGTCCAGTCGAGCGTTTTGAGGGAGCCGCTGACGTCCACCAGGGCGTCGTCGAAGAAAATCAGGATCGAGCCTTTCGGGTGAACACGGATCGAACTGCCGCCGATGGCCATGCCGTTTGAGGCCCCGACCGCGATATTGAAATTGTGGTCGGATGCCCGAGCCGCCAGGTTGTGGATTCGCATGGCCACTAGCTTGAGGCCCGTGGCGGATCGCGTGCCCTCAGTCGTGGACAGCGACGTGCAATCGATCGTGCCCGAGTTAGCGGCGGCCAGCAGTTGCGAGGAAACAAAGGACGCAGCCGGCGTGTCGGTGCCGTTCAAGTTGACGGTCCGCTCGTAGCCGTTATGGGTCACCTTGCGATTCGACAAGCCGGCGGCCACGACAGCCGCGTCGAGCGTTTCGACAGTGACGGCGCCGAATTTCAAAACACTGGTGATGGTCGTTGCCATGTCCTATTCCCCGTAAGATGATGCGATCAGAGTCCACTCGGCCACCAGCCAGCCCGTGCTGGGCGGATACAGGCCACCGGTTCCGCCCACGATGGCGCGGCAGTCAATCAGAGCCACGTCGAGCACGTGGAACTTGGCGTAGCCTGACAGGTCCACGTTGTTCCAGACGATCGCGACGTCGTTGCTGCCGACCGACTCGCGGTAGAGATCGTATTCGTCAACAGCCGCGGCGTAGTTGGCGGCGTCGACCATCGACCGCAAAGCGAACGGCTGGCCACGCTTGCCGTCGTCGATCAGCGTCACACCATCCACACCCGCGCGCGAGTGGACCGCGATCGCGGAAGTCGGCAGCCGAATGGCGCCGGCCAGCTGGATGAAATAAAATCCGCCGATGGAGTTTTGCATTATCGCTGGTTGGGATTCGTGGGCGTGGCGGTCGTTCGCTTGTTGGTGCCGTCTTCCACGCGCTGCTGGCGCAGTTCGATCAAGATGTCCTTGAGAACTTCCGAGCTTTCACCCAGCGTGGCGGCGATCTCTGGCGTGTGCAGGCCACGCGTCGTTTCCGATCCAGGGAATAGCGGGTGGCCAGTCTCGATCTCTTCACGCTGCACCAAGGCCGCGGCGGCGCCTTCGTCGACCGCACGCAAGGCACCGATAATCCCTTCCTTGTCGGAGCCGTGCATCATGCGGGCGATCGAGAACGCGGAGCCGGACATGAACTCGAAAGCACTTCCGGCCCCGTGCTTGCGCATCGAGATCGCCAGTTCCTGATTGGCGTCGGCCATGAACTTGGCGACGTCCTCGCCTTTGCCCTCGGCATCGATCTTGCGCGTACCGGCCAGGGCTTCTTGGGAAACTTCCCGGCCCGTCTTGGTCGCCTGGAGTTTTGCAATCTCGCCGTCGATCGAGGTGGCGCTGCCGGCGAACATCGCCCGCACGGGCCCGACTTTCTTTTCGCTGAACAGGTCCCCGGCCATACGGAGCTTGTCGGGCAAGCCGGCTTGAATGCTCTCGTCGCCCGACACGATCGCGGCCATCCGCTCTTCGGGCGTCATCTTGGCCAGTAGCCGCTTGGCTTTGCCTTCTGGGCCGCGTGCGGAAGCGCCACGCGGGGCGGCCTCGTCCGACAGCACCGTGCCCGACAGATCCTTGAGCACACTGCCCATTTGATTGCGAACTGCGACGACTTCCATCGCCAGCAGTTGATTGCGGTCGAACCCGGCCTGCTCGAGCTGCCGCACGGGCTGGAACTTTTTTTCCGACAGAGCCCTATCGAATCCGCCGCCCGTCTGCTGCTCGAAAATGTTCGCCATTCCACCGGCTTGTTTGGGCGTCATGCCACCGAGCGTGAAGATCTGGCCGGCGGCCGCCCCGATCGGGCCAACGTCGCGGCCCGTGGCGGCCAGTGGGGCGACGGCCTTGGCGATCTCGATCTTCTGATCTATGGTCGCCTGCGGAGCGCCGGCCTGCACGCCACTGAATGCCTGGATGGCTTGTTCGGGTGTCGCTAGCTGCAGGTTCGACAGGGCCGCGCGAACCTTCTCGACTTCCAGCAGGTTGCCGGCCAGTGAGAGTTGCTTGACTAATGCCGCGTTCGTATCGTCCACGCGATGGGCGATCTTCTCTTGTTCTTCCAGCCAGTGGCGGTTGACCTCGACCGTCAGTTCGATCGCTTTCTCGACCGTGAAGTAGCTAGCCGCCACGGCAGCCAGGCCGGTGATCTGCTCGCTGAAGTGAGCCTTGATTTCGTTGTGGCCCTGCTTGGACTGCTTCGCCACGCCACCGATAGCGTGTTCGAGCTTCTTGTATTTCTCCTCCAACTTGTCGAGTGCGGCAACAAGCTGCTTGGGATCGCCGGTGAATTCAACTTTTGGCGGCATGATGATTTAGCGGCGGATGCCAATGGCCTGGGCCGGATGATGGTGATGGGAAGCTGCCGTTGCCCGCCGCGATTCCACGTATTGCAAAAGTAAGTCGGCCCGTGACGGCCTATGCCACGGTGCCAGTCCTCGAATCCACGCATGCGATTCTAGCTGCCGAGCGGATGGCTCGCCGTTTTTTTTTGAACAATCAGCATTTCTTCCACGGCCGGCCAGTCGAGCACGGCCTCCATGACCTTTTCCCAATTGGCCGAGCCGAACAGCCGCAACAGGGTCGCTTCCACGCGGCCGACGCGGTAATTCATGGCCAGCGATCCCAGGGCCAGTTCCATGACCGAACCGGCCGGCATGAGCGGATGATTCGCGCGGTCGACCGTGTGGTCCCACACTTCGCCGGCCAGTTCCCACAGTCGATCGGTGGCCGGGTCGCGCACGATCTGCGGATTGCCGTTGCCGTCGTAAATGAAATCGCTGGGCAACTGCGAGCGGCCACCTTGCGGCGAACGGATGATCGGCACCGTCCAGGTGTTGCCGTCGCCGAGCTTGACCGAATGACCCTTGGGCTGACCGATCGCCAGTTCGTGCGGTTGCGGTGGATGCTCGCGATCGATGGCTACCCAGCAGTCGGCGCCGGCCGGCCGCTCGGCCCAGATCTGGAACTCCGGATAATGGCCCAGCCGCAACGGCGCCACGCCGTTCGGAACGACCGTCAGGAACATGCCCGTGCCGCCGCCTGGTCCCTTGCCTGTGCACTCGAACAGCGATGCCTGCTGCGAAACGCTTTCGATGCCGGCGAACGCTGGCGCAACGCCACGCTTCTCCAGGAAACCGAGCTTGAACCGATCGGCTTGGGTGACTTCGTCGGCACGCGTGCGCGGAAAAAAATAGAGCGGGCAGGACATGGGCTACTTTTTCTTGGGGGTGTTGGTTGGCTCGACGTCGGTGGCAGCTTCCGCCTCGGCAGCCGCACGGGCTTCGGCGAGCGTGGCCTCTAAATCCAGCTTGCTGCTCTTGAGCAACTGGTGAGCGGCCCAGTGGGTCAGGTGCCGCGTTCGGCACGCGTGATTGAGCGCCGAACGGTAATCGTCGCTTTCGGTGTCCACGAGAATTTTTTGATCCATGACGTTCTCCAGTGAATGGGCTCCCGATGAATGGACTATGGCAGCGAGGCGTTCGTGTCGTACGCGAGAACAGCGGCCGCCGCGGAGTTGGCCCGCAGCGGAATCCGCAATGTGGTCTTGGCCGGCCCGTTGCCCGATCCGGCCGTCTGGGACACTTCGACGCGACCGTATAGTGCGGTGAGCGAAATGCAGCCGGTCACGGCGTTGGTGCCGTCGGCCGTCTTCGTGCGAAGATAGGCCACCACGCCGCTGGAGCCATTCAGGGCCGTGCCGTTCAAGCCATACGTGACCCACGCGCCGGTCTCGAGGCTGGTGATTTCGAGCACGGGTTCACGCTGGCCGATGCCGGCGAACGTCGTGTACACGTCGCCGCCCGAGCTTAGCTCCATGACCTGGGCGCCGAGCGTCAGCCGCATGCTCTCGATGCCGTTCAGTTCGGTGCCGTTGATGAAAATCGGACCGAGCGTGTAGAACGACCCGGCCGCCGCGGTTCCGGCCAGGGCCAGGCCGCCCGCCGGAACGATCGGCGCCACCGAGCCGTTGTAGGTGGGAATGATCCGAGCACGAATCACGGCGTCCTGCTGGTGCGTGGCGCTGATCTCCTCCCAGAACATCATGCCGCTGGCCATGCGGAATCGCTGATGGCCGGCCGTGGCGTCGGCGAGACGCACGCCCAGGTTCGCACCTTTTTTGTAGTGCAAGTCGGTATTTCCGCCCGACAGATCGGCCGCGAATGTTGCGCCGCAAGCGGTCAGCACCTGGGCGACGCTCGGCGATTCGAAGGCGATGCCAGGGTTGATTTTTCGCGCGGCCAGGAAGAGCGGGTCCGGGTGACCGCTGGCACGACCCACGAGCTCGTCGATGCCGCTGGTCGGCGACAGGTCGGTCAGCTCCGACAGGAAGGTGGCCGATGGCAACAGGACGCCGTGCAGGAACCAGAGATTGGAAACGCCCATTTTATGGACTCCCGAATTTTGTTGTCTTGGTAGTCGTTAGAGTCGACGCCGCATGGTCGATTGCCGTGTTGCCCACTTCGTTGAGCATGAGAATCTCGACGTCGGCCACGCGGGTGACTTCCGCCGCCTTGTTGGGTTGGCGGTAGTCTTTGCGGTACATCCAGAAGTAGCGCGGGGGCCGAATCGTGGCTGTGCCCTTCCGCTCGTTGGCCATGATCTCCTGGTTGCCCAGGATGCTGCGCATGGCGCGGCCCGTGACGACGTTGTCCATTTCGCCGCCGAACAGGGCCTTGCCGCGGCGGGCCAGGGCCCGTTTGCGTTTGACGGTCGCGGGTGCGCGCGCCTGGTGGGAATAGCGGTGGCTGGCCTCGGGCGTGAAGTGGACCGGCAGGAAGCGATTCGCCCAGGTCAATGCCATGGCTCGGTGCGCAGCGGTCAACATGACGCGGCGGTCCGCCTTCGTTGTCTTGAGCAACGGGTGTTCGGTCACATTGATGAAAACCGGAATGACCATCAATTCGCCCACTCCACCGATAGTCCTGCCTCGAAATACAATCCGCCGGATCGCTGCTCTTCCAGGCTGCACATCAGCGGCCGGGAAAACTGGTGCATGCCGCCGATGGCCAGGTTGCCGCCCAGCGCGGCCACGGCAGCCAGGTCGCCCGCGATCAGGCCGATGGCGTTGCCGAATGTGCGGCTGACTTGTTCGATGTCCGGCTCTTCGTCGGCCGGCACTTGGTCGCCGTTCATGTCGCGGGCCACGTCGAAGGCGAACAGCGTGAAGGTGCCGCGCGGCCAGAGGTAGTTCTGGCTGCCGCCGGCCTTGGTTTCCCAGTCCCATGCATCGCCGTAGCTGATCACCAGGCAGGGCATGTAATCGCGAACCCGATCGGCCTCGAAGTCAGGGAAGTGAATCCGCGCCAGGGCCAACGCCGCGGCGGCCGGGTTCAAGGGATCGATGCCCAGGAACTCCTGGGTGTTCTCGGATTCCGACAACAGGGTGGCCAGGTTGGCCATCGGCACGATGTACGCGCCGGCTGGCGTCGGCAGCGTGGGCGTGGCGTCGGTGACTTCGAAAATCTTGACGTTCGAGATAGTTTGATTGGGCGCTGCGTTGTTGATCACATAGGCGATGTAGCCGCCCACGGGCGCGAGGTAGGCAATGCCGCCGTCTCCTGATCGCGAGCCGGCCAGGGCGAACATTGGATCGTCGGCGAATGCGGCCACGTACAGGTTGTTGGTCGTGCCGACGGTGGAACCGACCACGGCGGCAATGCCCCCCGTGCCATCTTCCGCGTCGGTGAATGCCAGCACGATCGCCATTTATCGCCTGCCCAGTCGGTAGGGTCGTGGTCGCTCGAATTTGAGAACGAAGTGGGTGGCCGAGGCCGCCAGGATGTCGCCGCTCCAGGCGTACCAACCATCGTCGGCGTCGTAAGTAGCCGGCAGGATGGCCATGTCGCGGTGTGGGGTTTCCGCCCCCAATTTCAGTAACTCCGTTCGCGAGATCGTGACGGTGGCCACGTCGACCAGCGAAGTCTTGTTGGCCTCGTCGCGATCGTCGCTCACCAGGTCAAAAATCAAGGTCAGCGTGGCGGTGGTCGCTCCGACGCGACCGGCCACATCATCGTCGGCAAAGGCTTCGGCCAGCAGCTCGTCGCCGCCTGTCAGGATGTTGTCGTAACGAGCCATCGCCATTTCCGTTTAGCAAATAACCCGCGGCGCGTGTGGAGGCGCGCCGCGGGCTGATTTCTGCGTCTAAGTAAAACGGCCCGCTTACGCCGCGTTCGTTTGTTCCATCGTGCGGCAGGTGAACTTGTCGACCCGGAAAGTCAACGGGCTGTCGTCCGAGGTCTTCTCGGCGTGGGCGATCAGGAACAACGGGCCAGTGATGGTCTTGAACGTGGCGCTGGGCAGCACGTTCGCACCGTTGATGTACAGCTGGATGTCGTCCGGATTGCGCCCGTCCATGACGAAGTGCACCGGCACACCGGCCGAGGCGCTGACGCCCGTGGTGGCCGCCGCGACCGCGAGCACGTTGTCGTCGCTCTGCGCGTTCAGAACCAGCGACGCGCCGTCGATGTGGATCGCCATGCACTCGGCGATCGTGTCAAAATTGGTGTCGTGGGTGCCACTGGCCACGCCGATATTGATATCGCCGGCCGCCGCGTCGGAGTTGACGACGATATTGAATATGCCCTCGACGATCCACTTGGAACCGACGGCGAACGACCGCTCCGAAAGCAGGTCGACCTTCTGGGCTTCGGCCGTGGTGCCGAACGTGAGGAAGGTAGCGCCACCGCGGGCGAACACCTCGGGCACTTCGACGGTGGTGGAACCGACCACGGTCTTGATGATCGCCGTGTCGAACGCCGAGTGCTGCAGGTCGATGATCGGCCGCTGCCGGACGTTCAAGTTGACGACAACCGTGGTCGCCGCGGCCAGCGAATCGCCGACCACCACGCCCAGGAAGAAGTCGCGGTCGTTGCCGGAGTCGGTGTAGGTGACCGTGTTGGCCGAGTGATCCCAGTATGCTTCCTGGCCGTCGAGCAAGTTGATGCTAGCCGTCTTGGGCAGCTCGAATTGTCCTTCGGTTTGGAACGCGGCCGGATCGCCAACGGCACAAGCGGCCAGTCCGGCCTTGGCGGCCGCGCGGCCATCGGCCAGCTGGATGACCTGCCCCGACGCATAAGCGGCATCGGCGATCTGGTCGACGTTCGGGCTGTCTTTGACAAGGGTTGCTTCTGCGGTCATGGTAGAGACTCCGAAAAAGTTTTGGTTTTAAGTTCCGGTATGCAGGTGAAAAGCCGTATGAAAAACCGGTCGCCTAGGACCCGGCGCCGGTGCTCTTGTACCAGGTGCGATAATCCATGAACGCCAGGCCGATGTCCATGTTGATGTCCCAGCCCATGCCCCACTGGCCGCGATCGAGCGTGTAGCTGCGCATCTGCGGTTGGCGGTTGGTGCCGCGGCGGTAGGCCACCCGCAGGCCCTTGGAGCCGCCAGCGGTCAGGAACCAGTTGTTGTCGGTGCCCAGGCGGGCACTCTCGGACGTCGGGTCCCAAACACCGATCAGGCCGATCCGGTCGTCGATGACCAGCTTCAATCCTTCCGACGCAAGTAAGTTCAGCGTGGCGAAGAAAGGGTCGCTAGAATCGGCGAACAGCTTCGACAGCGCCGCGGCGCTGGTCAGCTCGCGAGCGATCCACTCCAGCGCGGCCGGCACGATCAAATACTGCGGGCGAATGGTCAACGCATCGCCAGGCTTGCTGCTGGTGCGATTGAGCCGCTGCTTGACCATGGCGGTGATGGCCGCCTTTAAGCCCGTGCTCGACAAGGCAGCCGTGCCCAGGTTGGCGTGGCCGCCGGCGGTCGTGACGGCCGTGGCATTGAACACGGCACCGCTGTCGGCGACCAGGGTGGGATTTTGTAGCATCAGGCTGTACACCATGTCGGGTCGCAGCTGGCGAGCCGCCTGGCCCATTTCGTCGGGCTGACGCATGATCGCGCCCAGCCGGTCATCGAGGAAATCTTGCTCGTCGACCGTGAATTTCTTGGCGAAGCGGGCGATCTTGTACGTCTCGTGGCTGTCCGACATGGTGGCGTCTTTCGCCGTGTCGCCGCGCGCCAGGCGTTGCAGCTTGGCATCGCCCGTGACGCTGATGTCTTCCTGCTGCAAGAAGTTGGGCACGTCCTCCTCGTCGCACCAGCCCATGGTCGTGTCGGGGTAACGACTCCAGCCTTGGGTCAGCCGGGCGTAGACGTTGGTCGAGAACACGTGCGAGAGCGACGCACCGGACACGGCCGTACGGACCGCGTCTTCGTAGTCCAGCACGTGGCGGCCACTGTCGAGCCGCACGCACTCCCGCGCGATGTCCACGGCGCTTAAGCGTGCGAACACGTCGCCCCGATCGGCATCCTGCTCGGTCAGCGGTTCACGGCTGAATCGCCGGCCGTCGTGCATCCGACACTTGGTCGGATCGAAGCCCTGCGAGGCGAGCATGCCGGCGGCCAGGGACCGCACGTTGCAATCGACTTCGTGTGATCGCGAATGGATCGCCGGGCCGGCCTGTCCCCCGGCGGGCGGCTGCTGGCCGTTGGTGCGAGAGCCACGAACGGCGGTCAAGAATTCTCGACTGGCACGGTCGACGGCCCATCCTTCATTGACGGCACGGGTCAGCACCTCGGCGGGCACATCCTGGCCGGCCAGTTCGGTGAGCGAGCGAACCCGTTCACGCTCGTCGGTGATCGCCTGCTGGCGGATCGCGTCGGCGCCGAGTGTCTGCGGCGGGGTTGCCGAGTTGGTTTGCGTGCCACCGGCCGGCAAGTCGTTGCGCTGACCTTCGACGGGCGGCGCGGCGGGCGTCGTGATCGCCGCGGCGTCGGCCCGGGTTTTGTCGGCAGCGTTCAGCTTGGAGTAAAACTCCTGTGCCTCGGCGTCGCTGGCCTCGGTCCGCAAGCCCAACGTCACAAGAAACGCTTTAAGTTTTGGATTCATGGTCAATTCGTCCTTTCGAGAATTCGTATCGGCATCGCTCCGGATCTTGGATCGCTTGTCCGCGCCAATCGGAACGAGAGAAACTTCACGCAACTCCCATCGCGTGGTCACACGCAGCCGGCGCTGACCCGCGGTATAAGTCTTTCCCCCGACAACGGCGCTCTGGCCGGGGTCGATGTCGGTGTATTCGGTCGAGCGATAGCCGGCCGAAACGGCATTGATGTGCTTTTGCTTGACCTTCTGCCAGGCCCGTTCCGACTCAGGATCGCCCTCGGCAAAGTACAGCCGGCCGAGCATTTCACTGCCCGAGGTCCGCAACTGCCGCGTGGAGCCATAAACCGAATCGAGCGAGTAGCGGTCGTGGTTGGCCAGCATGGGCACCTGGTCGGGCACCACGGCGCCGTCCATCCGCAGCACTTCCTCGATCACGTCCCAGGACCGCATGTCGAACACGAGTACGGGATCTTCGGTGGCCACGATCGCTTCGACGCTGCGCGTGGCCTCGTCGACACTGTCGGCACGCACGGCAAACGTGCGCGCTGTGATATCACGCAGTTCGGGCGTCTCGCGCAGGGTGAGGTCGTTATTTAGCACTGACGGCCTCCTGCTGTTTGTCCTCGGTCTGCTTTTCCTCGGCGGCCGATTGCTGTTGTCTCTGGTCGCGGCCTGTCGGTGCCGACGCTTGCGGCGGGCCGGTCAGCCACAGCGGTAGATCCAGGCCGGCGGCTTTGTACGCGGCCACGAATCGTTTCATCGCCAGCACGTGCCGCTTGAGCGTGGTGCCGCGCGCATTGAGTCCGGAAATTGGATCGAGCATTTGCGTTTCCAGCCCGATCGCTTCGCCGTCGGCCTCTTTCGCCGGGTCGACGTGCTTGCGGGGCGGGAACGTCCACTCGTAGGTGACTTCCTTCGGCCGGCGCCGCAGTTGCGGAACCGAAAAGCGGGCCTCGGCCACGACCATGTCGAGCAGCCGGTTGAGCGTGCCGTAGCTTTCGGGCGTGCCGCTCAAAAAGCACTGCACGGCGGTGCAGGTGCGGGCCCAGCCTTGCGAATCGAAGCGGGCCGAGCTGTAGTTGTGCCGCTTGCCGTCCAGCCGCACGATCAGGCCGGGCATGTTGATCGGCCGGCCGAGATCCAGGTGCCGCTCGGATCGATAGTCCGGATACTGCACGGGTGGCGCGCCGGCGTCGTATTTCCAGGGCTGCCAGCCCGGGGGAGCCATCTTGTACGTGCGGCGTTCGACCGTGGCACTTTCCGGCGCAGTCCATACGGGCGCGTCGGGGTGGTTCGTCCACAACATCGCCGATTGGTCGGCCATCTGCCGCGACGCATCCTGCACCTGGTCGTCGAAGTCGCGCAGATCGGCGCCCGGCTGCAGCGACGGAGTCAGCCAGGGATAGCCGCGGGCCTGGCCCTCTTCGTCCAGGCGGAATTCGTGGATCACCATATCGGGCGGGTAAGGCTCGTAATTGGTGACCGCGTTGTATTGCTCGCTTTCGCCGATCCAATAGCGAATCGGCCGATCGTAGCGGTCCAACTGCACGCCCATGATGCAGCGTTGGTCGCCGGCCAGGCTGTGTGGCGTCGCCAGGCGGCGCGGGTGCAGCGGCCGCAGTCGCATGGCCACCGGACCTTCGGCGTTCTCATCGGTGCCGATCGTGCTCAGGAACTCGCCGCACCGCAGCAGGTTGCGAACCCACAGCTTGAGCAATGCCGTGCCCGACACGTTCGGCCTGAACGTGGGCGCGACAAACCACTGTCGCCACGCCTCCTCGGCTGCCTCGCTGTAGGCTTCGTCCTCGGAATGGACGGACAGAATCGGACCATCTTCGCCGATAATGTCGTCCTCGGCCGTGGCCACGATGCCGGCCATCAGGGCGTTGTTTCGCGTTTCGTAGGTGGCTCGGCCGCGAATCACCGCCAGCTTTTCGCCCAGCCAGCAGTTGATGTCGGTGTCTTTGGCCAGTTGCCAATGGGCTTCGTTCAGGCGATCCGTTTCGCCTACTTCGAAACTGCGTGTGCCCAGCCAGGAAGGGGCCGACGTGAATCCACTACCTGTTCGCGCCGGTTCGGCCGAACGCATCGTCATGGGTGGAAGCGACGGAGTCGATCCGCTGCCGTAGTCCACGAATTCCTGCGAACAAAAATTCACGAGAATCTATCCAGGCGGTCGGGTCGGGCGTAGGTAATTTTGGTCACTTGAAACGGGCCGCCCGTGGCTGCGGCGGCCGCGGTTTCTGATTTAAGCTTCCGGCACTGGGCAATAAACCGATCGATCCATTCGGCCGTGAACTCGGTTCGGCCGCCTTGGCGCTGCGTTACACTGGGCATCGTGGCCAGCCGCAGCTGCAAGGCGTTCGCCTTCACGATCGCCGTGTCGTAATCACCTGAATCCAGGGCTGCGATCGCGGCTTCGTAGAGCGTTTCGAGATCGGCAATGCTCATGCGGTCGATCGTAACGCCGGCGCGTCAAGGGCGCGAAGTGGGCTGTGTACCAACTGGCGTCAAAGTTGGTACAGAAGTTTTTCCGCCTTCCGTGTTCTTGCAATCCGGATTCTTGCACTTGCGGTATTGAACCTGACCGCGCGTTTTGTAGACGTGAAACGGCCCGCCGCACTTGGGGCATTCTGTCGCCTTCCGCGATGGCTCGGCGGGCTGCGATTCTTGTTCGATCACCTGGTCGGCCACTTCTGGCGGCGACGCCGGCATTTCCTGAAACACGAACACGTTGCGACAGTGATTGCAGCGGGCCTTGCCGGATTGCCACCAGCTCGAACGGGCCCAGGCGGCGGCCTTTTGGGGATCGGCGATCGCGAACGGCTGTTGGGCTGTCGCGGCTTCGGGTGGACGTTGCAAAATCTCGCTGTCCGTGCAGCCGCAGCGGGGGCAGGCGGGCCCGGTCGCGCGCTGGAGCCGCAGGTAGGTCATATCAGGCGCTCCGTCGGCGGTTGGGCTTGGACTGCGCGGCGAACCAGCCACCAGGGCCCGGCGGCTTGGGATCGTCTGGCATCGCGAATTGAATGATTCGGATGCCTTCCATATTTGCGGCCACGTCGGCGTAATAGCTCGCGTCCAGCCAATGTGTGTTGTCGCTCTTCGCCCTAAAGTGCCGCCTGATGCCGCCCTTGTGCGGCTCTTCGACTTCGACCTCGTTGCACAGGTGGCGGGCGTAGGAATGGTGTGCCTTTTCGTCGAGCGACAGCCGCTTGTGGTCCGCGCTCGATTCGCCGAACAGCGTCATGCAGCCCGGCTTGGTCGGACTGGTCATCCAGCGGTCGTGTTCCCAGGTCTTCCAGCGGTCCGTGTCGGCACACACCAGCCACAGCTTGCCCTGCCACATTTTGCCCTTGCGCGACAGGAACCAGCCGTCGCCCGGCTTGCGATCGAACGTCGTGTGCTGCATGTCCGAAAAATTGACCTGCACGCAGCCGCTCGACTTGCCGAATCCCATCACGGGCGAAACGCCCAGGCCGGCTTCGCTGCACGCGGCGTAGACGGCGCTGGTCCGCCAAGCGGCATCGATCAGGGTGCGATCGATCTTGCGGTGGGTGCCGTCGGCTTCGCAGTAAGGGACCTTGTTGTTCTCTTCCAGGAATCCCAGGATGGCCCGCTTGAGTGCCACGTCCAGGCCGTCGTCGCTGCCGTAGATCGTGCCGAGCACTTCGTGCACGCCGTAGTCGATCGTGTACCCCGTGCCGTCCGGTCGCCACGCGCGAACCACCCAGTGCAAGGCCGTTTTGCGACAGTCGACGCCGCGGGTGAGCTTCGTGCAGCCAGGCGGAACCGTCCGCCGCGGATAGCCGTTGACTTGCGTTTGAATTCGGTGCGGCGTGATGCCGCTTTCGATCGGGCCCGACTCTTCCGGCGGGTTGTTGTCGAGCTCGGTGGCCACGGCCTCTTCGCCGACCCGGGCCACTTCGTTGTAATAATGCTCGAGCGCCGAGACTTCCACCTGCGAGCCGTCGGGCATCTTCTCGGGATTGAAGCGGTTCTTGTTGGCGACCTCCGCGCCTTCGTCCATGGCGGCCCGATTGTCCAGATAAAACTGGTGCGAGCCGCGGCAGTATTCGTCGTCATTCGTGCCCACGGCAAATGCCTGCAACTCGGCCTGCCGCGACTGCACATACTCTTCCCAGAGCTCGGTGTTCGTGGGCGGTTTGATCAGGTAGCGGAATCGCTTGCCCTTCCAAGCCGGCTTTTGCTCCGGATCGGTGAACCGATACGACGCGCAGATTCGATTCTGGAGCGTGGTCAGCATCACGCGCGAGGCGCCCCGCTGTTGGCCGCCCAGGCCACCCAAGGCCCGGTCGATTCGGTCCTCGAGTTTCTTCGCCTGGTCGGGACTGCGAGCCGTGTCCTCGGTATCCGGATCGTCGATGCCCAGCAGTTGCGGCCGGCGGCCCTTGCGCTTGAGCCCGCGTACGGCACTGTCGAGCCCGCGCGTGGCGATCAGGGCCTGGCTCGAGGGCGAGCCGGGAACCTTGGGAAAGATAATCTCCTGACCGCACCAGTTGAATTTGCTGGCGGCGCGCTTGAACGGCTTGCCATTGTCGTGGCGGAAGCCGCTGACAATCTGGTAGTGGGCCCGATTGGGCGTGTTCTCCAGGGCCTGCACGGGCACGCAGACTTCCGGATAGTCCTCGGTCAAGAGCGGGTTTTCCTCCATCGCCGTCTTGATCGAGTCGAGCGAATCCTCGGCCGCCGAACCAGTGGCGGCAAACAGCACCGAAAACGACAGCACGCCTTGCAGCGTGTACTTGGTCAGCATGCGTTCGAAAATGGTGGTCTTCCCCTCTCCGCGACTGGCGGCCACGGCCTGGTCGCCGCCGAACTTGACGACGCTCCCGATCGCGTAAATCATTTCGATCTGTTGCTGGGTGAACGAGTACCAGAACGGATCGCGGACCTCACTGTCGGTGCCGAAGTAGTGCATCAGCCAGGCGACGTCGTTGGCCTCCAGTCGCTTGCGTCGCCGCCGATTCGCGCACTTCGGGATAATGACCTCGCGCTTGTCCTCGCGATCCGATCGCTTGCGTTCAGCGTCGCGTTCTCGCTCGGTCTTGACGTGCGTGCTCTTGATTGCCGCGGCCGTCGCCACATTGCTTCCTACCTGCTCTTAATGCGCGCGTTTAGTAAGCCGGCCCGAAATCCATGTCGCTTTGCAGGGCCTCGGTCCCCAGGCAAGTCGAGTTGAAATAGACGTTCTTGCACCGCAGATCGGCACCCGCCGTGTCGCTGTTGCGACCTCCGAACGCCCAGATGCCTGTCGCCGGGAACGTACCGCCAGGACCAGCCAGCCAGCCGGCCGACGTATAAGCCTGAGTTTGAGCCGCCGCGAGAGTCGCCGAAGCCTGCCCACCGGGATAAGCCGTCCAGTACAGCCGCAGCGTCGTGCCGTTGCCCGTTACCGCGATGTGATACCAATCGCCATACTCAATCGCGGGAATCGTAAACTGCTTGGAGACGACCGCCGTGCCGGTACCGTCCGAAATGTTGACCGTGATGTGCGTCGTATCGTCTAGCTGCACAGTAAGGCCGGGAGTGTTGGCCGACGCCGAGTGATTATCGAAGATCCCCTGCGCGCCGCCCGTCGAGGCGACAAAGCACACCTCGGCCGAAAACGTAAACACGCCCGTGTTCTGAATGTGGTCGAACGCCGTGCCAGCCTCGGCCGCGAGCATTTTCAGATAGCCCGACGACGAGCCGCGAGTCAGCCGCCAGTGCGGACCAATCGCCGCGTCGGTATCCCACCACGCACCTCGGAATTGCGAATCGACGAACGTGCCGTGCTTATTGCCAATCAGGTCCCGATAGGCCGCGATCCCGTCTCCACGCCGCATGGGCAAAACGCCCTTGTCCCAGCCGCCCCACATGTCTTTTCCAGCACCACGCCCGCCGTCGTACGTGGCCAGCCCCAGATACACAGCACCCGCGACCAGCGTTGGCGACGTGGCGGGAGTCGTGACCGTGTGGCCGTAGAACGTATCGAGCGTTTGTTTGGTAGCGATACTGGCTTCCGTAAAGTAATTCGACGTGACCAGCCCCTGCGTGAATCTCATGCCGTCGCACAGCACGGCGCAGGAAGCCGTGCCGGCCAGCCGCCCGCCGATGAAGAACTGCGTGGCACCACCGAACCGCGAGGCGGCCGTGTAAGCCGCCAGTGTCGCCGTCAGCGTTTGGGCCACGCTGTCGATGTATAGCGTCATCACGTCCGTGTCCCAGTTGATCTCGACGCGCAGGTCGTGCTTGCCGGAGGGCAGGACGGCATTTGAGGTGCAAGTTACCGCCGTCGTGCCGTCGTTGATTGTAAATCGGATGAGCGAAGTCCCCGAGAGAATCGACCCGGTAATTCCGCGCCCCGAGTCTTGCGAGCTGAGCCACATCTTGAGTGGAGTCGCCTGCCCAGTCAGATCGAAACCCGCCAACTCCATCGTCCAGTTGTCGCCAAACACCGGAGCCAACTCGCTACCGAAATGCGAATCGTTGCCCGCCGTATCCTCTTGGACGCGGGCCAAGAGCAACCCCGGCCCAGCGATCACAGTCGAGACACCAGTCGCCGTCGCCGTCGCGGTGTTGGTCGTGTAGCCCACCGCGTTGACGTTGCCGCCGCCACGGTCGACAATCGGCCAGCCAATTGTCGAGAAGACCGATCCGTTCGCCGCCTCGTTGAACAACAAGATCGTCGAGCGAGGCGTGCCCGACGCGCCAAAGAACGCAGCTGGGATTCGCGCGCAGCGAATATACTGGCAATGGGTGAGCGAGTTCGAGTTGAACTGCAAGCAGTCCTGAATCATTTCCCAGGCCGCCAGCAGCGAAGTGTTGTCCACGCAAAGCAGATCGCTATAGGCACAGCGATGATCGTCGATGCTCTTGGAAACCGGGAACGTCTCGCCGCCGTCGACCGATTGATAAATTCGCAGCCGAGCACGGATGATGCCGTCCACCGGGAACGAGCAATAGATCGTCGAGCCATCGGGAGTCGAGGCCAGCCCTAACTGACAATCGCCGCCCGTGCCATCGCCGGCCGAGGCGAACCCCAGCGCCGTCGTGCCGCCAGTGCCATCCTGATCGACGAAGTCGGACCACGTTGCGCCGCCGTCCAGCGACCGCGTCGTGCAATGCCAATCGCCGTCCTTGCGCCGAGCCATCCCGAACAGGTAGCCAAGCGTACCATACTCGCAGATCTGAAATTCGTTGGAGTTGTCATTGGCCGCGTTCGCCATGCTCGGGCCAGCGAGCGTTGGAGCCGTGGCAAAATCATCGTCCGAATACATGACTTGCGAGTAGGACGTGCCGCTAATATCGTTCGTCGTGCGATAGACGATTGGCACCACGATCCGGCCAGCGTTCGCCCCATTGCGGATCTGCACCGCATGACCAGGGCCAGCGATCCACCAGCCCTGAGGAGCACCCTTGAAATCGGCCGAGCGATCAACAGGAGCCGACCACGCAACGCCGTCGTCGTCAGAATAGGTGTGCATCGCGTCGATGGCCGCGTTGTTCGTGGCGACGCCAGCCGCACCGGTCGACAGCGTATAGAAAAAATGGATTCGCCCAGTTGCTCGATTCGCCGCGAGTACGCCCGCATTGCCCCACTTTGCATTCGTCACGTAGGCCGGAATGCGACCGATCGCCTTACAGGCGCCGAACGTCCGCCCCTTGTCGGTCGACCGGCGCAACAGGAAATGTGAGATACCCTCGTCATCGTTCGCCTCGTGGGCTTCGCAGCAGGACAGCACCGTGCCCGCCTTGGTCATGGCCAACATGGGGATACGCGGGAACATATTCGAGACACCGCCGGCCGATGTCACGTCGTCGGGGTCGCAATCATTGCGCGCGTACAGTGGGGCAGCCGGATTGAGCCCGGCGCCGAAGGTAAGAGCGGAGCCGGGGTAGGCGGCACCGCGCCGGCCGCCCACCATTCCGCCCAGCGGGCCAGGGCGCAGCATGGTTTTCGTCAGCATGATCTACCTGCGGATAAAGTGGAATTTCTGGCTGGCGTCGGAACCGATTACGTACACCTTGTTGGCGTTGTCGATCTCCAGGTCGATCGCCTCGCCGGCCGACAACGGAAAGCCATCGGTAGTCGGCGCGGCCGAGCCCGCCGTGAGGTCGCTGTTGAAGCCGACGTACACGATGCCGCCGTTAGCCGGATTGGCCTTGATGCAGACACCGTGATCGCATGGCACATCCGCCGAAGTGAGCTGGGCAGCCGACGTTGCGGTCGTGCCGCTGCCGTTTTTCATTGAGCCGATCGTCCAGCCTTGCATGGTCGTGTTCCTTTTTTTGTTTGGTGGAGCGGCTTCGCGTGCTTCCAGTGCCGCTCGAAATTTACTTCCGCTGTTTCATCAATTCGTGCCCGCCTTGGATCACTGCGTAGATGGCAGCGAACCAGCCGATGGTCTCCAACTCTGTTTCGTCGTACCGCTCCGCACTAAAGAACAGAATCACCGCCAGTACGCTCGTGGCCAACACGCCCTTGGCGATGCCCCAAATTGGATGCCTCGGGTCACTCATGGATTGCCCTTTGCCTGGAGTACCGCGATGTCGGCGGAGTTTTTGGTCATACCCTTAATCAAAACCGTCAATTCCAGGATCGCCCTCGTCACGTCGCCCATGACCTGCACACCCTGGAGGGCCTGTTGATGTAGCAGGTCGTTTGCCTCGTGGATGCGTTCGCCTAGGGCGTTCATCTGATACATGTTCCTCTGCCGCTCGGCTTTCATTTCCTCGCGAAAGCTCACTGTCAGATCGCGGACGATTGCCTCCTTGCTGGCCTCGATACGCGATGTGACGGCTGCACATTCCATGGCAATCTTTTCAACAACCTCGCGGTTCTCACGCGACATACGCGGGAATGTTTTCGTGATCGTGTACCAGCCGAAGAAAATCGCAAAGCCGCTCGGGCCAAGGTTTGAAATGAGATTGAACGTTCCCTCGAGGCCAACAACAGCGGGCGACGCTGCTTGTGCCACGATGACCACCGTTGTCACCGCTCCGTATCCGATCACGGCAATCAGTGTTTCGATGGTCGTCATTCCGCGTTCTCCAATCGGCGCTCTGTTTCCTCATCGAGCCACGGGCACAGTTCCAGTTGGCTTTTGGCCTCGATCATCGCCAGCGTGGTGCGGAACTTGTCGGGGCCGGGTGCGACGGCCTCATTCGGCACCATCCAGGATCGGATCGCCGTGACCTGGTCGCCGTCGACTTGGATCGCCGCCTTCGCAAAATGCGTGGGCACGAAGATGTGACCAGGCCCGATCCAGCGCGGCACTTGCCGGCGGAACTCGTAGATCAGAATCGTGATATCGAACACGCCGTGCGTCTCATCGCGCAGCGCTCGCACGGCCGGCTCGATATTCTGACCCCAGATGCCGCTGTTCATGTTTGGAGATTGCGGCGCGGCGTTCGAGTAGTTGAGCGTGGCCTGGGCGTCGGCCAGGTTGCTGAAATGTCCCCAGGGGATCAGGTGTCCTTTGGCGTATGGGCTGCCCCTGTAATCGGCGTCCCTGGCCCGCAGTTCGTCCGGTAGGTTGCGATCGATCTTGAAATCGCCCTCGCGGGGCGCGGCGCTGGCTGGCTTGCTGGGCGGCAGATACGTGGCCGCAAAAATTGCCGAGCCGGTCACTGGCGACGGTGCATAGATATACCGGCCGGCGTGTATCACGCGCGGGGCGGCGATGGTGTGGAGCCGTGCTTCGACCGGCGTCGGCAATTCCTCGGCGGCAGTGGCGATTGCCGCCAGCAATTCGATCAGCAACCAGGTGATTTTCCAGACGTGTTGCATCGCTTCCATTCGTTCGAATGTTTTCTTAAGCTCTGAAAACCGCGTGCCGTGCCCCTTGGTAGGAAAAGCAGCGGCACGCGGCGCCAACCGCTTCCAGACAGAAAGGGTTATGAGCCCCCTGGCTGGAATCCGGTGTCTGCGTCCCGTTGCAAGTGGATTACTTGGGCTCGCCCGTGCCCAATTCGATGCCGAGGTTGTCCGCGAACGCCGGGCCCACGACCACTGGACCTTCGAAGCCGATCGTCTTGACGCCTTCGCCCAGGTCGGCGTCGGCCGTGATCGTGAGTGTGCCGCTACGGACCTCGGCGCCCGTGTCGGCGGTCAAGATCTTCGCGCTCAAGCCGTCCTCGGCCACTTCGAGCGTGAAGGCTTCGGGGTTGCTGGTCGACCAGGTCGGCACGCCGTCGACGCGCGCCGGATTGCCGGCGGCCGTCTTGGGCGTCAGTGTGATCGGGTAGTTGTGTTCGTTGTCCAGAGCAATCATCGCTAGGGTCCCTTGTTCTTTGGTTCAGGTTTTCCAAGTTCGATCGTTAAGTGCGTGGCCTCTTGATGCTTGACCAGCGTTTGCAGGTGCCGCATGCTTTGCACGCTGACCAGCAATTGTTTTTCAGCGTCCGATACTCCACGCGAAAAGAACCGCTTGGACAGATCGGCATCGAGCTTGAGTACGATCGTTCCGTCCACTGGTCTATCTCGCGCGAGCTAGTGACTCGTTAAAAACCTCCCGCTTAAATTCAGGGAGCCGTGCCCGGCGCCGGCACGAACGCGCCACTCGTGACGCCCGTGGTGTCGGGCACCACAACACCGCTGCCTTGCGTGTTGGTTTCCACCGTCTGATTCGTCGGTGACGCGAACGCGTTGCCATCGGCCATGGTCCGCCAATCGCCCAGCGGGAACCGCTTGGCCAGCATCAGGGCCTCATTGATCGGCAGGCCACGGATCTGCGACAGATCGTTTTCGGTCGGCCACCATTGCAGCGGCGGGCGCTCCTCGGTCATTTCGACCGAAGTCATCACCTTCGACGGATCGTAGTTCTTGAAGTCGTCGTCGGTCAGCATGAAGTCGGGGGCGTACGCCTGCTCGCGTGTCTTGCCGAAATACTTGGTGGCGAACAGCGCCAGTATCTCTTGCAGGTAACGGCCGATCTGACCGGCGAACGTGTCGGTGATGTAGCTGGTGCGGTCGTTTTCCGAGTGCTGCATGATTTCCGAGAGCATCATCAGCGTTAGCTGCGTGTACTCGCGGATATCCTGCTGGCGGATTCGCTCGCCGAAGTAGGGCACCGGGTAAACCAGGAACACTTGCGGCACGGGCGTAACGTGCTGCGGCACCAGGCCGTTTGAGTCGTTGTCCTTGCGCATGCGGTCGGCCAGGCGACGGCGGGCCGTGATGATCAGCTGGTGCAGGTCGAACCAAAACTGCTTGTGCGGCGCGCGGTAGAACTTCACGTCCTCGCGATGGGTGAGCTCGAACAGGTTGCGGCCGACGAGCTGCACCAGGCCATAGATGACCGAGTTGATCGTCCAGGTTTTGCCCGATGGATTGGGCACGGCATAGCCGGCCTGGCCCCACTTGCCGTTCTCGTACCAAAGAATTTCGTCGGTATCGAACACGGGAAACTGCTGGCCGGTAACGGGCATGGGATCTCTCCTTGCGAAAACGGTGGTCGATGCTAGAAGCGGGGTTCGAAGTCAAGGGGGTCACCCTTGAGAATTTGGTTCTTGAGTTTTTCAACGGACTTGAGCGCGTTGGCCGTGCCAGGGTAGTAATCCATGTAGATCCGGTGGGCGCGCGACCAGGCCGCGTCCGTCTTGGCGTGATCCAGTTCGACGACGTGATTGCGGTTGCGTTCGACGAGGACCGGATCGCCGGAAATCGTCAGCGCCTCGCCGCTGGGGCCGGTGTCGCCGCCAACAACGTGCGACAATCGCAGACGCGCGTCTTGTTCAAAGTTGCGGACCTTCGTTTGCAGTTGCTCGGTGATTTTCTCGCGTGCCTTTTTGCCGCGTCGCATGACCAGCCACATGCCGCCGCCAGCCAACACGGCCGCGATTCCGCCGGGCACGCCCCATGACACCAGGGCACCGGTCAGCCAGCTCGTGCCGGCCGTCTTCACGGTACCTTCCGCGGCATCGATGGCACGACCCGTGCCCCGCTTGACCGCGTCGACGATCTTGCCGCCTGGGCGCCATGGCGGGGCCTCGGTGTCGCGGCCGCCCAGATCGGCCGGCGCGGCTTCGTCGACCGGCCCCAGCTGGGGTGTCGGTTCGCCTGACACCGGATACAGCGGCGGATCGGGTGTGTAGGTGTCGATGTTCATGCCCGGCTGCGTGCCAGCGTCGGCCATGATGGGGCCGGCCTGGCCCGAGGGTTGCTGTTGCTGTCGCGCGAGCTTGGGGAAAATAAAACCAGGCCGGCGTTCCCATAATCGCTTGAGCGGCCGCCAGCGATGGCAAGCCGGTCGCTGACCGCTGCCCAGGCGATAGGCTTCCTGCTTCACACGCGGCGATCCGGCCCGAATCCACTCCAGCCAGGCGGTTTGTAGTTCGTCGGTCGATCCGTAATCGAAATTAGTCCGCAGGGCCGCGGCGTAGTTGCCGCCAGGAATTGCATCCTCCAGAAATCCGACAAAGCCCTGCTTGCCGTTGTGCTCGATCAGGAAATCGACCAGCGAATAACCTTGCGCGTACAGCGGCGCAACGTCCGCGGGATACTCGGTCATCGCGAGCATCTGATTGAATGGAATGCCGCGCCCGGTCCGCAAAAATTCCACCAAGTGGTGCTTGTGCTTCGAAATTTCGCTGGCGTGCTCGGCCGTCGTGGCCGCGCCCTCATCGGCCCAGCGTGGCACCGGCTCGCGAAAGTACGAAGCGAACAGCGTGTGGATGATCTCGTGCGGCAAAACGGAATCGACGATCCGCTCGCAGCTACCCTGCAGTTGCATTTTCCAGCCGAACACTTGGCGGTTTTCGAAATGGAAACTCGTTGCGCCGCCAGCGCCAAGGCTCACGTTCGCCTGGGCATGGATCGGGCACGGTTGCGACCAGGCGGGCAGCTCCACGCCCAGCCACTCGATCGCCAACTCGCGGCGAAACCGTTCGGCCTCGGTCGCAATTTGCTGGGCGTTGGCGTTGCCAGAAACCGACACGACAAAGTTTCTGGACCGCGCCGAGTTGTTCGGGGCCTGCATCCGAGCGACTCGCTGAGCCGGCACACGAAAACCATTGGCGTCGACGCGATAGCTGGCGTGGCCTAGCACGCCGGCCGCGTACCACTTGCGCGTGGTCGGCGAATAGGCCATCGCATAGCCCCACTGATTGCACGCACCGTTGACGGCCGCCCAGTGACCGGGGCTCTGCCGCCATGATTGGTACATTTCAGCCGCCGCGGCGTTCGTTCCTTGCCCAGCGTTCGATTCGGCGGCGACTTCCACGGTCAGGCGGCACTCGGGAGCGGTCCGCTCGAGTTCGGCCTGCCGATCGTCCCAAAGTTGATGCCCCTGCACGCCCACGCGAGCCTGATACGCCGCATGTCGCTCGGCCATGGCTTGCAGGATGGGATGCTGCTGGCCGGTTCGCAGGCTGTTGACCGCCAGCCGTTTGCCCTCGTCGATCAGCAACGCGTTCGGCGTCTTGGGCTTGACCAGCATGGCAGCCAATTCGGCGGCGCTGGCCTTGCCTGATCGGCGGGCAATCTCGCGGCCACCATCGAAAATAATGAACATCGGCAGCGAGCGAAATCCGTGCGCGGCCTTGGCGTTCTCGAACGTGGCGCGATCACTGCAATCGACCACGCGAATGCGGTAGCCGGCCGCCTCAAGCCGCGCAAGGATCGGTTTCATTTCCTGGCACGGCGGACACCACGACGCGGTAAAGCCCCACAGCTCGGGGCCGGCTGTTACCGCCACACTTGCCGGCACCGCGCCGTGCACGTGGCCGCCGACGCCGTTCAGCCAGGACCAGAGCGTGGCCACGATGATCAGGATTAGCCAATTGCGATTCCACTTGCTCATTCGAAGTGCCTCGCGAGCATGGGAGCTTTTGGGGGCGGTGGCAGTGGATCGCGACGCACGAACACCACGACCTGGTAGCGATCGATTTGCGGCAGGCACGCTTTGGCGAATAGCAGATCGCGGCCGATGTAATTAACGACCGCGTCGAATCCGTCCTCGTCGCCGCGGGCGAATTCGTGATGAAAGCGGCGGTAGTCCATGGCAGTGGCGGTGCGATCCAGCGCCCAATCGACCGGGTCGCGCACCAGCAGCGCCATGCCAACCACGGTCCAGCATGCCAGGCCCAGCACCAGTAGCGCGCGGGTGAGGAACTTCATGCAATCACCAGTCCTTTCGCGAGCGGGCGATAGGCAAAACTGCGCGACAGATCGGCCGGCGTGACCCAGCGATCGCCCAGGCCGCGGCACGGGTCCCAGCCTTGGGCCAGACAGGCCCGCCAGCGCAGCAACTCCGAGACGTCGAGTTGATCAATCCGCTTCGCGTCGAGCACCTTGAGCAGCCCGGCCAGCTCTAGCTTCGCCCAGCGGTAGGCCCAGGCATGCTGCTGGCTGCAAACCTTCAGCTCGTCCCAGGGACTGGGGATCAGGTCTTCGAAGTCGGGGTCGTAGCCGAACCAGCGCGCGATCGAGAACGCAAGCGGCGATTCGACCACGGACATCGCGCCGAATCGCTTGTAGCCGTAGCTGCGGCCCGACCAGTTGTAGGCGATCGTGGCGGCCCGCTCGCGCAGTTCGTCGGGGCACTCGTCGGTCGGCGTGTAAACGTCGATGCAGCCCGGGTAGAGCTTCACCTGGTGCTTGAGCGATACCACGCGGCCGCCCACGCCTTCGCGGGTTTCGGCCAGGCCGAGTGAGTTCTGATCGGCGTGCCGCCAAACGGCCGTGGCCGCGTGAGAGCCGCCGCGGCGGCCCATCATAGAGATCAGGCCATCGCGGTTGAACACGACGAGATCGCCCGAGCGAATTAGCTCGCGAACGTCATCGTAGGTCACCGCTTCGAAGCCCATCATCGCCTCTCTGTGTGGGGTCGATAGAGCCTGCTAAACACATCGTGCTTGCACACGGTCGCCGCGCCGTCGGGCCATCGCAACACCCAATCGGTCGAGTTGATACACAGCGCGCCCATGGCGGTGCGTATCCAGGCGTCACAGCCCGACAGCGGCTGCGCACTCTCGCTCCATGGCCGCACTTCCTCGGGCCAAGGCTGGTCGTCGCGCAGGAATTGCACGGCATCCACGACGATCGGCACTTGGACGTACGCGGCCATGGGCTTGGTACCAAAAACAAAAAAACCGGACATCGCTCGCATCGGGCCTTTTCAGGGGCTCGATGCAGACAATGCCCGGCTTTCGGGTACTGGTGTGGTTTTCAGGCCACGATAAGTTTTGCTGCGTCGCCAGTAAGTCTACGAAGTTGAATCAGTCGGCGTCAAGCTGTTTCTGGCTAGTGGCGGCTCGTCGCTTGTTGTTCGCCTGCTCAATCCTGGTCGCCCAACGACAGTTGCCGGGCTCGTAATTGCCATCGTTGTCAATGCGGTCAATTGAGTGTTGCGGACTCGGTTTTGGCCCCATGTCGGCTAAGAAATTCGCGAACGAGTGAAGCCAACGCTCGCAAACTTGAATGCCGCGGCCGCCGTAGTAGCGATAATTCCAAGGGTTTGGCTTACTGCAACGATTTCGCATGCCTTTCCACGTGCGATACTCAACACTCATTCCAGACCTCGGAGAATGACCGTGACTTATGCCATCAAAGCCAGCCTCAACCCTGGAGCATTCGGCGCATTTCGTTGAATGTCCTGTCCTGAGTGAATTGCCAGTCCGAATGAATATCCGCTGGCAGCCCTGGCAAAGGCACTTCCATTGACGAATTCCCGATCCATCCAACCCAGCAAATTCGATAACGGTCCATCGACCGTAAATGTGCCCGGTGAGATCTATTACCTTCGGACCTCGGCGCGTAGACTGTTGAGCAGCCATGACGTGAACCTCGCATGTAGGTTGGCGGAATGGTTAGGGCCGTGCGCGGATCACAACTCCGTGCGCGGCTCGTTTATTTTATCAATTTTGCGAAGACTTAAAACAACAATTCCGCGATCCGGGTATGGCTCGAACCACGGCACATATTCGTGAGACTCGATGGCAATCGTAACATCGCGATCTGGGCGGAACGTGACTCCACGATAGACGATGGCTTGCCCACATTTCAATCCTTGGCGTCTAAGCATCGTTTGCGAATCCCTCCTGCATTTTCTCGCGGCCATCCCGGCCAAGAAAGCAACGAAAACTGTACCAACTCGCGACAGCGCGTCAAGCCTGCTGGCATCGGTCACGCGTCCGGCAGCGGCAAACTTTCGAACCACTCGTCGAGCGTCATGTCGCCCACCGGGCCATGGATCGGCGGCGGCGAGTATCGGCCACCTGGTGATCGCACCCGCGCGGGATCGACGCGCGATCGCGCGGCCACGGCTCGCACCAGCCGATCGCCGGCCAGGTCGAACGATTGTAGCTCATCGTCGCCGTGATCGTCGCCGTCGAGCTCGTCCCTCGCGCCGCGCGGCCCGGCTTCGTCGGTCGACCACCAGGCGAACTGGCCCGGCTCGCCGACCACGCGGACGATGCGCGCGACCAGCGAAGGGGCCGACGGCGGATCGCAGCCGCGGCAGTGCACTCCGCGGTAGACGTCGATCCAAAAATCAGGCGAGCCGCATCCCCCGCATGGTGCAGGCTCCAGGGGCGAATTTTGAGCGGCACCGTGGCGCTCACGCGGCGACGTTCGGTCGACGTTTTTCGCCGCCGACATCGCCTTCGATTTTAGGGCCACGATAGGGTTGCTCATGAGGGTGAAAAATCCAGGATGGACGGACTATGCAGAGGTCGCGGATGATGGGGGTGGCGTACGTTTCTGCCCCACCAGGGGGGGAAGGACCCAAAAACGGAAAAAGCCTCCCGATAAGACGTAAGTCCTTATGGTAGTCTGGGCAAGCTTGGTTAAATGGGTCGGTGCACCACGTACACCAGTACACCGGTGGTTTCCCATTTCAGCCCCTGCGCGCGTACGCGTACGCGGGCGCGCACGCGAGGCCAATCTTTGCGCTCTCTTTCTTCTCCTCTCTTATTAATTTCGATTAGTAGTTTAGGGAAATAACTGGTGTACATGGTGAACTCGTTTCGTATCAATGGTTTAGTCTGGTGTCACGTCTTGTGTACTCACTGGTGCACAGCCTGTGCACCAAAGGACTTAGTACACTTCACTCTCCGCTGTCCGCACTCCACAGATCTCGTCTTGGGTGAAACGGATACCCTCGTAACACCAATAGCGATCACCCCGGACGCCTCTCTGCACTCGGTTGCAGTCCGTGAACAGCCTGCTGAGCTCTCGCCCGAAGGCGCCCGCGCCTAGTGGCCGGTAGCCGTTCAAGTCAGCCCATGTTTTGTAGAACTTGTAAAGCGCCGATGACTTGAGCACCGAATTGTGGTGCGGTTCGAGGTTCTCGCCAATGAAATCACGTGCTGGATTGTCCTCGGTACGCCATTCTTCCCTGGCTCGGTCACCCACTTCAGAGTCAGTAAATCGCCCCTGCTTGCGAAGCCGAAATAGGCCACCGATAGCCCACAGAAGAATGCCCGGAAGCTCGCCGCTTTCGTTCCACCATTTGTACTGATCCATGCCCTTAACTCGCTCTGCCTCGGGGATGATAAACTTGAACGGAACGTTCAGAATGCGGCGCCAGATTCCGTTCGATTTGTCGGCCCATCGTGGCCTGGTATTGAAGGCCATCATCATCCTGGCCGTCGGTGTGCAGATCAGGCCCGATAGGTTTTTGCGGTCAAAGAACATCACGTCGCCAGAGACGAACGACTTGAAATCACCCTCACGGGTCTTGTCGATCTCTCCAGCATCCGGGCAGATATTGACCAGCTTGCCGATCGTTTGAGTGCGTGAGAACTTGTCGCCCAGCAACTCCACGGAAATGCTCGAGCAATTCTCAATGCCTACCATGGCCGTCATGGCGGCAATGTAGACCGACTTGCCGTTGGCCCCTTCGCCTTCCAGAGCCAGGAACATCTGCTGTGTCGTATCGGGCAGCAGCAGATAGCCAGCCCACTCCTGGAGTCGCTTGATCCGCTCGGGGTCCATTTGAAGGTTCTTTTCCAAGAACGCATCCCAGCGAGGACAGACGGCCTCTGGGTCAAAGTCGTAGGGCAGCCGCACGGTCGAGAACCAATCAGGCGAGTGTGGCAGCATGACATCGTCAAAATCGGCGTCGTCATCGTTGATCAAGCGATCGAGATTGAGGATGCCATTTCGCATGGCCACATAATTGAGACGCTCACGAAGGCCGCCGCTGAGCCACGACATTTGCTCAACTGACGAGGGGATAATGGTTATGCTCTTCATTGCGTCGACCACGTTCGTGACTAGGGCCTTGGTTACCTTTTGGGCTCGCGGCACTTCGTCGCCCTTTGGATTCTCCTGCTGCTCGATATTGATGCGATCGAACTCGGCTTTGATTGACTGGCTGACCTTCGCTCGCAGCTCCTCGATCCCGATCTTCCGGTAACAGCCGCGGCTCAGCTTCCAGGTGTACCATTCGTCGCGCCAGTATCGCAGGCTGCCACCTTCCTCGAGCGTTGCATAACGGGCCAGGTTGATCCTGGCTAGACGATGTGGATCATCGTCACTTTCGAGGGCGGCTGGTCGCAGGATCGCGTTCGGGTCTTTGGGAACGACCATCGCCTTATCGGCCAACCGAAGCAGGTCCGCGTATGTTCGCACGAATGCAATCATCGATCGAGATCTTCCATAATTTTGGATGCCGAAACCGCTGACAGGTTGCATTGGGCCATCTGATTGTGTTTAGGCGTCAAAAACACAATCAAGGCCGCCTTTTCGTGCTGCAACGACTGGTGTGGTTCCGGTCGGAATCGCCACTTAAACCTTGGTCATCTTGATCGAGGCACGCATCGCCATACCCTGCTAGGATTCGGTTGCACCCCAGTTCATCTGACATCTGTATAGTGAACCCCATCTACCTGCCTCCAAAAAAGTCGCGAAGATCCATTCCGCTGGTTTCAGAAACTGCGTACGGAAGTCGTACAAGAGAACACTGGCTGGCCACCTTTGCGATTTCAGTGGACCAGGCCACTGCTCCATTT
>Ga0163150_10001652_pt1 | contig 36767 bp, 23 predicted proteins | sample OliLakLV19P2IB_FD_148628 | JGI IMG/M metagenome (GOLD analysis project Ga0163150, IMG submission 148628) | Freshwater microbial mat bacterial communities from Lake Vanda, McMurdo Dry Valleys, Antarctica - Oligotrophic Lake LV.19.P2.IB | ecosystem: Environmental > Aquatic > Freshwater > Lake >... | reverse complement strand
GAGCATGTTTTTGGCTTTCCTGGCGCCCGTTGGGCCCCCTTTTCGGGGCTTCACCGGCAACCAGACACACTTCTCCCTACCCCGCTCGGGCCCCAACCAGCGCGGCGGCTTGCCGCTCGGGCCGCCACCGGAGGCGAATCCAGTGTTGAATGTTGTAGGTCAAACAAACCCACAGGGCTTCCATCCCCACTTTGACCAAACCCCGCAGCCGGAACTGCCGCAAGCCGATCTTGGCTTTGATTCAGGCGTTGGGAAATTCTGCCACCTGGGACCGCTGCTTGTAAGCCTGCTGCGCTTCCGGCGTCGCCATCTTCTGCTTGAAGGCCGTTCAGTCCCTCATAAACCACCACGCGCACAGCATAGGTGCGATTGGCCATCTCCTCCCGGAGACGCTTATGGATCGTGACCAGAACTGGACTGCTCGATTCCGCACGAACAAGATCCAACACGATGGCAAACGCGGCAGAACAAGCTGCAGCACAAAGGATTGCCCTTACCAGACGTGATGATTGGAAGTGCGTAGAAATGGAACTCATTTCTGTGGCCTCCTTAGGTCGTTGGTCTGGGAAGGCAGACCAGGGTGAATCGTACGAGGTCATCTGGCTCAAACGGAGATGAGATTGGCAGTTTCTCACAGGATTTCTAAAGGCGCTATAGGAGAGGCTCAGTAGTTGGGCCTTGAAGGAAACCCTTGCGGAAGGAAGTGAATCCAACGACAAGAAACCTCACTCGATGCCGATTAGAAAGCGCGCTGTATGATCGAAGGAGAATCCGATAAGTCATTATTTGCTACTGCAGTGGCTTGGAACGCGCCGAGGCCTGGCAGTGTTCGTCTTGCTGCTTCTGGTGGCGGTGTTCTCTAACCTATGCCGCTTCTCGCAACGACCTCATGCCGAAGCTAAGAAGGGACCGATCAAGATGAAGACCTTGTACCATCGCTAAGTAACAGTCGGCTTCAAAGTCTGTCCGTCTGAAAATCTCCTTACTCAGAGTAAATCTTCCTTGCCTCATTTTGAAGGTCGCAACATTCAATTCTGCCTACGCTGACAAACTGAAGTTCATTGCTTGATGCTTGCTCGTCCTGGAGCGCTCCGAGCCCCTCGGAATCCCCGCTGCGCTTCCGGGCTGCTCGTTACTCCGCCGCCCGGGGTTCCTCGGCAGCAGACCTAGGTCAGCGTGTACGGCGACGCATTCTCTTCTTTCCGCCCTGCTATTGCGCTTCCATGAAGATGTATTCGTGTTGGCCCTCGCGCACAATGAGAGCGCGCTTGTCGTTGCGTTTGCTTTCCACAAACTCAAATCCCTCTCCGCCAGGATCAATGGTCATGAACGAGATTGTGCCGTCGTCGTTTTTGCGGGAAGCCACTGAGCTGCGCCACTCGCCGAGATCGAAGACGGTGGAAGAACCCTGGCGGCGAACCGCAAGCTCTCCCAGCTCGGGACTTGTGTAACGAGCCGCTAATCTGCCGGCGGCCTCCTTGTCCGCTGGCACAATCAGGCGTTCGCGGAACTTGGCTTGAACGGCTTTGTAGTTCTCGGCAGCCTTCGCGAGATCCTCCGCCGCCTCCGGCTTGCCATCGAATAGCACCTCCAGGAACCGGCGCCTGAAGGACCCCAGCATCAGCCCGCCAGTATCCGCGTTCGTCAGAATAACGGCACCGACTCCGTGCTCGGGCAGGAACACTAGGTCGCTCTTGAATCCGATCATGCTACCGCCGTGGGATACGACCGGCGTGCCCCAACGATTCTCGACCTGCAGGCCCATTCCGTAGCTGCCGTAGGCTCCAACCTTTACGTACGGCTTGCGGCGCGCCAGCAGGTTGGTCTCGGAGACGAGCACCTTGCCGTTCGGGAGCTTGCCCTTCGCCAGCTCCAGTTGAACGTACCGGATCAGATCGTGAGCCGACGTCCAGACACCACCGGCAGGACGATGGGGATGGATCGAGTAGTTCAGGTCCATCGAGGCGACCTTTTGCTTGCCGTCCACGTCGTCAGAGTGTGGGCTGGCGTGATTGCTTTTGAGCACGCCGGTAGTGTCGAACGTCGTCGACTTCATCTCCAGCGGTTCGAAGATCTTCTTCTTCATCGCTTCGTCATACGCTGCTCCCAGTTCGAGCTTCGGATTGTACAGGTACGCGGCCACGTACCCGGCACCCGACGCCATGATGTTGCTGTACTGGAACACCTCGCCAAACCCGCTGGTCGGCTGCATCTTGCCCAGCATCTCCATGGAAAGCACGGCGTTGGCCTTGCGAAACTCGAACAGCCACGGCAGGTCCTGACGTGGCAGCCCCGTGCAAGCACAGATAAGGTGCTCGATACGCACCTGCTCCGTCGTTCGCGCGTCGCCCAGCTTGAACTTCGGGTAGGCGGCGGTGACAAAGTCGTCCCATTTCACCTTGCCTTCATCGACGAGCTTCGCCAGAAGCAGAGTCGTCATGCCCTTGGTGTTCGAGGCGGCCATGAACAGCGTGTTGGCATCGACCGCATCGGGCTTGCCGAGTTCCTTTACCCCGTGGCCGCCTTCGTACACAATCTTGCCGTTGTCGATATAGGCCACGCCTACACCGGGAACGTCGAGCTTCTTCATCGCCATCTCGACGAACTCCTTCATCTGCGCGAGGCGCTCGGCGTTCAGCGCCCCGGCCTTGCGTCCCGCGAACGATTCGCGCTTGTACGTGCTCGGCCGCAGACTCCCCATAATCAGGCCAACGGCCGCACCACGCTTTTCGAAGGTGGGCTGCTTGCCGTTCAGCAGGACGACCGTCCAAGTATTCTTCACACGGCGTGCCACCGCTTGCGCCACAGCCCTTTCATTGGGCGAAGTTTCGTAGCTGTAGACCTGAACCTCTTCCCATCCTTCGCGGGCGGTGGGAGAGAGTTTCTGCCTGACGGCACGTTTTTCGCCGCGTTTGTAGGCAGCCCAGGCTGCGTCTATGGCGGCTTCAGCGGTGGCGGCATCAGAATCGAAGATCACGACGTGCGAGTCAGCTTCCGGCGGCTCGACGACAATGAGCGATCCGGAGGTAACCATCGACCATCCGCCTGGAGCGGTAAAGGTGGCTCCGCCCGATGTGGTGACTTCTTTATCAGCGGCAAGTTTCTCGGGAGACGGCGGGGCCTGTGCCGCTGCGGCAAGAGAGGCCCAGGCAATCATGGAAATCAGCAGCTGTGGAAATCTCATAATGCGCAACTCCTCGGCTAGGTAGACATAAAGTCTGGCAGAGCAGGTGCAGGGCGTCAATGGAAGGGAAAATTGCCGCGTTGAAAGCTGAGAACAAGCATCGTCTTCCGCGACCTGCCTGCCCCTTGCGTTTAGCTTCCCTTGCTCCGGACTGTGAAGCAGGATTTGGGTATTCTTCAGCCAAATTTGCAAGGGTGGCTATAGGGTGTTGAGCAGGGCATAGAGGCGCAACTCGATGTTCCGCAGGCGGGACTTAGGGAGTCTGCGATCAATCGCATTGAAACCTGCAGCTATTAATGCACTTGACACCATATGTCTCTGAAAGCATAATCTGATGGTGAAATGGGCAGTTGATTTACATGACGATTTCGTACCGGAGTACAACGAACTGCATGGTGACGTGCAGGACGAGTTGCTAGCCCATATCAAGCTGCTTGAAGAATTTGGTCCGCAGCTAGGCCGTCCCCGCGCGGATACTCTCAATGGTTCCCGTCACGCGAACATGAAGGAATTACGCTTTTACGCTGCTGATGGCGTTTGGTGCTTTGCTTTCGCTTTCGACCCGAAGCGGCAAGCCATCATCCTCTGCGGAGGCGACAAATCAGGCGTCAGCGAGAAACGGTTCTACCAGCATCTGACCGACAAAGCCGACGCTCGCTTTGATGCCCACATGGCCCGCATCAAGAAGGAAAAGGACAAGGAAAGGAAGTGACCATGAAGAACCTTGAACGCATAAGGAAGGAGCTAACCCCGGCCCGTCGCCGGAAGATCGAGAGTCGCGCCACTCAACTGATTGCTGAGGAAATGTCCCTGCGCGATCTCCGGCAAGCCCTCAAGCTCACTCAGGAACGCATGGCAGAGACCCTGGGTATTGGACAGGAGGGCGTTTCCCGGTTAGAAAAGCGCAGCGACCTGTTGATTTCCACTTTACGCAGCTATGTTGAAGCTATGGGCGGCAGCCTGTCCATTGTTGCCGAGTTCCCCGATCGGCATCCTATCCTTCTCTCTGGCCTTGCCAACGTAGACGCAGAGCTGTCCCAGACACGCCGTAAACAATCTTAAGCCGGCGCTTAAACTGTGACTAGTCTCTCGGTCAGACCATTGCGGTACTCCAAAAAACTTCGAGAGTTGGGCGCGTGCCAGCCCTGTAAGGGCGACGGAGTGTAGCCCAGGGTGGAGCGCAAGCGGAACCCTGGGTTCGCGGTCTCGTTCCAAGTCCTCTCCCTCTCCCCGTGCGCGGGGAGAGGGTTGGGGTGAGGGGCGTTAGTTGAGAAAACGAGAACAAAATTCCCGTTGCACCAGGGGAAATTGGGTAGTCACTCATTTTCAACTGAAGTCGCTTGCGAGGCTATTTCTTGATCATTTGTTCGAGTCGGGCGATAAGATCCCGAAATGCCGCTGCTTTGGTATTTGCGAGACCTCCTTCGAATTGACCGGCACCCAATACAGTTGTGGCATGGGTCTCTGGTGCACCTGTATGCTACGGTAATCGGATTCGAGATCTGCCGGTTCAAAAATACAAACTTGCCCGAGGTGAGAGCCGCATGAAAGAAACCGTTTGGATCAGCTTGATCGCCCTGCTACAGCTCTTCGCACCGCTGACGGCCGCGGGCGCGATTCGGGTGATGATTCTCGATGGGCAGAGCGGAGGTCCTTACCACGATTGGGAGCGTGTGACACCCGTTTTGCGGAATCAATTGGAGGCTACCGGTCTCTTCCAGGTCGATGTCGTCACCGCACCCCAGTCTGGCGGCGATTTCAGCACTTTCAAGCCCGAGTTCAAGAAATATCAGGTGGTGGTCTCAAACTACGATGCCCCCGAGTGGCCCGCGGAGCTGAAAGCGTCGTTTGAGCAGTATGTGAAGGACGGAGGCGGCTTCGTGGCGGTGCACGCGGCCAACAACGCGTTTCCAGACTGGCCCGCATTCAACGAAATGATCGGAATCGGCGGCTGGCGCAACCGGACGGAGAAGGCAGGCCCGTTTTGGTACTACAAGGAAGGCAAGCTTGTCTCCGACAACACTCCGGGGAATGCCGGATCTCACGGGGCCCGGATTCCCTTTCCCGTCACAAACCGGGATAGCGAACATCCCATTGCCAAGGGTCTGCCAAAGGTTTGGATGCATGCCGGCGATGAGCTTTACGCCAGTCTTCGCGGGCCTGGCAAGAACATGACGGTTCTGGCGACGGCCCACTCAGCAACCGACAACCGGGGCACGGGCTACGACGAGCCCGTTCTCATGGTGCTTTCGTATGGGAAGGGACGGGTTTTCCACACCACTTTGGGGCACGACATTCCGGCGCTGAGTTGCGTTGGCTTCATCACGACACTTCAGCGGGGGACAGAGTGGGCTGCAACCGGAAGAGTGACGCAGAAGATCCCAGGCAGCTTCCCCACTGCCGAGACGGTAAGCTTTCGGGTCGATATTGCAGCCATGGACCCAGGCTTCAAAGGCAGCCCGCGTCGGTAGGGAAATCGAATCGACATCAAGCTGAGGCGTCGAATGGATCGCCGTCACGTGTTGCCCAGGGGATGGAACGAACGAAGTGGAAGGCTTCGAGAGATCCATAATTGGCTCAGGAAAGCCATGTCGCTTTGGCCCCTCCTCTGCTAAAATCTCCACGACTTGCCTGACTGCAACCCGATTCAATCCAAGCCGTAGCGGAATTTCTGGCAGGGACTTGGCTCAGCTGACCACGTTCCGCTCAGAAGAGTGCTGGCAACGACTCTTTGTAGTCGGACTCTCGGGCCAATATGGATACCTCCCGGCCGACGGCCGCGCACCTCACCTCGGACACTCGATAACCTATGCACTGGGTAGCACCCTCAGAAAAAGATAGTGCCAATGGAACGTTGGAAAAGCGCCTGTGGGAGGCGGCGGACCAGCTTCGCGCCAATTCCGGCCTCACGTCGGCTCAGTACTCGCAGCCCGTTCTGGGATTGATCTTCCTGCGCTTCGCTGAAGTCCGCTTCGCGGCCCAGCGATCCAGGCTGGAGAAAACCTCCGCTTCCTCGCGGCGCGGCTCACGGCTGGATGATCCGGCGGCTTATCACGCCGAGGGTGTCCTCTATCTCACACCCAATGCGCGGTTCGATCATCTCCTCGCATTGCCGGAAGGCGCCGATGTTGGCAAGACTGTCAACGAGGCGATGCGCGACATCGAAAAACACAACCCGCAGCTCGCCGGCGTCTTGCCCAAGACCTACAATATTTTCAATAGCACGCTGCTCAAGCAGTTGTTGAAGAAGGTTTCTGAGATTCCCGCCAGCCTCGACTACGACGCCTTTGGGCGCATCTATGAATATTTCCTCGGCGAATTCGCGCGAACGGAGGGTCAGAAGGGCGGCGAGTTCTATACTCCGAGCAGCATCGTGCGTTTTCTGGTCGAGGTGATCGAACCTTATCATGGACGCATTCTCGACCCGGCTTGCGGTTCCGGCGGCATGTTTGTCCAGAGCGCCCGGTTTGTGGCCGAGCACAAGAAAAATCCGGCGTCAGAGCTTTCCATTCATGGTCAGGAGAAGGTGGCGGAGACGGCCAAGCTGTGCCGCATGAACCTGGCGGTGCATGGCCTGGAAGGCGACGTCCGTGAAGCCATCACCTACTAAGACGATCTGCACCAGAGCACCGGTCGTTTCGACTTTCTCCTGGCCAATCCACCCTTCAACGTCAACGCGGTGGACAAAGAGCGGCTGAAGGACATGACCGGCCCCGGCCGCCGATACCCTTTCGGCTTGCCGCGCACCGATAACGCCAACTATCTCTGGATTCAACTTTTCTATTCGGGGTTGAACGAGAAGGGGCGCTCGGGGTTTGTCATGGCCAACTCGGCTTCCGATGCCCGTGCCTCGGAACAAGAACTGCGACGTCAGCTCATCGAAGCTCGTGCTGTGGATGTGATGGTCGCCGTGGGCCCCAACTTTTTCTACACCGTTACGCTCCCCTGCACGCTCTGGTTCCTGGACAAGGCGAAGACGCCACCCTCACCCGCTGCTTCGCATCACCCTCTCCCAGTGGGAGAGGGACGGGGTGAGGGTAAACAGAATCGTGCCGACACGATTCTGTTTATAGATGCCCGCCACCTGTATCGCCAAATCGACCGCGCCCATCGCGACTGGACCGAGGCACAGGTCAGCTTTCTAGCCAACATCGTCAGGCTCTACCGTGGTGAACACGCCGACTTCACCTTGGGAGGCGACGAAGTTAATCGCAAGTTGGAGGAAGTCTTCCAAAGTGGGGCAGGTTGCAATCGGCAGTCGCCAATCGCCAATCTTAAATACCGTGATGTTCCCGGTCTCTGCAAGGCAGCTACAATCAAAGAAATCGAGGCTCAGGGCTGGTCCCTCAATCCCGGACGCTACGTGGGCGTGGCTCCTGGCGAAACGGTAAGCGACGAGGATTTCAAGCAACAACTCGAAACACTGAACGAGGAACTCGAAACTTTGAACACCCAAGCGCGAGATCTCGAACAAACTGTCTCCCGAAACGTGGCCGAAATTCTAGAATCATGACCAAAAGCGCAACGACTCTTGGGAGACTTGTTACTCTTCAGCGTGGGTTCGACCTGCCCGAGACTCGGCGCCGCCCAGGCTTGGTTCCGGTAATCGGTTCTGCAGGCCTCACTGGTTATCATGATACCGCGAAGGCTAAAGGGCCGGGTGTTACTGTCGGCAGAAGTGGAGCCTCATTTGGAAGGGTGACGTTTGTTCGAGAGGACTACTGGCCCCACAACGCCGCTCTGTTCGTCACCGACTTCAAGGGCAACGATCCACAGTTCATCCGCTACCTGCTGGAGAACATCGATTTTTCTTCTTTGAACTCAGGAAGCGCACAACAATCACTGAATCGAAATTTTCTATATGGCATCCCTGTACCGGAGCTCACACCTGAGAGCCAACGTCGGATCGCAGGCATTCTGTCGGCCTACGACGACCTGATCGAGAACAACCAGCGCCGCATTCGGATCTTGGACGAGATGGCCCGCGCCCTCTACCGCGAGTGGTTCGTCCACTTCCGCTTCCCCGGCTCTGAGAAGCTCCCTTCTCCCCGTGGGAGAAGGGCCGGGGATGCGGGTGCGCAGCATGAAAAGCTCCCGCGCGTCGCCTCCCCCCTCGGCGACATACCCCAAGGCTGGGAGATTTGTGCGCTCGGTAATTTCGTTGAGTTCAAGTCTGGCTTTGCGTTCAAGAGCGGGACATTCACCGGTGACGGCGAACACCGCTTGGTAACCATCAAGAATGTGCAGGACGGCTCATTCAATCCGGAGTCCGACAGCCGGATGAACAAGTTGCCCGAAAGGTTACCGCCGCACTGTGTGCTCGAAGACGGCGACATCCTGCTGTCGTTGACCGGCAACGTAGGCCGCGTGTGTTTGGTTTACGACGGCCCGTTCCTGCTGAACCAGCGCGTAGCCAAGCTCGCGCCTGCGGAAGACTTCGACTGGGCGATTACCTATTGCGTGTTCCGCGAGCCGGAGACGCGAGTGAAACTGGAGCAACTTTCCAACGGTGTCGCCCAGCAGAACCTCAGTCCGGTTCTCGCGTCCAAGATGGAGTTCGCACGGCCGCCGCGAGAATTGCGCCGGCAATTCTCCGCCTTCGCTGAACCGATGTTGCGGCGCATGGTTCAACTCTCCTCCACAATCCAAAACCTCCGCCAGACGCGCGACCTGCTGCTGCCGCGTCTGCTTTCGGGGCAGATCAACCTTGGGGAAAACTGAGCCATGATTCGCCGCGTCCAGCACATCAAAGCATTCGGAGTGTTCGCAAACTTCCACTGGCCGGCGAGCCTCCCGGAATTCAAACAGTTCAACCTGATTTACGGCTGGAACTATTCTGGCAAGACGACCCTGTCCCGCGCCTTCCGGTGTTTTGAGCAGAAGCAGCCGCACGTGGACTTCGCTGGCGCGCAGGTGCAGCTCAAGGCCGAGGACGGGACGATCCACCATCTGTCCGCCCCGCATACCGCGCCCGTGTTCCGGGTTTTCAACAGCGACTTTGTCCGCGAGAATCTCAGGTTCGACTCCGGGAGTGCGACGCCGATTCTAGTCTTGGGTGCAGAGGACATTGCGAAGCAGCAAGCCCTGAAAGCGAAGAAGGCTGAGCAGGAGGAGCTCGCCTTGAGCAAGGAGTCCAACGAGAGGAAGAGGAACGAGAAAACGTCAGACATCGAAAAGGCGCTCACCGACTACGCGCGCGACTGCATCAAGAACCCGCTCGCCGAGGTGAACTACGACAAGAGGCGTTTCGAGCCGAAGGTCATCGAGTGCAAGAGCAACCACGAAAAACATCTACTGGACGATGACACGTTGGCGGAGTATCTCGCTGTTTATCGCTCAACGGACAAGAAGCCCACTCTTTCTGCCAAAGCAATGTCGCTTTCCTCGGTCGCGCAGCTGATTGAAAAGACTGCGTGCTTGTTGGTGAGGGCGGTAACCGCCAACAACCCAATTCCCCGGCTCAAGGAGAACCCGGCGGTCGAAAGCTGGGTCAATGAAGGGCGACCACTGCACGACGGGAAGGATACCTGCCAGTTCTGCGGCCAGCCGCTTCCACAAGGCTTGATGGCTCAGCTCACCGGGCACTTTTCCGCCGACTACGAAAAATTGATGGCGGAGTTGAACACGTTGGCAAGAACGATTCAGGCTACCCAAAGGGAGGAAATCGCGCTCGACCACAAAGCCAATTTCTACGCGGAGCTGTCAGAGCGATTCACCGCCGAGAAGGAGCAACTAGACAGATTGCTCAAAACTCGTAATTCCGCACTGGCGACGCTGGCGAAGGCCCTGGTTGCAAAGCAAACCAAGGCGTTTACGAGTCTTGAATGTCCGACGGTTGACGATCCTGGCATTCAAATTGCCAACGCGGTCGAAGTAATCAACAAGACCATCGCAGAGCACAACGCCCGAACGGCAGAATTTGACAACCAGCGCCGAGAGGCTTTCACCAAGCTAGAAAAGCACTACGCAGCGTCATTTGTTCGCGACCAAAAATACAGCGAGCAGCTTCAACAGATTGCAGACCTCAAGACCACCATTGTCGAACAGGGCGCGAAGCTCGGCGAACTGGATACCTATATCCGTGCACTAGAACAGGCAGTCTCAGAAGCCTCGAAGGGCGCGGAGCGCATCAACGACCTGCTCACCGCGTACTTCGGCAAGAACGATCTGCGGATCGAGGTGTCGGCTGACAAGCGATTCCAAATTGTTCGAGGCGTCGTTGTTGCCAAGAACCTCAGCGAAGGAGAGAAGACAGCAATCGCCTTCGCTCATTTCATCACCCGTGTTCAGGACGGGCGGCATCCGCTGGGCGATACCAGAGTCTTCATTGACGACCCTATCTCCAGCCTGAATGCGAATCACCTTTTCAATACCTACGCTCTGATAAAGACCCAGTTGGCTGGCTGCCGTCAGCTTTTCATCGCTACCCACAGTTTCGAGTTCTACAACCTCATCCGGGATTGGCTTTCGGAGGATGAGAAGGACACCAAGAAGCCCCAGGTCGAATGGAAGAAGTGGGGTGTGTTCCTTTTGAAGGAGACCGATGATGGAAAAGCAGTGCTGGAGGAAATCCCGAAAGAACTTCTTCGGTTCAGGTCTGAATACCATTACCTATTTTCTACGCTTTACCATTTCGACCAAGCTGGAACGGGGAATTTCGACTGCCTGTTGAGCCTGCCGAATGTTGTTCGACGATTCATGGAGGCTTTCGGTGGAATCATGATTCCTCGATGGGCTGGACTTCATAACAAGATGACCAAGCTATTCCCAAACGAAATTGAGCGAGAGAGGGTTTGGAAATTCATCAATCACTACTCGCACAACACGACGATTACGCGCTCCCTCACAATCCCCGACACCAGCGAATGCAAGGCAGTTGTCCAAGCCTGCTTGAAAGCCGTCAGAGATTGGGATGCGGATTATTTCGCTGACCTTGAGGCCGAAGTCGCATGAGCTTCAGTTTTCCATCGTATCGTAACCTCTGCCAGTATCTCGGAGAAACCGATGCCCTCGTTGAATTGACTGAGCTTGCGTGCCGCTCATTTCAGGACGCGGCGAAGCGGTCGCCGGATCTCTCTGCCTTTGTTGCAGCCGCGTCTGAACGCTATGGTATTCGTGTAAATGTAAGCGAAGTCGAACTCCTCTCTCGCCACCTCGCGAGGGGCTATATCGTCACCGTTTACCAAGCTGCTGAGTCCTTCTTGCATGAGTTTCGGAAAGAACACCGAGCACTCTACTGCAAGGACTGGACCGGAGATGCCGAGGACACCGACCCGTTGACTGTGACTCTGAGAAAGCTCTTCACAACATCGCCAGAAGTCACCATCGGCCCGGACCTAATTGGCCGTTTTCAGTATTATCGTGTTGTCCGAAACTGGGTAGTTCACGGCAAGGAATCTGACCCAAGTAAGCCAAGGGCAAAGTTCGACGAAATCGTCCCCTACTTGCCGGAACGTCAAGCACTCGAAAGTCCGCTCCCGCGAACCAACCCTCCAGAATCACTGACCTTCGACGATTTCATCTGCTTTTCCCGTGTGACAAAGCTCATTGCTGAGAAGGTCTGTTTGGCAGCCAAGCCGCCTGATCACCATTGGCTGAACGCCGTTCCAATGACTCGCTTCAAGCGTTTAATGAAGAACCCCGAGCGTATGCGGAATTCAATCGCAGGACGACTTTGCACGGATTTCGGGATGGATGCCCCGAGTGCACGATGGATAGCTCAAGAACTTTATGACTCACTAGCATAATTGGCAGCGCGCCCCCCCTCCATCTGCGCATGAGAAGACACCTCGTGCTCAGTTGAAGGGGGAGGTTCAGGTTCGAGCCCTGAGTGAGTCACCAATTAACCAATCAAGAAAATGCTCCACGCCTACACCGAAGACCAGCTTGTCGAGCAGCCCGCCATCGGGTTGTTCGCGGAGCTTGGCTGGACCACGGTGTCGGCGCTGGAGGAGATCTTCGGAGCGAGTGGGACCCTGGGACGTGAGACCAAGGCTGAGGTCGTGCTGGAGCCTCGGTTGCGATTGGCGCTGGAACGGCTGAATCCATCGTTGCCGGCAGAAGCGATTTCCCTCGCGATCGACACGCTGACGCGCGACCGCTCCGCTATGAGCCTGGCAGGTGCCAGCCGAGAGATCTATGATCTGCTGAAGGAAGGAATCAAGATCTCCGTCCCAGATAGGGAGCATGGCGGTCAGAAGACTGAGCGCGTGCGCGTGGTGGACTGGCAAAACCCAGCAGCGAACGATTTCCTGCTCGTGAGCCAGTTCAGTGTTACTGGCACACTCTACACCTGCCGGCCCGACCTGGTGGGCTTCGTCAACGGCCTGCCGTTTGTGGTCGTGGAGCTGAAGAAGCCTGGTACTCCCACCCGGCAAGCCTTTGATGACAATCTCACCAGTTACAAACATCCCCACAACGGGATCCCAGCCTTGTTCGAGTTCAACGCTTTGCTGATTGCCTCGAACGGCAGCGAGAGTCGCGTGGGCTCGCTGACCGCGGACTGGGATCGATTCTTCGAGTGGAAACGCATTGAGCGGGAGGATGAACCCCGGCGCGTGTCGTTGGAGGTGCTGATTCGTGGCACCTGCGAGCCGGCTCGCTTGCTGGATCTTGTAGAGAACTTCACGCTCTTCTCCGAGCATAAAGCCGGACTCATCAAGATTCTGGGACAGAACCATCAGTATCTCGGGGTCAACAATGCCATTGCCGCGGCGCTCGCGGCGCGGCAGCAAGGTCATGGCCGTGCGGGCGTGTTCTGGCAGACGCAGGGGGCCGGCAAGAGTTTTTCAATGGTCTTCTTCGCCCAAAAAATCCTGCGTAAGGTTCCTGGCAACTGGACCTTTGTGATCGTCACCGACCGCACCGAGCTGGATGATCAGATTGCCAAAACCTTCAAGGCCACTGGGGCTGTCAGCCAGGCGGAAGGGGACGAGTGCCACGCCGAAACCAGCGCCCATCTGCGTGAGCTGCTGAAGGAAAACCATCGTTATGTCTTCACACTCATTCATAAGTTTCGGCCCGAGTTTCGGCCCGAAACTTATCGTGGTGGATTGCACTTTACCGGGTTGGTCGAAAGAGCGCGAGAACTGAGAATGCAGCAGACTCCCGCAGAGACGATTGCGTGGGAGTTATTGCGCGATAGGCGCTTCGAAGGGTTAAAGTTTCGAAGACAGCATCAAATCGGTAACTACATTACCGACTTCTGCTGCGCAGAGCACCACCTCGCCATCGAACTTGATGGAGACGTGCACCAGAAGCCTGACGTTGCAGCAAAGGACGCACAGCGGGATGCAACGCTTCAATCGCTTGGATTCAAGGTTCTCCGTTTCGCTAACCAGCTCATTACGGAACAGCCGCAGGAGTTCTTACGACAGATCGCGGCAGCACTCGAACTCCCCTCGCCCCTTGGGAGAGGGGTTGGGGGTGAGGGTGACGGCAACGTCATAGGGGCTGGGGGCGAGGGTGACGGCAACGTCATGCCTGTCTTGAGCGAGCGGCACGACATTGTCGTCTTAACCGATGAAGCTCACCGCAGCCAGTACGACACGCTGGCGCTCAACATGCGGACGGCGCTCCCCAACGCCCTTTTCCTGGCCTTCACGGGCACCCCTTTGATCGCGGGCGAGGAGCGGACTCGGGAGGTGTTTGGCGACTATGTTTCGATCTATGACTTCCAACAGTCGGTGGAAGATGGCGCCACCGTGCCGCTGTTCTATGAAAACCGGACGCCCGAGTTGCGGCTGGAAAATCCGGACTTGAACGAGGATCTCTACGCCTTGATCGAAGAAGCCGACCTGAGTGAAGAAGCCGAGAAGCGACTGGAGCGAGAGTTGGGCCGGCAATACCACCTCATCACTCGCGATGATCGGCTGGAGACCGTCGCCAAAGACATCGTCCAGCATTTTCTGGGGCGGGGCTTTCAAGGCAAGGCGATGGTAGTTTCCATCGACAAGGCCACCGCTCTGCGGATGCACGACAAGGTGCAGACGTACTGGCAGGCAGAGCAGGCGAACGTGGAGAAGGAATTGATTTGGTTGAAGGCTGAGGAACGCGGCTCGGCGGGAGCCTCGCCCTCCCAGGATGAGGAACGGGTGCTAGAGCTGCAACAGCGCCTCAGGACCTTGAGCACGACGGATATGGCCTTGATCGTCTCGCCCGGCCAGAACGAAATTGAGCAGATGAAGAAGCTGAGCTTGGATATCGTGCCCCATCGCCAGCGGATGAAGGATGAAGTACTGGACGAGAAGTTCAAGGACTCGGACGACCCGCTGCGTTTGGTGTTTCTCTGCGCCATGTGGCTGACCGGGTTCGATGCACCCAGCTGCTCGACAGTCTATCTGGACAAGCCCATGCGCAACCACACGCTGATGCAGACCATTGCCAGGGCCAACCGGGTTTTTCCGGGCAAGCACAGCGGCTTGATTGTGGACTATGCAAATGTGTTTGCCTCGCTCGAAAGGGCTCTGGCCATTTATGGGGCAGGACGTGGCGGCGCAACACCGGTTCGCGACAAAGCTGAGCTGATTGCCGAGCTGCGAAAGGCACTGGAGGAAGCCGCTGCCTTTTGCACCGTGCATGGGGTGGATATTGTAGCCATCGAGGCGGTGCCCTTCGGCAGTTTCGAACGTGTGAGGCGAATCGGCGAAGCTGTGGAGAAGCTGATCTCTCCCGACCCATTGCGCAAGGAGTTCCTGGCCCATGAACGACTGGTGAGCACGCTGTTCAAGGCAGTGAAGCCCGATCCAGCGGTTTTGGAGTTCTTCTCACGGGTCTCCTGCCTCGGGATCATTGCCTCGTTGATCCGCCAAAAAACCGGCGAGGGACAGTCGGCCGACATCTCCGGCATTCTGGCTGAGGTGAACCGTCTGCTTGACGATTCTGTGGCTGCCGAAGCTTTCCAGATTCGAGAGAAAGCAAAAGGTTACGGCAAGTCCGTGATCGATCTCTCCAAGATCGACTTCGAAAAGCTGGCCAAACGCTTTGCGCAGTCGAAGACGAAAAACATCGAGCTCGAGCAGCTCAAAGCAGCCATCCGGGCACAACTGAACAAGCTGGTCCAGTTGAACCGCACACGGGCAGACTACCTGTCGAAGTTTGAGGACCTGATTGAGTCCTACAACGCAGGAAGCCGAAGCATCGAAGAGCTGTTCCGGGAACTGGTGACCCTGAGCCGCTCCCTTTCCGATGAGCAGGAGCGGCATGTGCGCGAGAACTTGAGCGAGGAGGAACTGACCGTCTTCGACATTCTGACGCGCCCAGGACCCGAGCTGACAACTGAAGAGCGGGACGAGTTGAAGAAGGTCGCGCGGCAGTTGTTAGGGCGGTTGAAATCACTCCTGGTGCTAGACTGGCGGCAGAGGGTTGGGGCCAGGGCCGGAGTTCGACAAACCATTGAGAAAGAACTGGACGATGGCCTGCCCCGCGCTTACACACCGGAGCTGTATCAGACAAAAGTCTCAGCCGTCTTTGAGCACGTCTTCGAAAGCTATCAAGGTGAAGGCGCCAGCGTGTACACGATCTAGACTGCTCCTTGCATGGAGGTTCATCGCTATGGCCAATCGATGAATACCGTGACGGCATCCGGCGGATTCAAACTCCCCGTTGTTTCTGTCCGATGTGTCCTCCCCCCGCCCTGTGGTTCACTTCTCCTACGTGCCAGGCCAACAGAGTCTCCGGAGTCACGATAGTCGCAACCTGAGCTTAAGACCTTCCGTCCCAATTTCTTCGCCTTCGCCGCGAGTCGGCGGCGCTGGTCATCACTGAACCGAATTCGCCGGGTGCCAATCTGTTCTCGGAGCACGCGATTTTCCTCGGCCAGATAGTCGATGACATGATGTTGATGCTGGTTCATCCATCCCGCTACGAATGTGACCACGAATGAAAATGGGTCTAACGCGGTTCGCATCCGTGCGGTTCGCATCCGTGCATCCTACACGTGACAGCGAAGCAACCGAGACCAATGATCTCAATAAGATCGAATTGTTGAACACTACGAGGGAGCGTCGTGCTGCCCACGGGGGCGATCCTTGCCCTGCTGTTGGTGCCTAAAACAACTTGAAGGCCTCCAGCGGTCCTGCGAGAATTGTCCTTCAGGTTAATCAGACGACTGATTCGACGCATCCATCGATCGGAGGTAGACGCGCTATGCGATATTTGCAGTCGGCCTTACTGCTGATTGCTTGTGCGCTCTCGGGAGCAGCATTTGCCCCGGTAGTATTTTCGGTGGACAGCGAGCTTAGCCAGATCCAGCAACTCATTCAGAAAGGTCACAACGTCGAGGCGCTTGGGCGCGTGCGTCAAGCGCTGGTTCGATCTCCCAATGAACCCAGTCTGCACAATTTTCTCGGCGTGCTCGAAGCACAAGCTTCGAACTATGTGGCCGCTGAGGCCAGTTTTCGGCGAGCGATTGAATTCGGACCCACACTGACTCCTGCCTATTTCAACCTCGCAAGACTGTATCAGGAGAATCCTGGCACGGATTCAAAAGCTGTCTCGAAAGCGGTTGAGATCTACAAAGCATTGCTCACTCAGCAGCCGGGCAATGCCGAGGGTCGTTACGAGTGTGCTCGGCTTGTCTGCTTGCAAGGCAAATTTGAGGATACCCTCAGCCATCTGTCGCGATTGCCTGCCGCTGACCAAAAAGTTTCTCACGTTTTGATCATCAGCTTGACCGCCTACGCCGGATTGGGACGGCGGGCTCTTGCCCGCGAAACAGCTTCACGACTCCTCTCGAATCCCAGTTTGACGGAAGCGGACCTGCTTCCCTTTCTTTCCTTGTTGAGCAAGCATGGGCAGAGCTCGGTGGTGGTGTCGCTGTTGCAGCAATTGGATCAGCGCTCCAATCTCTCGTCTGATGGATTGCGGGAGCTCGGAATTCTTTATGAAGGCACTGCCCAGTTGTCCGAAGCGAAGAAGACGTTGGAGCGCGCTGTACAGAGCAGCAAACCTTCCGGGAGTTTGCTCCTCGACCTGGCGAGGGTTTCCCATAAGCAAAAGGATCCCCAAGCGGCGTTGGGTTACCTGGGTCATGCAAGAGACTTGAACCCTCAAGACCCTCAGATTCACTACTTGTTCGGGGCAATCTGTGCTGAACTGGATCTTTCAGAGGATGCTTACCAATCCTTCAAGAAAGCCGTCCAACTGGACGGACAGAACGCCGACTACAATTTGGCCGCAGGCGCGGTTGCACTGCAACGCCGGGCGTCTTCGGAAAGCATTTCCTATCTCACGAAGTACTGCGGTCAAAGACCCAACGACCCACGCGGGCACCTGACGTTGGGAGCAGCGTACTATCAGGCTGGGCAGTTGGCCGAGGCTCAGCAGGAATTGCGTCTGGCCTGTGGTAGTTCCGAGACGGCCTCAGTAGCCCACTACTATCTGGGTCGAGCGGCTCTGCAGACAGATGATTTCGAGATGGCAGTTCGTGAGTTGGAGTCAGCGCTGGCGGCTAATCCGAAAAACCTCGACGCGGCCGCGGAGCTCGCTTTAGTGCAGCTCAGGACGAAGAACTATCGTCTGGCCGAAGAAACTCTCTCCAAGGTTCTTATCAAGGACCCGGATCATTACAAGGCGAACCTGCATCTGCTGAACCTTTACCAGCGAACCCGAGACGCTCGAACCGAGCAGCAGGAGCAAAGGTTCGAACAAGTAAAAAAGCGCCGGTCAGACCGGGAACAATCTTTGCTCCGTCGCGTCGAATTTATCAAGTAAACGGAAGCACCACCCATTCACAATTGAGGAACGGCTGCGCTAACGCTCGGTGAACGAAGAAAATAGGCCAGATGTCACAAATCGGGTGTCTCAGTCGTTGTTAGATCGGGAGCAGCCAAGCAAAATGGGACAAGACACGACAGGATTTGTCACTTCGCAGAAGCGGTGACCAGTTCCTCGTATAAGTCACATTGAAATGTCTCCGCTGTAAGCCGTATGATTCGCCTTTGCAGGACTCCTTCACGTAGGTTTCAGAAAAATGATGCAAAGCGCTCATGGACACTGAGAACTGTCTTGACTCAAAGCTGCTCAGCGCCAGGCGAGAAATCGTCACGACGGATCAGAGAGTCACTGAGCTGTTCGAAACGATGCGCGAATCGGTGTACCGCTATCTTGTGATGGTGTTTGGAAATCCATCAGAAGCGGAAGAAATCACCCAGGAGGCGTTCTTGCGCCTCTTGCTGCACCTCCAAAGCGGCCGAATCGTGGACCATGTTCGTCCGTGGATTTTTCGGGTCGCCCACAATCTGGCGGTCGACACGCAGAAAGGCAGGAAATATGAATCCAGCCTGGATGCCGACACTTGGGAGGAATGTTATCAGTCGCGCGCAGATCCTGATCCCAACCCCGAGATGAGGGTCCTGCAGCTTGAAAGCTTCAAACAGTTGGAGACCGCACTAGCCCAACTTTCTTGTCAGCAACGGCAGTGTTTGATCCTCAGGGCCCAGGGGTTTCGGTATGAAGAGATCGCAAAGATTCTGCGAATTACTGCGTCGAACGTCGCCCAGTCTCTGCGTCGAGGCCTAAAAAAAGTGGCGGAGCTCAACCATGAGTAGATTTCGCGTGCCAAGTTGGTCAAAAGAGAATTGGCATCCTTCCGAGGATGAGCTGTTTTGTTATGTGGATGGGGAATTGAAGCCGCCTCAAAGCCAGCGGGTCAAGATACATCTGGAGGCATGTTGGGCTTGTCGGGTGAAGGGAGAAAAGATTCAAACCAACATCGCATCTTTCGTCAGTTTGCTGGACCGTGCTGTGACCCAAGAGGATGATCTTCAGTTTCCTCCGCGGCGGTGGAGAACCTTTGAAGCGAAGGCTAGCAAGGTGTCTGAGTTTGGCAGGCCTTCTCTTCTCTCCCAGTGGTCAGCATCGCTTCGTGACGGGTTTTTGGCCGTCTATCTCCCTTTCAGGTTGGTGGGCGGGTTGGCGTTGATATTGGCGCTGGCTGCTCTGGTGCTCCGGTTCCAGCAGACGGCAAAGGTCTCAGCGAGTGAGTTGCTTTACAAAGCTGTCGAAGCCGAGGTGCACCAAGCTCGGACACCCGCCCTGCCCGTTGTTTACCAGAAGCTGCAGGTTCGACGAAAAGCCAACGCGCCGTTGCGAGAAGACATCGTTACTTTGGAAATTTGGAATGATTCAAGCAGCGGCCGATTCACCCAGCGGGCGGCAGCTGGCAAAGGCCAGCAGGTCAGCCACATTCCCTTGGAGAGTCTTGTTACCGAGAACAGGGCAAGAGGTCATCGTGGTCTCGCAGGAACCGGATCGAATGATCGTCAATCAGGGCTCGCAGATGTTTCACCTATTCTGCTCGAATTAGGGCAGATCTTTCGAGCCAACAGAATCGACGGGCGAAGACCGCTCTCGCCCACAAATTATGAGACTTGGCGCAAGGCTGTGGAACGAAAAGGAGAGCGAGTCGAGGAGACGGATCTATCAGACGGTGGAAAGGGCTTGATCCTCTCCACCAACCCCACCGGCCCGTTTGCTCCGAATTCGATCATTCAGGCCGACCTTGTAGTCCGCGTCAAGGACTGGCATCCGGTGGCAGAGATTTTGCGCGTCCAAGGACACGAGGAAGTCCTTGACTATGAACTCACCGAAACAGACTTCGACTTGTTGGCCCTCAACAGTCTGAGTCCTGGAATTTTCGCGGAGATCACACCTCCTTCGACCCGTGCGATCCCTCAGACAGCAATGCCGCAGCAAGTTGTCGCACCCGCTGCAACAGAACTCAGCGCCGCAGAAATTATGGTCCGCTACGCGTTGCACCGTGCCAAAGCGTGCCTGGAGCCCATCGAAATCTTGACGACCGACTTGGGCGGCATCGAAGTGCGTGGATTGGCGGAAACTCCTGAACGCAAAGGAGAATTGATTGTGGCGTTACAAGACATACCACTGGTCACGGTAAGGATTCAGAGTCTCGCCGAAGCGCAAGCGATGATGACGCCAGCCAGGACTTCTGCGAACTCCAATCCGGAACCGAACGCAAGCACGTCTGGAGAAGCGGCAGTGGTCACTGTGCGCGCCAGCAAGCTTCCAATTCAGGATGAGTTGAAACGCTATTTCACTCAAATCGGCAGCGATCCAACTTCTCCAGCAAGCGGGAGCGAGAAGAGTGCGACGGACCTTCATCAAAAGATCGTAGCGATTTCAAGTCAGGCAATATCACTGGCAGACGCGGCTTTGGCAGACGCTTTTGCCCTGCGCCAGTTGGCCGAAAAATATCCAGCGGTGAAAACGCGGATGTTGGAGTCTTCCAGCAGGTGGCTTCTGGAAGCGATGATACGCGAGCACATGCAGGCCATCCGGGCTGCGACGCTTCGCTCCCGTGCATTGCTCGGACCCGTGCTGCGTTCACTGGAAGCCGGCAATGAAAAGGTCGCAGCCAGCAAAGGCAGTGAAGAGATCGTCCCCACCTCCGACTGGGCCGGTCAAGTACTGCAGCTCTTTCGAACGATAGAGCGGATGGAACGGCTAACTGCCTTCCTTTTTGCCGGTGCCAGCTTGCCTCAAGAACAAGCCGACCAAGCCGTTGCAAGGCTATTGGCAACCTTTAACCAGATCGACCAGGAGTCTCATAGGCTGGAGGTCCACGGGAGTCGCCCAGACCGCTCAGATTCAGCGACTCTGACGCACGAGCGCTAGGCCGTTTGATGGATCAGAACCATGAACAGGCAAGGCACAGAACGGCAGTTACTTGGAGTGATCGCTCTGGCTCTTGTTTTCTTTGGAGCTCCCCAGGTTTCCTTGGCTCAAAGAGCCCAGATCAATGGCAGGATACTGGACTCCAGTTCGGCAGTCATCATAGGCGCAAAAATTACTGTGACCGATGTGGATACGGGAGTCAAAAGGACTGCAACCTCGAACGAGGATGGCTATTACACGGTCCCACTCTTGCAAGAAGGGAGTTACCGAATTTTAGTTGAGATGCAGGGTTTCAAGCCCATCGATCGCTCCGGTATCAAACTCAATATCGACCAGGCCGCCCGCATCGATTTCATGCTGGAGGTGGGGGAAGTTACCGAGGTCGTTGAGGTTGATCAGAATGCTTCACCTTTGAATTTCGACAATGCCGAAGTTAAAGGTGTGATCTCGCCGGAGATCATTCGAGAACTTCCGCTGTTGGTGGGAGGCATTACTCGTTCAGCCGTAAGCTTTGTCAAGTTGCTTCCTGGCGTCACCGAAGGAGGTGGGCCGGAAGGAAACCAGTTTAATGTTCATATCAATGGAGGGATGACGGAAGCTGACGAGGCTCTGCTGGACGGGGTGTCCTCGTCCGACGGCGCCTTGGGACAAAGCGGGATTCTGCTTCAGATAACTGGGCATCCCTGGTCTCCGGAAGCGATCAGCGAGATCAGCGTCTTGACTTCAAACTATGAGCCGCAATACGGAGCGACCACGTCTTCCGTGACCACGGCAGTGACCAAGTCAGGAACGAACGAATTCCACGGTTCGCTGTATGAGTTTCATCGCAACACGGTGCTGAATGCCCGGCAATACAGCAAGAACCCAGGCTCGCGACCGAAAGACATCGAAAATGAATACGGCGGGACCATCGGCGGTCCGATCAAGATTCCCTGGTTGGCCTGGACCGACAGGCGAAAGACCTATGGATTCTTTAACTACACGGGATTCACACTGCGGGGAGGGGTCACAGCCCCGACTGTGAGCATTCCGTCGCTCAAAGAGCGAGAGGGAGATTTTACCGACTGGAAAGATGCAGCGGGGAATCTCATCCCAGTCTTTGACCCGGCAACGACGCGGCGGGATCTGGCCACGGGGAACCTGATTCGAGACCAGTTCATGGGCTGCGATGGACGGACACCGAACGTAATTTGCCGGTCAGATCCGCGCCTGCAGAATTCGCTCGCCCAGCAGTGGTTTCGGTACCTGCCCACTCCGACCAATGCGGACCCGTTGAATAACTACACCCTGCCGGTGCCACTGACCGGCACGGTCAACGGGGACACCAAACTCTGGGACATGAGAGTCGATCATCTGATTGGCGACAAAGACCGATTCTCTGTAACGTGGCACTACTACGCCTCCAAAGCCAACGTCAATGAAACGGTGCTGCCTAAAGAGATTTCATCGAACGGCTACCGGAAACCCAACACCAACAATCTGGTTCGGGCGAACTGGGATCACACCTTTAGTCCAAACCTGCTGAACAATCTGAATCTCGGCTACAACAACATCCTCTCCAACTCAGTCTGCGTTGACGCAGAGCAGGCGGGCGCAGTGCCCAAGATTGGAGGCGTGGTTGGCAACGAGTTTCCGCCCAACATTCGCATTGCGGGCTTTGCCAACATGGGCTGCAACGGGGGATTCAATCAGGATCGGCCGTCGTACATCGTCAACAACCTGCTTTCCTGGGTGAAGGGCAAGCACACTTTGAAATTCGGCGGCGAGTATCGGAACCAGCAGGTGAACAACGAGGATTATGGAGGCGAGTCGGGCACATTTAATTTCAGCCGGGCGAACACGGGCCTGTTGGGCGTGAACAGCGGCAACTCGGTCGCCAGTTTTCTGCTGGGAGCAGTGAGTAGCGCCAATGTGGCCCTGCGAACTGCCGGCTCTCAGTATGCGCGCCAGCCGTACTTCGCCGTGTATGCCGGAGATACTTGGAAAGCCACTCCCAGGCTCAGTTTGAACTATGGTCTCCGTTGGGACTTGGCGTTGCCCGTGACCGAAAAGCACGATGTGTTGTCTTTCTTTGATCCCAACGGGTTGAATCCGGCGGCGGGCGGCCGTGCGGGCCGGCTGGCCTTTGCGGGAACACGCTGGGGAGACGCTAGCTATGGGAAGGCCTATCCGGAATCTGTCTTCAAGAAAGCTTTTGCGCCTCGAGTCGGATTCGCTTACACCATTAACCAGAAGACGGTTGTGAGGGCAGGGTATGGGGTATTTTTCACTCAATTGTATTACACCAACTGGACTGGTGGCATCAGCGGAGGATTGGATGGATTCAACTCGACCCCGTCATTCTCCAGCACCGATGGCGGAATTACGCCGGCGTTCTATCTTCAGAATGGATTCCCAACAGTTCCTGCGAGCGAGCGACCCCCGTTCATTAACAACACTTTCCGTACGGGCCAGAGTATCGGGTTGTATCGCGGAACCGAGCATGGCCGCCCGCCGTACGCCCAGCAATGGAACCTGACCATCGAGCGGCAGTTGACCAAGGACGCTTATTTCACCGTGGCCTATGTAGCAAACAAGGGAACCCGGCTGATCTCGGGCGTGGCCGGTATCAACGCCCTGGATCCCAAGTATCTGTCCTTGGGCAGCCAACTCTACGACAATTTTGCCGCGGGCCAAGCCAGCTTACACGGGGTTCAAGCCCCGTATCCAGGTTGGGCCGCACAAATGACAGGGTGTGCTCCCTCTGTGGCCCAGGCTTTGCTGCCTTATCCCCACTACTGCAACTCGTTCTATTCAATCAACGAGAATGCGGGTAGTTCGACTTTTCATTCGTTCCAAGCCAAATTGGAGAAGCGTTTCAGCGCCGGGCTCTGGTTTCTGGGGTCCTACACGCTCAGCAAGCTGATCTCGAACTCCGACGATGTGCAGCGCATCGATTCGGGAGCGGCCTTCGCCTTTAGCCCGTTTGAGCGGGAGCGGTACAAATCGCTGTCTACCGGGGATGTGCCGCACTCGTTCTCGGGAACGTTTGTTTACGAACTGCCGGTTGGAAAGGGAAAGCGGTTTTTAGGTACCGGGGGTGTGGTGGACAAAGTCGTGGGAGGATGGCAACTGACCAGCATCTTTACCGCCTCGTCGGGGATCCCCTACATATTCCGATCCAGCCAATGTAACGTCCCGGCGCAGTTCCGGGCCGGATGCGTGCCGACAATTCTTCCCGGGGCTAATCCCTTTGCTCAGGAGCCAGGCGGAGACTTCGATCCCAACAAGTCTCTCTTCAGCGTCAACGCCTTTGAGCCGGCCAATGGGTTCAACTTTTACACCGGCCAGGGATCGCGGTCGTCCAACGTGAGAGGTTTCCCCTACTACGGTCACCAGATTGCGTTGATCAAGGAGTCCAAGGTTTCTGAAAAGGTCACCTTCCAGCTGCGCGGCGAATTCTTCAATGTGTGGAACTGGCACCGGTTTGTTTATGGGGGTACCTGGGGGACAGGGAGGGCTTTTGACGAGGATGTCTCCAGTCCGAGCTTCGGCAAGTGGACTGGTGCGATCAGCAAGCCTCGCAACATCCAAGTGGGCGCAAAGTTAATGTTCTAGCGTCACTTGCTGGAAACGAAGTTCAAGATTCAGTCAATTTTGCATTTGTTTGAACCGCCAAGAGCGCCAAGAACGCGAAGAAGGGAGCCGAGTGGCCATCAAGCCCAGCGGGAATTCCACTCCACTTGACGAGTTGGCTTGATCGTCCCCTTTTTCTTGGCGTTCTTGGCGCCCTTGGCGGTTTATCAACCTTGGCTACCGCGTGTCCAAACCCAGCTTCCGACCCAAGCCGAGACCTCCCTTTAGCAGACGTAACCACACCCGCCCCCAAAGCTCGTGACTTGGTAGTTATCAAAAAAAAGGTCACGAAAGTGTCACAAAACTCGTGCCTCAATCGTTTTAGGTACATCTCGGGTACAACAGAACTCTTGGCCACGACGCCAGCGACAACGCGCATGGGCCCCAGTTACTTTCTACGTCCACCCATGTCAATCGAAGACCAGAAAAGGAGATCTCCTGTGATGAAGAAAGGATCTGCAGGTTGGTTCATCGGATTTGCCTTGCTTTTACTTCCGCTCACAGCCTCGGCCCAGAGTTTTAATGCGACGCTGACGGGCAGCGTGACAGATCCTTCCGGTGCGTCCGTTCCAGATGTCGAAGTCACTCTGACTTACAAAGCGACTGGCACGATTGCCAAATCGAAAACGGGACCTGATGGGCTTTACTCCTTCCCAAATTTGCAGTCGGGAGAATACGAGTTGAAGGCGACCGCAAGTAGTTTTAAGGAATATGTCCAGCGGGGCATTTCGGTTCTTTCGAATCAGGTGGCGCGAATCGACGTGAAATTGGAGTTGGGCGCCGAAACGCAGACGATCGAAGTCATCGGAGATGCCTCTGCTCTCAATTTCGACAATGCCGAAGTCAAAGGGGTGATCTCTCCCGAGACAATCCGGGAACTTCCGCTGTTGGTCGGAGGTGTTACCCGTTCGGCAGTGGCGTTTGTCAAGCTATTGCCAGGCGTCGTCGAGGCAGGCGGACCGGACGGAAGGCAATTCAACGTTCGTATCAACGGAGGAATGACGGAGGGTGACGAAGCTGTGCTGGATGGGGTGTCTTCGTCCGACGGAGCATTGGGGCAAAGTGGCATCCTGCTTCAGATAACCGGACATCCCTGGTCTCCCGAAGCCATCAGCGAGATCAGTGTCTTGACCTCCAACTACGAGCCACAATACGGGGCCACGACGTCGTCGGTGACCACGGCTGTGACCAAGTCGGGGACCAATGAATTCCACGGTTCGCTTTATGAGTTTCATCGCAACACGGTGTTGAACGCCAGGCAATACAGCCTTAATCCCGGCAAGCGCCCCAAGGACATCGAAAACGAATACGGTGGAACAATTGGCGGCCCGATCAAGATTCCCTGGCTGGCCTGGACGGACAAGAGAAAGACCTATGGATTCTTTAACTACACGGGATTCACGCTGCGGGGAGGAGTTACAGCGCCGACGGTGAGCATCCCTTCGCTGAAAGAGCGAGCAGGAGATTTTACGGACTGGAAAGATGCGACCGGAAACCTCATCCCAGTTTATGATCCAGCAACAACGCGTCGGGATCCGGCTACAGGCAATTTTATTCGGGACCAGTTCATGGGTTGTGACGGACGCTCGCCCAACGTAATTTGCTCGTCAGATCCGCGCCTGCAGAATTCGCTGGCCAAGCAGTGGTTCAAATATCTGCCCAATCCCACGAATTCTGATCCGCTGCTCAACTACCTGCTGCCTGTGCCGCTCTCGGGCAGTGTCAATGGGGACACCAAATTGTGGGACATGCGAGTTGATCATCTGATTGGTGACAACGATCGGTTCTTTGCGACATGGCACTACTACGCATCCAAAGCCAACGTCAATGAAACGGTGCTGCCGAGAGAGATTTCATCGGGCAGCTACAGGAAGCCCAACACCAACAATTTGATTCGCGGGAGTTGGGACCACACATTCAACCCCAATTTGTTGAACAACCTCAATATTGGCTTTAACAACATCCTTTCGAACTCAGTCTGCGTTGACGTGGACCAGGCGGGTGCTGTGCCCAAGATTGGAGGCGTTGTTAGCAATGAGTTTCCGCCGAATATCCGGCTCACTGACTTTGCCGCTATGGGATGCAACGGGGGATTCAATCAGGATCGACCGTCGTATATCGTCAACAACATGCTTTCCTGGGTGAAGGGCAAGCACACTCTGAAGTTTGGCGGCGAGTATCGCAATCAGCAGGTCAACAATGAAGACTATGGGAGTGAGTCCGGCACGTTTAACTTCAGCCACGCCAACACAGGCTTGCTGGGTGTGAACAGCGGCAACTCAGTTGCCAGTTTTCTCTTAGGGGCTGTGAGCAGTGCCAACATGGCCTTGAGAACGGCCGGCTCGCAGTATGCGCGTCAACCCTATTGGGCCGTATACGCGGGCGATACCTGGAAAGCAACTCCAAAGCTAAGCTTGAATTATGGTCTCCGCTGGGATCTCGCCTTGCCGGTGACCGAGAAGCATAACATTTTGTCCTTCTTTAACCCTAACGGTGCCAATCCAGCCGCGGGGGGACGACTTGGAAACCTGGCTTTCGCGGGAGACAAGTGGGGTAGCGCCAGCTATGGAAAGCCCTATCCGGAATCCGTCTACAAGAAGGCTTTTGCGCCTCGCGTAGGATTCGCTTACACCGTCGACTCCAAGACGGTTGTGAGGGCTGGCTATGGCGTATTCTTCACTCAGCTGTATTACACGGGTTGGACTGGCGGGATTGCTGGTGGTCTGGATGGATTTAATTCCACCCCCGCGTTCTCCAGCACCGATGGTGGGATTACTCCAGCTTTCTTTCTTCAAAATGGGTTCCCGGCCGTCGCAGCCAATCAGCGACCGCCGTTCATTGACAGCACCTTCCGTACGGGCCAAAGTATTGGGCTGTATCGCGGCACCGAGCATGGCCGCCCGCCCTATGCTCAGCAATGGAACTTGACCATCGAGCGGCAGTTGACGAAAGACACCTACGTCACGGCGGCGTATGTGGCCAACAAGGGAACCCGGCTGATCTCAGGCGTGGCCGCCATCAACGCCCTGGATCCCAAGCATCTGTCCTTGGGGAGCCAACTCTACGCCAATTTTGCCCCGGGCCAGGCCAGTTTGAACGGGGTTCAAGCCCCCTACGCCGGCTGGGCCGCACAAATGACAGGCTGTCCGCCCTCCGTGGCACAGGCATTGCTGCCCTATCCGCAATACTGCAGCTCGTTTTCTTCGATCAACGAGAATGCGGGTAGTTCGACCTATCATTCGTTGCAAGCCAAATTGGAGAAGCGTTTCAGCACAGGGTTCTGGTTTCTGGGGTCCTACACGCTCAGTAAGCTGATCTCGAACTCCGACGATGTGCAGCGCATCGATTCGGGGGCGGCCTTCGCCTTCAGCCCGTTTCAGCGGGAACGTTACAAATCCCTGTCGACCGGGGATGTGCCGCATTCGTTCTCGGGAACCTTTATTTACGAACTGCCCGTTGGGAAAGGGAAGCGATTTTTAGGCACCGGCGGTGTGACCGACAAAGTTCTTGGCGGATGGCAATTGACCAGCATCTTTACCGCCTCGTCGGGGATTCCGTTCATTTTCCGATCCAGCCAATGTAACGTCCCGGCGCAGTTGCGGGCGGGATGCGTGCCATCAATTATTCCAGGCGCCAACCCTTTTGCGCAGGAACTAAACGGGGATTTTGACCCAAACAAGCCTCTCTTGAATATCAATGCTTTTGAACAGCCGAATCAATTCAACTTCTATACCGGTCAGGGACCTCGGGTTTCGAATTTGAGGGGATTCCCCTATTACGGCCACCAGATCGCGTTGATCAAAGAAACCAGAATCGCGGAAAGGGTGACCTTCCAGGTGCGAGGAGAGTTCTTCAACGTGTGGAACTGGCACCGTTTTGTTGCAGGGGGTACCTGGGGCACAGGAAGGGCCTTCAATGAAAATGTCTCCAGTCCTAACTTCGGAAAATGGACGGGGACGATCAGCACGCCTCGCAACATCCAAGTGGGTGCAAAGTTAATCTTCTAGCATTGGAGTATTCTTCGCTAAGTGAACAGCCTGGAAACTCTATAAGGCGGGGCGTTCTGCTCGGAGCGCCCCACCGCTTGAAGTCTGTCTTGATCCCCTTCTAGTTTTTCTCCAAACCCACTCCATCTGAAATAAGGTTTCAATGAAACTTCTGATCACTGCACTCCTTTGTCTGCTGCCTTCAGCAATTCTTGCACAGAGTGAAGCTAGACCGGTTGGTGTCATTCTGTCCGAGCCGATCTTGTCGCCTGAGGTTTCGCTCTTCCAATTGCGTCAGTACATTCTGAGCCGGGTCGCCAAGCCTCCTGCACCTGCCTCGGCGCAACAGTGGACGACAGAGTCCAAACGATTGCGGGAGCGCCTGCTCAAGGAGGTCGTCTTTCATGGCTGGCCCCAAGCTTGGGTGGCGGCACCGCCAAAGTTTGAAGATCTAGGTTTGATCGGATCTGGAAGCGGGTATCGAATGCGCAAGTTGCGCTACGAGATTGTGCCCGGATTTCAATCTACTGCGATTCTCTATGAGCCCGAGAATCTTCAGGGAAAAGTCCCTGCCATCTTGAATGTTAACGGGCACGTCGGACCTCCGGGGAAATCCGTAGAGTACAAGCAAAAGCGTTGTATCACGTTCGCCAGGCGCGGCATTCTTGCCTTGAGCCTGGAGTGGCTGTCCTTTGGCGAGCTGACACATCGAGAGAACCTTCACCTCTTTGGCGCGCACTTGGATCTGGTCGGTACCAACGAACTCGGTTTGTTTTATCTGGCGATGCGCAAGGGCCTGGACTTCCTCTTCGAACATCCCAATACCGACCGTGAACGACTCGGAATGACGGGACTTTCGGGTGGCGGTTGGCAGACCATGATCCTCAGCCCACTGGACGAGCGCGTCAAGGTCGCAGTCGAGGTGGCCGGAATCACTTCGCTTCAAACGCGAGTCGAGGTGCGGGATTTTGGTGATCTGGGCGATATTGAACAGTCGGCGACGGACCTTCTGGAAGGACAGGACTACAGTCACCTGTCCGCATTAATGGCGCCCAGGCCAACTTTGCTGGCGCACAATGCGGAAGACGACTGTTGTTTTCGCGCCCCGCTGGTGAAACCTCTGCTTTATGACGCTGTCCGCCCAATCTATAAGCTGTATGGAAAAGAGGGTGTCTTTCAGTGGCACGAAAATCGGGATCCCGGGACTCACAACTATCAACTCGATAACCGGCTGCAGGCCTATCGCTTTTTCAGCAAACATTTCAATCTGCCGCCCATTGAAGGCGAAGACCTTTCCGGAGTCGCACTCAATAGCTATGATGAACTGGTCGTTGGTCTCCCGAAAGATAACCTTACCATCCTCGGTCTAGCGCGGCAGTTGGCTGGCACGTTGAAGCGCCAACCAATTCCGCAGGAAGTCGGCGCCCGCTCAGCCTGGGTTTCAGCGGAAAGGAAAAAACTTGAATCTCTCATTCGTTTGAAGCCGTTGGCCATCAAGCGCGACTGGACGGTTGCCAATACAAAGAACAAGGGAATCGAGACGAAGTCTTATCTTTTTGAGATGAACAACGGTTTGAGTGCGAACGGGGTATGGCTGAAAGGGATTGATTCTCCTAATAAGTCAACTGTCAGCATTGTGCTTCATGACAAGGGCAAGCGAGCGGCTGGGGAACAGGTGTCCGATCGGGTCAATCGAGGAGAACAGGTGCTCGCGCTCGACTTGGTATTCAATGGGGATGCGTGGTGGATTCGTTCGCCGGCGACTCCGGAGCGTGAAACCGGTCCTTGGGCTTACGTTCAGATGCTCCACGGAACAGGTGATCGTGCCCTTGGATTGGAAGTTGCTCAGTTACTTGAAATCGCCCGCTGGATCCCGACTCGGTCGGCGGCGACCAAGCTCCGGCTGGAGAGCACTGGGATGCGCAACCAGGTCGTTTCACTCATTGCCGCAGCAATCCGCCCCGGCCTTTTCTCCGAAGTCGTCATTCGCGATGGAATTCGCAGCCTCAATTACCTTCTGGATACACCTGTGGAGTACCAGGCCGCGCCAGAACTGTTCTGCCTGGATCTGTTCAAGGAATTTGACATTGATCGTCTGGAGGCGCTTGGTACTCCAATGAACTAGATAGACGAGTTCCTTGAGAATCCTGCCGCCAGTCTCTTTTCTTGAAGTTGGTATTGTTAATGAGACAGCTTTTTGCGGTTGTGCTGTTGGCTGGGGCCTGGAATCTCCACAGTTCAGATCAGGGCTTATCGCGTTCGGTTGATTCCCCCCGAACTGACTGGCAGCAGTTCCGAGGTCCCAATGGTTCAGGGGTGGGCGAAGGCCAGAACTTGCCGATACAGTTCGGTCGGGCAAAGAATGTCCTCTGGAAGATGAGCCTGCCCGCGGGAGTCTCGTCTCCGGTGCTTGCCGACGATCGACTGATCGTCACCGCCTCCAAAGGAAACAGCCGTTTTGTCATTTGCCTCAATCGTCACTCGGGCTCAGAACTCTGGAGAAAGAAGTTCGAAGCCGTCCACACAGCGCACCGCCATCCACTCAATGATCCGGCTTCCCCGAGCCCGCTGACCGATGGAACGAATACCTACGCCTTTTTCCCAGACTTCGGACTGGTCTCTTTAGACTACGCGGGGAACGTCCGCTGGAACGTAGGGCTGGGGCCCTTCGCCAGCCTTCACGGGATCAGTTCGTCGCCCATCCTTGCGGATGACAAGATCGTGCTTCTCATCGATCAGGCCAAAGATTCCTATGTGGCGGCGTTCGACAAGGAAGATGGCCATTTAGTGTGGAAGACCCCCCGACCGGACGCGGCAGGCGGATACTCGACACCTCTTGGTTATGGTCCGAAGGGTCAAGCTCGGCAAGTCATCGTTTCCTCTCCCCGGGAGCTTGTGGGGTATTCGGCACGAACTGGAGAGAAGGTCTGGTGGGTAGAGCAAATGGGGTTTCAACCTCAGACATCTCCGATTCTCGACAAGGATACGGTCTATGCCAATGTCTTGGGCGGCTCAGAGTATTGGGAAAATACGGAAGATTTTGATGCGATGGATAAGAACCATGACGGTAAGATCACCCCGGACGAATTTCCAGATTCATATGGCTCGATTGCCGGGTCCATTCTTGATGTCAGTGACGATGGCGTCCTCACGCCGTCCGAGTGGAAGGCTTTTGGGCGACGCATCCGGGGCGGAGGTCCCAGTGCCCTGGTTGCGGTGCGTCTGGGAGGGCGGGGAAATCTGACGGAGAGCGGCGTTGCATGGCGTCTTACCAAAGGGCTCCCTGGAATCTCGTCGCCATTGCTCTATCAGGGGGTGCTTTACCTCATTAGGGGGGGCGGACTGATGACAGCCCTTGATCCCGTGTCAGGGAGAATCTTCAAGCAAAGCCGGTTGACCGGGGCGCTGGATGACTATTTTTCCTCCCCGGTAGCGGCTGAAGGCAAGATCTACGTTGTCAGCCTATCCGGAAAGGTCTCAGTCCTGAAAGCAGGGGCAGAGTTGGAGATCCTGGCCGTCAATGACCTCCACGAGGAATGTTATGCAAGTCCGGCCCTCGGACCTGGAGAGATCTATATTCGAACCCAAAATGCCCTTTACGCCTTCAGGGCCGAGGGAATCTGAACCTGAAGCAAACGTATCGTGGCTTTGATGTAGCCGCGGTCAGAGAAGCTACCCATTGCTTCTTAGCAGCGTTCAGTTAGCGTCGTCGCGGCTCAGATCAAGGCACAACGGGGCGAGACTTCTTGTCGCGGGAGCTATTGAGCAGACGCGACACCGACAATTCAGGAAAAGCAGATCATCTCAATCCCTCAGATTTTCATGGAGGAGTCGATGTTATGGTACAGATTCACGGGGACCGACCTCTGAGAGCTCCGTTGGTTTCGCGCCGGGGCTTCCTGGAAAAATCGCTCACGGTTGCTGGCGCCGCTTCCCTGCCGCTATTGGAAGATCCCAGCGAAGCTGCCCCTTTGCAGGCGGGTCCGGAAAGAAGGGCTAGTCGGTTCCAGCATCCGCTGGATCCTTTGACCTCGGAGGAAATCGCAGAGAGCGTAAAGATTCTGCGAAACGACAAACGAGTGAGTGAGAGCTGTCGTTATGTATCGATTACGCTGGCCGAGCCGCCGAGAAGTGTGGTCTTTGGTCATCACACCGGCAAGCGTGTGGCGCGGCAGGCTTTCCTCGTTCTGATGGACATCTCGCAGCGGACCGGGTATGAAGCGGTCGTGGATCTCGACAGCAAATCGATCTCCCGCTTTGTGCCCCTGGCACCTGGCCTGCAACCGGCCATCATGCTCGACGAGTTCGCTGAATGCGAACAGGCCGTGAAACGCTCGCCTGACTTTTTGGCAGTATTAAGAAAGCGGGGCGTGACAGATGTCAACCTCGTGATGGTCGAGCCTTGGTCTGCCGGTTACTATGGAACCGAGATCCCGGAGGACAAAGGCTTGCGCCTGCTGCGCGCCTTGTGCTTTGTTCGTTCTGAACCGACCGACAATGGCTACGCGCGTCCACTAGATGGCGTTGTCGCAGTTGTCGATCTTCACAAGATGGAAGTCGTTCGGGTCGAAGACTACGGCGTGGTGGCCCTGCCGCCGGAGAGCGGGAACTGGGCGCGACAGTATTTTCCTAAGACTCGCCAGGCCCCTAAACCCCTTGAAATTCTTCAATTCCAAGGACCCAGCTTTACAGTCCAGGGCCGTGAAGTGAGCTGGCAGAAGTGGAAGTTTCGCATTGGCTTCACGCCCAGGGAAGGCCTGGTGCTTCACACAATCAGTTACAACGACGATGGCCAGGAGCGCCCTGTGCTCTACCGGGCGGCAATCTCTGAGATGGTGGTTCCCTATGGCGATCCGGGCGAGCAATACTACCGCAAGAATGCTTTCGACATTGGTGAGTATGGAATTGGGACCCTGGCAAACTCGCTGGCGATGGAACATGACTGCATTGGCACTGTCAAATACTTCGATGCGCCAACGCTCGATAGCCGTGGACGAGTCGTTCACATCAAGAATGCGATTTGTCTTCACGAAGAAGACTTCGGGCTTCTTTGGAAGCACATCGACTGGAGGACGAACCAGACCGAGTTGCGCCGTTCGCGACGCCTGTCCGTTTCCTTTGTCGCGACAGTGGGCAACTACGAATATGCGTTCTACTGGTATCTCTACCAGGATGGATCGATGCAATGTGAGATCAAGCTCACGGGGATCATGAATACAACGGCCCTTCGGCCGGGCCATAAGTCAGACTTCGGAGTGGAAGTTGCGCCACGGCTGAACGCACCATTTCATCAACACATTTTCGCCGCCCGGCTTGATATGAGTGTGGATGGGCCAAAGAACTCCGTTCATGAGGTGAATACGGTCAGCTTGCCACGAGGCTCCTCAAACCCTTATGGCAATGCATTCCGCGCCGAATCCACTGTGTTGGCAACAGAGCTCCAGGCCCGTCGTTCGATCAACGCCAGTTCGGCCCGCTTCTGGCGAGTTGTGAATCCGAGCCGCCAGAATCGCCTTGGCCAACCGGTCGCCTACCGGCTCCTTCCCGGCGAAAACTGTCCTCCGTTTGTGCAACCGGACGCGGCGGTGATGCGTCGTGCGGGCTTCGTTGCCCATCACTTGTGGGTTACTCCCTATGATTCTGCCGAACGGTACGCAGCGGGCGATTACCCCAACCAGAATCCGGGCATCGACGGGCTTCCTCGTTGGACCTCGGCCAACCGCAGCGTTGAAAACACCGATTTGGTTCTTTGGTACGTGTTCGCTCACAATCATGTGCCGCGTCCGGAGGATTGGCCGGTGATGCTGGTTGCGTCCATCGGTTTCATGCTCAAGCCGGATGGTTTCTTTGTTCGCAATCCAGCGCTCGATTTGCCGGCACCCAGCCTGTCGGGGCACCCCAAGAAACTTCACGCTGGCTAGACTCTTTCTTGTCGCGAAGTGTGGTGGAGCTTTTCAGGAATCAGCAATCCACAAACCTTTTCCTAATTTGCTTTGAAGGACTCACACCGATTTGAGAAACAAGTCACTGAGACATCATGCGTCGATCGCCCTGGCCTTCGCCCTGTGTCTTCCCCTTCACGGAACGATCGCGTCTGATGGGTCTGAATTCGCCCGAGCGCGGGAAAATGGGCAAAAGTTCGATCAGATGGCTCAGGCCTCCCAAAGGTTGATGAAAGCCTGGCTGAAGTACGCCGATCCGCGTACCTCGCTGTTGCCGGAGCGGCTGCCCCAGTTGAAGCCCGAAGACAAGAGCCGGCGCTACACACCTCACAACTCCGGTGCGGACCTCTATCCATATCTCATTCTGACAGCGCACCTCACCGATCCCGACCTTTACCATGGTGCGCTGCTGGAGATGCTTCGGAACGAAGTGCGTTACACCACTCGCACGGATTCGGTTCCGGGCAACCTGGATCTCAACACGGGAGAGTTGGGTCCGATGAGCCTGTTTGGAGCCGGCGAGTACGCCAAGGATGGACTGTTGGCTGTTACCGAACTCCTGGGTCGCACGCCTTGGTTCTACCGGATGGTTGACATGACAGCGGACGTGATGAAGAACGCTCCGGTGGCTTCAAAGTTTGGCAACCTTCCCGCCTCCGACAGCGAGCTCAATGGAGATCTCCTACAGACGCTCGTGCGGCTGGGTCCGATGACTGGCGATCGGCGATTCATGGATTGGGCAAGGCGCATCGCCGATGCCTATGTCGAGGAAGTGTTGCCAGCCAATGAAGGGCTGCCTTGCCTCAAGTGGAACTTTACAACTCACACGGGGGATGCCTTGGTGCGGCTGCGAGACCATGGCAACGAAGTCGTGGTCGGATTAGTGCTGGTCTATGCATTGGAGCGCCACCTCGACCCAGCGCGCGCCGCTCGTTACCGTCCAGTTCTGGCTCGTATGCTCGACCGCATCCTGGAGTCGGCCAATCCCGACGGGATGCTCTATAACCAGATCGATGCCAAGACTCTGAAGCCGGTACAGGCAGGCCTATCCGACAATTGGGGGTACATCTATGGGGCCGTGTATGCCTTTTACCAATGTACTGGAGAGCCCAAGTACCGCGACGCCGTCGTGCGGGTCCTCAGAAATCTTCCGAAATACCGCAACTACAATTGGGAAGGCAAATCCTTCGACGGTTACGCCGATTCCATTGAAAGCGCGTTGTATCTGGTTGCCCGGGAACCCGTGCCGGAAGCCTTCGATTGGATTGAATCCGAGATTCAGGTGATGGCTGCCATGCAGAAGCCTTCGGGTCTCATCGAGTATTGGTATGGCGAAGGAAACTTTAATCGCACCTTGTTGCTCTACATGTACTACAAGAGTCAGGGCTGCCGTCCGGACCACTGGGTTCCGGGACTCAAGCTCGGCGCGGTGCGGCGCGGCCAGAGTCTCTATTTGAGTTTGGAGACCGACGGCGCTGCCCGTGGCTGGAGCGGTCGCATCAGCTTTGACTTCGCCCGCCACCGACGGGTACTGAATTACGATCAGAATTATGTTCGCCTCAATGAGTTTCCCGAGTGGTACGTGGTTGATGAGAACACTCTGTATCGCGTATCTTCCCCGTCCAAAAACGAAAAACTCATGCTGGGTTCGGAATTGATCGCTGGCGTCTCGCTATCTGCAGGCCATTGGAAGATCGAACCGGTTGGTCCGCCGCCCTATGGTCCATCCAATCAACCAAAGCAGTGAGAGAACGGACAGGAATCTGCCGTGACTGCATCCTTCTTCGCCTGCTTCTTACAGTAGTAGAAGGTCCGTCCGACCCTTGCTAGATGAGAGTGTTCGGATTTGAATGATGAAAGCCTTGTTCACAGTTCTTTTTCTCCTCTTGGCGGGAAATCTTCCCGGACAGAATGGGCAGCCTGAGAGAGCAGAGCGCCCGACCTGACTTCGGGCATTCAGTCCGGGCTGCGCGCGGAAACATTGCTTGCCGACGATCCCGCTATTGTTCAGTAGAGAGGTGAACCAAATGCACATTTTCCTTCGGCGCTCCTGTGTGTTGTTTTTCGGGTTGACGACAGTGGTCGTCGGCGTGGCTTTCAGTCAAGAGTCGTTCCCTCCCCTAGTCGATCGGCGAGCGGCGGAGGTTCGCCACCTGAACATGCCATATCAATTTCAGGCGTATTCCTCCAAGGAGGAATGGCTCAAGCGAGCCCGACATTTGCGAGAGCAGCTTCTGGGTGCCCGTTGAGAAATAACCTACGGTGAAATATTTTTTCATGGGGAGGGTTTTCTGGGTGAAAATCATATAGTTCCACTCTCCATGAAAGTCGGCCGGTTGAATCTGAAGTTGTGCCATTTGCTGATCGGTGATCTTCCGGCCCTTTGGGTAGCAGCCGGTGTCGAGT
>Ga0163150_10001651_pt1 | contig 36776 bp, 36 predicted proteins | sample OliLakLV19P2IB_FD_148628 | JGI IMG/M metagenome (GOLD analysis project Ga0163150, IMG submission 148628) | Freshwater microbial mat bacterial communities from Lake Vanda, McMurdo Dry Valleys, Antarctica - Oligotrophic Lake LV.19.P2.IB | ecosystem: Environmental > Aquatic > Freshwater > Lake >... | reverse complement strand
CCCCGCCCCGGAGCATCGAACGGAGTTGCAGGCCGTTGACGACAGCTTTGCCTCCGGCGTCGTTGTTGGTAATGACGAAAACTTTCGAAGCGAAGCCAGCGATGCGGTCGACACGCGCTTTCCATTCGGCGAGTTCGCTGTCGGAGTACAGGTAGTCGTAGCGGTGGTTCTGTACTGGCGCGCGGTCGTCCTGATACCAGTTAAACGAGTTGCGGCCGTGGAGGCGCACATAGCCGGTCCCGGAGGTCAGGAAGGCAGTCGGCGGCATGGCGCGGGTGTAAGACGGCTGGTCAATATTGCAGAAGCCGACCCGGTAGTCGATGAATGTGCCGACAGCTTCGTCCACCATCCAGCTGGCATGGCGCATCTCGGCCACCAGCGGGAATTCATGGAAGGTGCGGCGCAGGTTGATGAAGTGCTCGCGATTCTCGCGGGTGTAGCGGAACGACCACGGAAACTGCATGAGCACACAGCCCAGCCGTCCGGCACGCATCAGCGGCCAAAGCCCGTCCTTGAATGCCGCGACTTCCTCCGGGACCAGAACGCGGTCATGAGTAAATCGCAGATGCAGTTTGGCGGAAAACTGGAATTCGGTGTTTTGCCGAACTTTGCGCAGCCAGACGCGTGTGACTTCCGGGCGCAGGAACTCGCGGAAGGTCTCCGGGATTTCGACGGCATCGAAATGAGCCGCCACGTATTCAAGGGGATGCTGTTTGGCGGTGGTCTCAATATGCGACCAGCCGCAGGGACCGCAGAGAATTTGGGAAGTTGGATTCGACATGCGATGCGTTCGCCCTTTGTTCGCCACCAGAATAGGGCGGAACGCATTGTGCTGTCAAGAAAAATCTTCGCCTGATGTTCGCCTCTAAATAATTACGTTGGAGGCTGCAACCTTTGGCCTGGCCGAGGCGTTATTACTTGTAACTCCGTCCGGAGCGGGCGCATGTACCCAACCACCCAATACCCCATGCACCCGCTCCACCCCTCAACCTAATCGAACATTCCCTCAAACAGGACGCTGCTGAGATAGCGCTCTCCTGCATCGGGCAACACCGTGACGATCATTTTACCCACCATGTCGGGTCTTTTTGCAACTCGTACCGCGGCGGCGACCGCGGCGCCACAGGAAATGCCACAAAGAATGCCCTCTTCCCGGGCGAGGCGCCGTGCCATTTCGACCGACTCCTCATTAGTAACCTGTTCCACGGAATCGATTACGGAAAGGTCGAGCGTATCGGGGATAAATCCCGCGCCAATTCCCTGAATCTTGTGCGGTCCCGGCTTGAGTTCCTGCTTGTTCAGGGTCTGGGTGATCACGGGCGAGTGCGTGGGTTCGACCGCAATTACATGAATTGGCTTACCTTTTTCGCCCTTGATATAGCGCGACACTCCGGTAATGGTCCCGCCGGTGCCAACGCCTGACACAAAGACGTCGACCTTGCCGTCGGTGTCGTCCCAAATCTCAGGACCGGTGGTCTTGAAGTGGATGGCAGGATTGGCGGGGTTCTTGAACTGTTGGAGTAACACCCAGCGACTGGGGTCGGACGCGAGGACCTCTTCGGCTTTCGCGATGGCGCCTTTCATGCCCAGCGCACCCTCCGTCAGAATGAGGTTTGCACCGAATGCTTTCAGCACCTTGCGTCGCTCCAGCGACATGGTTTCGGGCATGGTGAGGGTGATGGGGTAGCCCCTTGCCGCAGCGACGAACGCGAGCGCGATTCCGGTGTTGCCACTGGTGGGCTCGATGATCGCCTTGCCGGGTTTGAGAGTGCCGCGTTCTTCGGCGTCCCACACCATGGAAGCGCCGATACGGCATTTGACCGAGTACGCCGGATTACGGCCTTCGATCTTGACCAGTACGGTCGCCTGAGCGCCGTCGGTGACGCGCCCCAGTTTTATGAGCGGCGTACGTCCAATGCTTAGAGAATTATCCTGAAAGTACATGTAGCCCTCCTAAATATCCCAGTTCGGCACGTAATTACCCTGTTTTTCGCGCCAGCGACGGACCAAATCTCCAAAACTTGTGCCGTCGACCACCGTTGAAACCGCTTCGTCCACCTGATGCCACATCTCCAGAAACGGGTTGCTGTTCTCGTCTTTAGGCCCGGAGCGACCGTTCCTCGAAGACTCCATGAAGCGTATCACCTGACCCACGGTAATCGCGTCAGGCGGACGCGCCAGCAGGTATCCGCCTTCGGCGCCGCGCCGAGATTCGACGAAGCCACCCTGCTTCAGTCCGGCCAGAATGAGTTCGAGAAATTTCTGTGGGATCTTGCGACGTCGGGCGATGTCAGCGATTTTGACGGGTTCGCCGCGAGTGTGCAGGGAGAGATCGAACAGTGCCTGAAGTGCATACTCCCCTTTGACGGAAGTGATCATGAATCGTCCAATCTCTACTAGAGATTAGTCGATCCAACACCCCGTGGTCAACCGACCAGCGCGCCGCGTAGTTCGAACTCAGCCAGATCCATCCAGCGATTCGCGGTGGTGTTCTGTACGAAAGTGAGGTTGTCGATCCACGCGGCAGGACGGGGAGCGCATTCCGCCCAGCGACGGACGGCCAGTTCGTAATACTCAGCCACGATGGCAGGGTCGATTCCCTGGGCCAGAGTGACGTGCGGATGATAGGTGTAGGGCTCGTCGTAGGCGAAAACGCCGCTGTTGAGGGCGTTGTGCATCTCGTAGAAGCATTCGCTGCCGCGCGACACCTCGGCGAAGATCACCGACGTCTTGTCAAAGACGCTAATTTTGGGAATCTCCATCTCGAATGCGGGGAAAGGGGCGCTGCGGATCTTGAGGTCTGCTTCAGCGATTTCGGCGCGAGCGGGCAAAGGCCTGGGCGGGAGGATGGTGACATGCGACTGAGCAACACAGCCACTAACAAGTTCCTGTCGCAGCCTGGTGATGAAGTCCCCGAGTTTCCCTGGAATGTAGCTGACTACCGCGTATTGGTTTATTGGTTCAGCGGAGGACGGAGGCTCACACCTCATCAGACTGCTCCCTGCGCCGTCGGCGACGCGTCCGGGACTGGAGGCGCAGCGCTCAAATCCGGCTTCACTTCCGGAAGCTGCCACTGAGCTTCCTCAAATCCCACGTATTTGTAGATGCGGAGCTCACCGTTGTCGGCTTCCAAAATATCGCCGGGTTGCAGCGCCTCCGTCGAATCTTTCAGATGGAGCCACGCGGCGTAGGGGCTGCGCGCTTCGACCGAATGCACGGGTTCATAGTCTTTCGGACGAACCATGGAAAGGCCGATCGTATGAGGCGCCCACCGAAACTGCTGGCGGGCATTTTCCTTCAGACGGTGAATACGGTATGAGAACACCCTTCGTCACTCTCCTCAGGCTCGCCGTCAAGTCGACCCCGATTGACACATTCTACAACCGAAGCCAGAGCGTTTTCACCGTCTGTCCTTCCAAGACGGATCCAGCGTTCTGCTTTAGTACTAGTCCAATAGATGGAATCCCATGCATTTCCAAGCGTTTCGCCGGGAACAATCTCTACCAGAGAGACTGCAGCCGTATTGGGAGAAGCGAATTTTCCGTATCGGCGGAGGGCGCCGACCAGTCCGCGAACCAGCGGCGGCCGGGAACTGAGGATGTTCAGCGCCACGATGCGGGTGGCTCCCATTTCCATGGCAGCCCAGACGGGCAGGGGCTCGACTAAACCGCCGTCGGTGTAGTAAGCGCCATCGATAGAGTAATGCGGGAGGAAGAATGGGACGGCACAGGAAGCCGCGACATGCCTCCAGCTCATCTCCGGGTACCGGAACAGTCTGGGGCGCATGGTGCGAAATTCGGTCGCGACGACGCCCACTTCCGCGCGGGGCGTACCTGCGTCGCACATCTCGCGAATGATGACTTCGAGCGGCGCCGCGTCGATGACGCCGTCGGACAGGTAGGGTGGAACGCGCCATCGAACCTGCGCCAGACCGTCGAGCGACAGCCAGCGGTCGATCAACTCGCCCCCGGTGCACCCGCAGGCGATCAGCCAGGCGTTGAGGGATCCTACGGAGGCGCCGACGACGATGTCGGGGCGGAACTCCCGCTGCAGGGCTTGCCAGACGCCTGCCTGCCAGGCACCGAACATTCCTCCGGCTGACAGCACCAGCGCGGTCTTTCCCCCGTTACCCATAGCTATACGATTCAGCCCGTGGCAGTTGCGTTTCGCCTCGGGTGGAACGGACAATGAAATTGGCCATGGACTTTGACCCGGCAGTGTATAGTCCCGAGGTTTTCGAGCTACTCGCCCTCGATGGCAGTGGCACACGGCTTCTTCCACTGGTAATGGGACCTCCTTCCCCGGCTGAGGCTGTCGAGCGGCTGCAGGCAGCGTCGGCGCGAATCTTGTTCGCCGACGCCCGTGCTCCTGAAGCGGCAATGGCGGGCCTGTGGCTCTACTTCAATGGTTTCGAACAGGCCCACAATATCTCTCAGGAAATTCCTGGTCCGGATGGAAGCTACTGGCACGGGATACTGCACCGTCAGGAGCCTGACGCGGGAAATGCGGGTTACTGGTTCCGGAGAGTAGGCCGGCATACGATTTTCCCGGCGCTGCATGACACCGCGATTCAGATTCTGAGCGAGGCCTCGTCGCGTCTGACATGGAAGCCGGGCAGTACCTGGGACCCGTTTGAATTCATCGATTTCTGCGAAATGGCGCGACGGCGGCCGGGATCGCAGGAAGAGCTTGCTGCCCGCCGCATCGCTGTAGCGGAATGGCAGTTGTTGTTCCACCATTGCGCTTCGGCGGCCTTCTGAAGGCGCTGAACCGGGCCGGGCGCGGCCAACGTCTGACACACAGGGAAAAGTCTTGTTCAAACGAATCCTCCTCATTCTGATTCCTGTTGTGGCCCTGCTGGGGTGGCTGATGGCCAGAGGCACTCCGCCGCCGGAAGTCGCATGGACGCAGGCAAAGCGAGAGCCGATTGTCAGCAACCTGACCACGAACGGCCGGGTGGATCCATACGAATGGGTGGCGATCTCGTCCGAATCCGCCGGTCCGGTGCTGCAGATCCACGTGCAACGCGGGGATTCGGTGCGCAAGGGCCAGGTGATCGCGACCGTTGGGTCGGCTCAGGCACAAACGGATTTGTCATCGGCGCAAAGCCGCGTGAACGCCGCACAGGCCGAACTGGAGACGCTGAAGGCGGGAGGTCGCGCATCCGAGCTCGCCGAGATTGAAAGCGGTCTGGTACGAGCTAAGGCGGATTTGACCACCGCGCAGTCGGAAGTGACGACGCTGGAGCGCCTGATCGCTAAAAAAGCGGCCACTCAGGCCGAACTGACGGCTGCCCGCACGGTGGCGCGACAGGCGCAGCAGCAAATCGAAGCTTTTGAGCGGCGCAGGGCGTCGATGGTGACGCAGCCGGACCGGCGGGCGGCCGAAGCTCGCCTTGCTGAGGCGCAGGCGGGACTGACGGCGGCGGGTCGGAGGATCTCCGAATCGCTGATCCGCAGCACGATGGACGGCATTGTGTACTCGCTCGACATCCGGGCCGGGGCGTACCTGGAGCCGGGGGCCGTGGTGGCGAAGGTCGGCAAACTGGACCGCATGCGGGTGACGGTGTATGTCGACGAGCCGGAACTGGGGCGCGTGGCGAAAGCGATGCCCGTGACGATCACCTGGGATGCGCTGCCGGGCCGCGAGTGGAAAGGGACGGTGGAGAGCGTGCCACTGCAGATCGTACCGGTGGGGACGCGGCAGGTGGGTGAGGTGGTTTGTGCGATCGAGAATCCAGACAACAGCCTGATCGCGGGGACCAACATCAACGCCGAGATCCGGTCGAAGGAAGTGGCCAGCGCGCTGACGATTCCTAAAGAAGTGTTGCGACGGGATGGCAACAATACCGGGGTGCTGAAAATTGTCGACGACCGGCTGGTATGGCAAACGGTGCAGACCGGCGTGTCGAGCGTGACGCGCGTCCAGGTGCTCAGCGGCGTGACGGAAAGCGACAAAATAGCGCTTCCGAGTGACGCATCTGTGAAGGCTGGCGACAAGATTCGGACGGTCAGCAAAAGTTAACACCGTTACAAGTAGTCGTGCTGGGGCGTGTTTGGCCGTATAAACAGTGGAGAGGCCAACATGTCAGCGGCCAGTGCGACCGAAACCAAACACATCATTTGGAGCCCCTCCGGGAAGCCAGTTTCCATTCACGTGAACCCTCGCGTGCTGGCGAGGCTGCGTCCCGGGCCCGTTCCGCCTGACGGTTCCCGCCCCATCGAGCGGGGTGGGCTGCTTCTGGGATACGCCCGCGAGATCGGCGAGAAATGGCTGATCGCGGTTGAGGATTCGAAGGAGATCCGGCTGCGGCACCAGCGGAACGAATCGTGGGGGATTGCGGACGACGATCGCGCGGAATTGCAGTCCGCGCTGCGCGAATGGGGGCCGGAGCGTCGGCGAGACCTTCCGCACACGGTCGGATGGTACCGGACGCACACGCGCGCCGGGCTGTACCTGGACGAATCGGACTTCCGCTTCTTTCTGGAGTATTTCCCGCCACCGGCGAATGTTGCACTGGCGCTTTCTGCCGACGAAGGTGGGTTCTTCTTCTGGGAAGAAGGCGACATGCAGCGGTCGCGCCCCTGCGAGACGTTTCGGTTGCCGGAGCCGCCGGTTGCGGCCGTGGTCCGCCAACGCGCACCGATGACGGCTCCGAGGCGCGCGTGGCTGGCCGCGCCGGTGGTGGCGGGTGCCATGATCGGCCTGCTGTGGAATCCCGATCCGTTGCGTCGGCCCACAGCAGCCCAGGTGTCGGTGACTGAGATCCCGTTGGTCGACCCGGCTGAGCCGCGCGCGGTCTTCGCACCGCCCTCGCTGCCAGAAGACCAGTGGCCTGCCGACCAAACGAACCCAATTCCGGTTCTGCCGTCAGAGGTGAAAACGGATGGTTCGTCGTACCGGGCTCGTGCGATCAGTGCTCCTTTGGAGGAGGCTCGGCAGGTAAGGAAACTTCAGGTGCCGACCACCCGAATTACCGCAGCCGAGCCGGTGCTGGACATTGAGGCGCCGATGATCGCCGACGCGGCCCGGGAGTATCACCCGGTGGTCCCGCAGCGTAAGGAAACGCTGGTGTTGGCTACGATGGAGCCGGGCCGGCCGTCAGCCATCCGCCGGGTTGTGGGATCGATTCCCGGATTTGGATTCATCAAGCGTCGCAAGCAGGGTTCCGATAACGAGAACTTTACGCCGCCGAGGGCATTGAAAGAGGTCAGCCCGAGGTCGCCGGGCGGACTGCTTGAGGAGGTCCCGGTGCGTGTGCGGATGTTGCTGGACGCGGAGGGCAGAGTGGAGCGGGCCGAATTGCTGACCCGGAAGGTAGAACCTGGGCTCGCCAGGGCGGCTGTGGATGCGGCGCAGGGCTGGCGGTTCGAGCCCGCGCGGGTGGACGACAAGCCCGTGGCCAGCGAGATGGTGGTTCAGTTTGTGTTCCCGGCCTCTACACCGGGCGGTGGCTTGTAACCGGCTTGTGTGGAAGGAACACGTGAAAAACGGTGCCGTGACTGGGCTCGCTGTCCACCAGCATGGAGCCCCCGTGGTCATCGACGATGCGGGAGACGATGGCGAGGCCAAGCCCAACGCCGTCGGATCGTCGCGTGAAGAACGGGTTGAAGATCTGCTCCAGATCCTTCGGCGCGATGCCGCTTCCCCGGTCGATTACATCGATTTGCAGGAATTCGCCGGTCGGCCGTACCTTCACCGTGACTGACGAGTTGGGCGGGCTGAATTGCGCCGCGTTGAGGATCAGGTTGTAAAAAACCCGCTGCAGCAGTTCCGCGTCGCCCTGAATGGGAGGGAGTTCCGGCAGATAGTTGCGGTGGACGCTGACGGGGAGCGTGGGGCTGTGGCGCTGGAACTCTGCGATGGCGCTGTCGATGACACGCGTGATGTCGGTCTCCTGAAGCTGCAGACGGACAGGCCGCGCGAAGTCGAGGAACCGGGTGATCAGCGAGTTGGTGCGGTCGACTTCGGTGCGGATGAATCCGGCCATTTCCGTAGCGAGCGCGTTGTGGGCCGGCAAATTTCGCTCCAGCATCTCCGCGCTGGCCCGCATGGTCCCCAGCGGGTTACGCAGTTCATGCGCCAGACCGGCGGTGAGTTGCCCGAGGGCGGCGAGTCGCTCCGACCGGCGGGCCTCGGCTTCAGCGGCCTGCAGATTCTGATTCGCTGTCTCCAAATCCTTTGCGGCAACCTCATACCCACGGCGGGCGTCGCGGATCTCCTGCACGTTTTGCCATGTAAGAAACGCCACCACAGGGAGGAACACAAGGCGCTGGCCGATCTCGCCGACGGCGTCAAACGTGAGTTCGAAACGGGAATAATCGAAGAAAACGGGGAGAAGAAACGACAGGTACGACGCGCAGGCGGCAGCCGTGGTCAGCAGAGCGCCCGTGAGGCCGAGGCTGTTCGCTCCGGCCATCACAGGCATCAAAAGAATTACATAATACGAACTGCTGATTCCACCCGTCCAACCAATCAGGAGGTAGCACAACGCAAGTTTAATGAGAACCGAAGCGACCGAGCCACGAGGCGTGTTGAAATACCCGATCCGCGATTCGATGACCTGGAACGCTCCCAGACACAGCAGCAGCCCGATCTCCTGCCGGGTAGGATGGCTGCTTACAAATGCCAGTGCCGCAAAGAGCAGCAACCACACCAGATCCTGCCTGCGGATTAAGCTTCGGAGCAACAAAGGCACCGGAACCATGCTACACTCCGAGCGGATGCGTACATCTCGTCGTCCCTCCGCCGGGTTCACTTCTGTTCACACATTCCTGTAAATGAGAGTTCAGGTTCCGCTTACTACCGGTATTGAGTCCCTGTTTGGGACCCGCGATGAAAATATTCGCCTGATCGAAACCGGGCTCAACGTTCGCACCCGCGTTACCTCCGACAGTATTGAAATTGAGGGCGAGCAGGAGAACGTGGTTCGCGCGGAGCGAATTATCGATGACTTCGCCACGCTGGTTCGAGAAGGCCAGACGATTCCGAACAGCGAGCTGAACAGTTACCTTCGCGTGGTGGTGAGTGACCCTGAGGTCACGCTGCGTGGTCTGATCCAGAGCGGACGGCAGCGCGCGTTCGGCAAGAAAACGCTGGCTCCAAAGACGCTGAATCAGCGGCGGTATATCGATTCCATCGAGCGTAACGATCTGGTGTTCGGCATTGGTCCGGCGGGCACGGGCAAGACGTATCTTGCCGTCGCGATGGCCGTTTCCGCACTGGTGAACAAGAAGATCGCGCGCATTATCCTGACGCGGCCCGCGGTGGAAGCGGGCGAGCGGCTCGGGTTTCTGCCGGGCACGCTGCAGGAAAAAGTGGACCCGTATCTGCGTCCGCTGTACGACGCTCTCTACGACATGCTCGACGGCGAGCGTGTGGAGAAGTTCCTGGAGAAGGGCGTGATTGAAGTCGCGCCGCTGGCGTTTATGCGCGGGCGCACGCTGAACGATGCGTTTATCATCGTGGACGAAGCGCAGAACACCACAGCCGAGCAGATGAAGATGGTGCTCACGCGCCTCGGCTTCAACTCGAAGATGGTGGTGACGGGCGACGTGACGCAGATCGATTTGCCCACGGGCCGAACCAGTGGACTGACGCAGGTAATCGACGTACTGCGGAGCGCGGAAGGAATCGGCTTCGTGTTTTTTGAAGACGTGGACGTGGTGCGGCACACGCTGGTGCAGCGCATCGTTCGTGCCTACGAACGTTACAACCAGCAGATTGGAGCGGGCCGTCAACTGACGCTGAAACTGGCTCAGGCGGCGGCAGCGGATGCGGAATCCGATTCGCTGGCCATTGCCCCGACGGAGGGCTGAGACCTTAGCAGCCATGTCCCCCGACGGCCCCCCATTATTACTTTTCCAACGTGCTGGTTCCGGCATTCCAAAGCGTGAATTGCGCGCCTTCGCTTCCGAGTTGCGAGAAAAAGTCGCAGGCGGCGCCGGTTTCACGTGTCTGTTGACGGATGACAAAGAACTCGAGCGTCTGAACCGCATGTTTTTCGACAAGGCATATCCCACCGATGTGCTCTCCTTTCCGTCCGGCGAGCCCGGTGCGCTGGGGGAAATCGCGGTGTCCATGCAGCGCGCCTCGGAACAGGCCGGGGAGTTCGGCCACTCGCAGTTCGATGAAGTCCGAATCCTCATGCTGCACGGTGTACTGCACCTGCTCGGCATGGATCATGAGGTGGACCGGGGGGCGATGGCCCGGACGGAGAAGCGCTGGCGCCAGGAGCTGGGATTGCCTGCCGGTTTGATTGAGCGGACGAAAAAGAAGAGGGCTTCCCCATGATTCTGGCACTGGCGGCCGCGGCCCTGACCATGGCTTTGCTGCTGGTCCTGGTGACGCTGGTTCAGATGCTGTACATGGACTCGGTCCGTGTGCGGGCTCGGGAAATTGCGTTCCTCGAGATGTTTCGGGAGACCGTGAGCGACCGCATTGGGCTGCGGCCCGACGATGGCATTCTCGCGTTCTCGCTGATCAAGCACACGCTGCTGGCGCTGCTGGGCGTGGTGTTTGTGTTCTTCTCTTCGGCCGATGAATTCGGCCCGACACAGATCGCTGAAGCCACCGTATTGAGCTGGCTGACGATGCTGGTGTCGTGCTACATGGTGCCGCAGAGTCTGTACCGCAGAACTTCGGGCGAGTGGTTTTTGTCGCTGGTCCCACTGGTTCGCGTGCTGGCGTTGATCGTACGGCCGCTGACCGCGATTCTTGGGTTCCTGCAGTCGCTGGCGCAGCTCGGCGAGAAGGACATGACGTCGACCGAATCGATGTCGCCGGAAGACAACATCGACGCGCTGATCACGGCGGGCGCCGAAGAGGGCATCCTCGAAGAAGAGGACCGCAGGCTGATCCAGTCGGTGGTGGCGTTTGGGGACAAGACGGTGCGGGAGGTCATGACACCACGTCCTTCGATTGTCAGCATATCGGCGGACGCGAGCCTTGAGGTACTGCGCCAGCTGGTGATCCATGAGCAGTACTCGCGCATCCCGGTGTTCGACGAATCGATCGACAACGTCGTTGGGTTCGTGCACGTGCGGGACATGTTTGAACTGGATCTGGCGGGCCGCGCGAATCGGAAAGTCCGCGAGCTGATGCGCCCGATTCGACTGGTGCCGGAAACTAAGCCGGTAAACGATCTGCTGCGTGAGATGCAGGCTGAAGGCACTCACATGGCGATGGTTGTGGACGAGTACGGAAGTACGGCGGGTCTGGTGACCATGGAAGACATGGTGGAAGAAATCGTGGGCGAGATCCGCGATGAACACGAACCCGCCGATGATGCGCAGCCGGAAAAAGATGGCTCCTACATTGTGTCGGGGAGCTTTGATCTGGACCACCTGCCCGACTTGATCGGCTTTCGTCCTTCAGAAGAGACGGAATCGACGACAGTGGGCGGGTTGGTGACGGAATGGATGGGCCGTGTCCCGAAGCCTGGAGAAACAGTGGAACGGGCGGGCATCCGCATGGAAGTTGTGACCAGTAACGACCTGCGCGTAGAGCAGGTCCGTATATCGCGCGTGGAAGCGCCGGGTAATGGCAGTCATCAAAACACAAACGGAAAAGACTAAATTTAAATCGGGATTTGTATCGATTGTCGGGCGGCCGAATGCCGGGAAATCGACGCTGCTGAATGCGCTGGTCGGAACGCACCTGGCGATTGTGGCGGACAAGCCCCAGACCACGCGGGTGAACGTGCAGGGCATCCTCAACAGCGAGGGCGCGCAGATTGTATTCGTCGATTCGCCTGGAATTCACAAGGCCAATTCGGCCTACAACCGGCGCATGATGCAGGAGGTTCGCGTTGCGCTGGATGAGCGGGACCTCATCCTGTACGTCGCCGATGCGACTCGATACTTCAACTCGGAAGACGACCATGCGGTCGACCTGGTGCGGAAATCGAAAACCCCGGCATTTCTGGTGTTGAATAAGATCGACAGGCTGGATAACAAGGCCGAGATGCTGGCCGTGCTCGAGAAGTACAAGACGCAGTTTGAGTTTAATGAGTACATCCCGATTTCGGCGCAGGAAGGCGACGGGCTCGACAAATTGAAGGAGTTAATCCTGCAGTATCTGCCTGAGGGTCCGGCGTATTTTCCGACGGATCAGGTGACGGATCAGCCGGAGCGGTTCATGGCGTCCGAACTGATTCGGGAGAAGATTCTGCACGTGACGAGGCAGGAAGTTCCTCACTCGGTTGCTGTGTTCATCGAGCACTGGGAAGAGAAGCCGAAACTGACGCGTATATCCGCGAATATCTATGTCGAGCGGCAGGGCCAGAAGGGCATTTTAATTGGGAGCGGCGGATCGACACTGAAGCAGATTGGCACAGCGGCACGGCAGGACATTGAGGAAATGCTGGGGGCGAAGGTGTTCCTGGAGCTGTTCGTGAAGGTGCAGGCGAACTGGCGCGAGAATCCGGCGTTTCTGAACCAGCTGGACTGGAAGGCGAGCATTGCCGGTGGAGGCCGGTCGACTGCACAGAGCGTTACGGAGAGTCACGCCGCCGGGGATGGACCGGCGCTGCTCCCACCAGAGTGATACGCTCGAATCATGCGCTTCCTGTCGCTTCTCCTGTTGCTGCTGGTTACGCTGTTCCCCGTGGCCGCCAAAGATGAACTTACCGACGATCATCTCTATGACCGCATTCGGATCCAGATTGCGAATGACCGCGAGATCGGCGGGAACCCGATCGAGGTTAAGGTCACCAACGGAAATGTCGAGCTGACCGGCAAGGTTCGGACCGACAAGCAAAAAGTGCGGGCCGAGAAGGTGGCGAAGAAAGTGAAGGGCGTGAAGAGCGTGGTGAACAACATCGCGATCTCGCCCCTTTAAGGCGCGCTACTTCGCGGTGAGCGCAGCCACGGCTTCCGCGTGATTGTTGGCTCTGGCGACATCGAGCGGCGTGCGGTTTTTGGCGTCGAGCCGGGCGGGATCGGCCTTTCCTTTTCGAAGAGCTTTAATCGCCTCCACGCGGTTGAATGAAGCCGCGTAGTGGAGTGGAGTCGACTGCGACTCTGTGTCTTGTGCGTTCGGATCGGCACCCTTCTCCAGCAACATTCCAACGATTTCGGCGCTGCCTCCAAGGGCGGCTTCGTGGAGGATGGCCGTGCCGGCGGCGGTCTTCAGCGACACGTCGGCGCCCTTCTCCAGCAGCACTCTGACGAGCTTTGCGTTGCCCTTGCGCGCTGCGATTTCGATGGCGCGGTTGCCGGCGGTTCCTACGGTGTTCACATCGGCGCCCATTTGCAGGAGCATGTTCAGGACAGCCATATCGCCACGTGCGGCGGCATCCTGCAGGGACCATCTCCACTCTTCATCGACGCCTTTGTTTGGCAACGGCGTCATGAGAGCGCGGGTCATGCGAACCATGCCGGTGTTTTGAGGGCAGTCCGCCGCGATCATGGCCGCTGTGTTGTTGTGGCGGTCCACGGTCCCGCGGTCGACTCCGGCATCGACGAGGAGCAGCACCGTTTCGAGGCTGCAGCGCGCGGCCGCCTCATGCAGCGCGGTCTGGCCCTTACTTCCGAGCTTGTGCAGTTCACTCTTGTCGGCAGCGGTTTTCGCGATGAGGGCGGGGTTTCCACTGCGGACGGCCTGAATGATGGGGGGCTCGGGAGACTGTGCGGCGAGGTGAGTCAGGAGGGATAGAAACGCTGCGGTTGTGGATGGAGAGCGTGCCACAACCACAGCGTAACGCGGCGCGTCAGTTACGGAGGAAGTCCGCAATGACCGCCGGCACGGAGGCGTCGAACCCGACAATATCCAGCTGCAACGGATCCTCCGGGTCGACGGCGCCTTGCGTAATAGCTGACTTACTTCTTCGCGGCAGGAGGTGGGGGTGGCGGCGGCGTCACCTCCACTGTCACGTTGGAGAAAACAGCAGTCGTCTCGGCAGCATCGTCATGGGCACAGACGGCGAGGCCGACGTACATCGGATTGAAGGTAGAGAGTTCCGTGTCGCCGAGTTCGGTGAGCGGGGCGCCGTCTTTACCCACTGAGATGATGATGCGGTTGCGCCTGCGTTCAAATCGCAGCTTCGTGGGACCGTTCACCGGAAAGTGGACAGTGCGAGTAACGTCGCCAGCCTTTTCTCTCCACTGCAGCGCCGTCAGACCGTCGCCATGCACTACCGCGTCGGCGTAGACGGAGCCGGGCTCGAGCTCCCTGCGGATGACGAGGCCGGCTTTGCGGTGGTTGTTGCCGCCACTGACGATCTTCACGTCCGCGGTGATGACGACGTCGCCTGTGACCTTTTTCCACACGAAAAAGAAGTCGTCGCGAGCGGCCCACATGTTGGCTCCGCCTCCGGTGATTTTGTATTCCTTCGTTGCCGCATCAAACACCACGCTCCCCTTTTTGGACGGAGTGCCGATGTCTCCGGAGCCCTCGAACAGGCCGAGGCTGTCGGGGGTCTGAGCGGCGAGGGAGAGGGCGGACAGGGTGAGCAGGGCGAGGCGATGCATTGGTAGGTATTCTATCGCTACCTTACTGCGCGGCGGGCGTGGACGAAACCGGCATAGAAAAGCAGGTAGAGGACGGTGAAGGGGAAAAGGGCCAGCTGGGTCAGGGTGCGGGCGGCGTCGGCACCGGTAAGGCCGAGGCGGTACAACACGAATTTGCGAACAATGTGGAAATTGGCGCGGTCGACCCAAAAATAGTCGACATTCTCATTTACCACGAATAGTTTTCCGGGGAGTTGCGCCGCGATGGCGAACTTCCACTTGAACATGATCGGAGTCTCGTCGCTGATGATGCCGACTGCCGAGTAGTGCTTCGCCCAGAGCTCGGTGTACAGGCGCTGCCGGCCTTCCCTGCCCTGGTAGTCATTGACATCGAAGCACCGGCCGCGACCGGGGTCGAACGCGTCGGGCGCGCTGCCGTAGCAAGTGACGATGTCGACGCAAGGGGACTGCTGGTAGAGGATGGGCAGTATTCTTTCTGACACCTCACGAGTCCCGCTCTCCACAAAAACGAGGTGGTTCAGTTTCGGGATACGGCGGGAAAGGAATCGTCGCAGGCGGCCCAAGAGTGTCGTCCTGCACTCAGATTAGCAAAGGTCGTTCCGAGCCCTTGAAGCGCGGTCGCGCAGGAAGCTCAGGTTTAGTTTATCGCTATTAATTACTTTGAATTATTACTAGTACTATTGCAAAATGACCAGCGCTTTTTCAGATGGTTTTCGACCGAATCCCTGTTACGATCGAGTCCGAGGCGAAAATGCGTTTTTCTACCCGATTATCTGGAGTTATACTGCTGATTAGTGCGTCGACACTGATTGCAGGGAATCTTACACCCTTGGTTCCACCGGTGACATTGTCTCCGAGCGAGGCTGCAGGGACGTGGTTTACCGATCGATATGTACCTGCGGTATTTGAAAGCGCGCCTGCCTTTCAGGGGCGGGATGGCGTAGTACGCGTCGGTGTTAGCCACGCGGATTCCCAGGAACACCGGACGTCGCCCTATAGCGCAGCCTTCTACAACACGCAGGGACGAAAGTATGATGCCGGCGGCGGAGATGGATCGTACATCGAGTTTTCGTTGTATATTCCACAGTCGTGGAGCGATCCAGCCAACGTATTTGCCAACACCTCGATGTGGACCACAGTGGTCGATGACCTCAACGCCATCTCCGCGTATCCAATCATAGGATTCACTAATTTCGGCGCGGCCGGAGCGCGGTTGCGCGTGTGGGACTCCAACATCGGTTACGTCAATCTGGCCACTGCCTTAAACTACGACGAGTGGACCGCGCTCCGTCTTTCTGTCTCGGGCAGTAACATCGAATACAGCGTAAACGGCGCTAATGTTTATACAGCCAACACGGGTTCGCCGGCCTCGTTCCGAGACGTGATGCTTCAGGTGTACAACTTCGGCGCCGCGTTCGATCCGGGCAACACATTGGGGAACACTTCGATGGGGATGGCGAACAACCCGTCGGGTTATTCGTACGATGCGTACTGGCAGAGTTCGGCAGCAACTCCTGAGCCGGGAACGTGGACGCTGGCGCTGGCGGGTCTCGGAGCTGCGGCGTGGTTTAAACGCCGCAACCTCGCTAAGCGACCTTAAACGCCCCACCCGTAAGCTTCGTGCAACTGGCCCTCGGTCTGACTGCTGTCGCCCGGCAACTCCGCTTCCACCGATTCGCCCGCAGCCGCTCCTCGGAGCAGTTCGAGTCGAATGGCGGCGAGCATCGCATGGGCGCTGGCCTGAATCACGTCGTGCGAAATGCCCACCGTGGTCCAGTTGCGCGTGTCGTCACTCCATTCCACCAGCACGCGAACCTTGGCTGCCGTCCCTTTATTGCCGTCCAGTACGCGGACCTTGTAGTCCCTCAACTTCACGTTATCAAAGCGAGGGTAGTGGGTCGCAATGCACTTGCGAAGCGCGTTGTGAAGCGCGTCGAAAGGACCCTGCCCAGCGCCGGCGCTGGCGCGGAGATGCCCCTGGTCATTGACGATGATGCTGGCCACGGCTTCTGACCGGTCGCCGCCGTACGCCTTGGTCGAGACGTCGAAGCCGACGAGCGAAAAGAACTTCCTGTCGGGGTATCGCTCCTGCAGTACGAGGAGTTCGAAATTGCCCTCGGCGACTTCGAAATCGTAGCCTTCGTGCTCCAGTTCTTTGATGCGTGCAAGAAGACGCTTGCGAGCGTTCTCGTCGAGCCCCTCGGCCAGGTTGTAGTGGTCGAGCTTGTACTTGATGTTGCTGCGGCCTGAGAGGTCGCTGAGCAGCACGCGCTGGCGGTTGCCGATGAGCTCAGGTTCGATGTGCTCATACGTGGCGGCGTGCTTCATGACGGCGCTGACGTGGACTCCGCCTTTGTGGGCGAAGGCGCTCTTGCCGACGAACGGCTGATCCTGACGCATGGGCAGGTTAGCCCGGTCAGCGACGTAACGCGCGAAATCCGAAAGCAGGCGCAGACGCTCGCGGCCGATGGTCTCGTGGCCCATCTTCAGTTCCAGGTTCGCAAGGATCGACACGAGGTTCGCGTTGCCGCAGCGCTCGCCGTAGCCGTTGATGGTGCCCTGGACGTGAGTGGCTCCGGCCTGGATCGCCATGAGCGAGTTCGCCACAGCAACATCGGAATCGTTGTGTGCGTGGATGCCTACCGGGCCGCCGAAACGCTTCAGGACCTCGGCGATGACCTCGGCGACACGCATGGGCAGGGTTCCGCCGTTGGTATCGCAGAGGACCAGCACGCTGGCGCCAGCCTGTTTCGCGGCGTCCAGAGTACGAAGAGCAAAGTCCGGATTGGCGGTATAGCCGTCAAAGAAATGCTCGGCGTCGTAAACCACCTCGCGGCCATGAGCCACCAGGTGGGCGACGGTATCGGAGATGATTTCGCGGTTCTGTTCCTCAGTAATTCCGAGGGCATATCGCGTATGAAAGTCCCAGGATTTTCCGAAAATCGAAATGACGGGGGTGGCGGCGGCCAGCAGTTCCCGAACATTTGGATCCTCAGTAACCGGATTCCGCGCGAAGCGGGTGGAGCCGAAGGCTGTCAGTCTTGCGTTCTGCAGCTTCAGCTCCGTCTTCGCACGTTCGAAGAACTGCTTGTCTTTAGGGTTCGACCCTGGCCATCCACCCTCGATGAAATCGATTCCCAGCTCGTCCAGTTTCTGCGCAATAATCAGCTTGTCATCCACAGAAAAGGAAACGGACTCACCCTGAGTCCCGTCGCGGAGAGTCGTATCGAAGGTTTGGATTTTCATTGTCTTATTTGGTAGTTGTCGCGGCGCCCGCCTGTTGTTGTTCCTGCGGGATACCGACTTCCTTGCGTTTCTTCAGGAAGGTCATCATTTTGCGCAGCTCGGCTCCCACAGTTTCGATAGGCAGGGTCTTGCCCTTCTCGCGCATGGCGATGAAATTGTGACGGCCGCTGCGGTTCTCGCCCATCCATTCTTTGGCAAATTCGCCGCGCTGGATTTCGCCGAGAATCTTCTTCATCTCGTCGCGGGTTTGCTGGTTAACGATGCGGGGTCCACGGCTGTAATCGCCATACTCGGCGGTATCCGACACGGAGTAGCGCATGTAGCCGAGGCCGCCCTCATAGATGAGGTCGACGATGAGCTTGAGTTCGTGGAGGCACTCGAAATAGGCGATTTCGGGAGCGTAGCCAGCTTCGACGAGGGTCTCGAAGGCCGCGTTGATCAGTTCGCTGACGCCGCCGCAGAGCACAACCTGCTCGCCGAAGAGGTCGCTTTCAGTCTCTTCTTTAAAGCTGGTCTCGATGGCGCCGGCGCGAAGGCAGCCGAGGCCCTTGGCATAGGCCAGAGCCTTGTCCATGGCTTCACCAGTCGCGTCCTGGTGAACGGCGACGATGGCGGGGACGCCCGAACCTTCGGTGTAGACTTCGCGGACACGGTGGCCGGGGGCCTTCGGCGCGACCATGGTCACGTCGCAGCCAGCAGGCGGCTTGATCTCGTTGAAGTGGATGTTGAAGCCGTGGGCGAACATCAGCGTCTTGCCCGGCGTCATGTGCCGCTCAATTTCAGCGCGGTAGAGATCGCCCTGAATGTGGTCCGACACGAGGATCATGATCGTGTCGGCAATCCTGGCGGCTTCCGCGGTGGGGAGCACGCGCAGGCCCGCGGCTTCCGCCTTCTCCTGGCTCTTGCTACCAGGATAAAGGCCGACCACGACGTCGAGGCCGGAGTCGCGAAGGTTCAGCGCATGGGCGTGACCCTGACTTCCGTAGCCGATGATGGCAATCGTGCGGCCCTGCAGTTTGGCGAGATCGCCGTCAGTTTCGTAAAAGCGTCTTGGCATTTATGCTCCGAAAGGTCGAATTATTTGGAAATCAGGCGGAAGCTGTAGCTTCAGCGATAATTTCCGCGCAGCCCGTGGTCGGCACCGGCGGCGCGAGTTTAAGTTTTTTCATTTCCAGAGAGACCGCGGTAAGACCGGACCGGGTGACCTGAAGGTCGCCGTAGCTCTCCATAATGCTGATGAATTCGTCGAGTTTCTCAGGGTCGCCGGTGACTTCCAGAGCGAAGCCGTCGACGCTGGAATCCACGACGCGGGCTCCGAAAATCTCGGCTTCCTTAAGAATCGCGGTGCGATTTTCCATCGCGGCGCGGATTCGCAGAAGCACGAGCTCCCGGGCTACCGACGGGGCTTCCGTCAGATCCGTGGCCTGAAGCACGTTCACCAGCTTGTTAATTTGTTTGATGACCTGCGGCCGGATTCTGGATTCGACGTCGGCCACGATGGTCATGCGGGAGAGAGCCGGGTCGAGCGTACGCGCGACCGTCAGGCTCTCAATGTTGTAGTTGCGCTGGGCGAAGAGGCCGGTGACCCGCATGAGTGCACCGGGCTTGTTCTCCATCAGAATCGATATTATTTGCAGCATTGGAGTATCTCCTCAGTCCCCCACCGCGACAGGACGGGGCGGGCCGAGCACCATCTCATTGATGGCGCCGCCGGCGGGCACCATGGGGTACACATTTTCAAACGGGGTCACCTTGATGTTAAGCAGGTACGGGCCGTTTTCAGCAACTGCTTCTTCCAGCGCGGCGCGGAGTTCGGACGGCTTATCCACCGTGCGGCCCTTGAAGCCGTATGCTCCGGCGAGCAGTTCGACTTGCGGGAAGCCGTCGAGCGTGACCGAGCTCATGCGGTTGTTGTAGAACAGCTCCTGCCACTGGCGAACCATGCCGAGGTAGCCGTTGTTCATCACCACAATCTTGACGTTCAGCCCGTAGTTGACCAGCGTTGCGAGCTCCGGCAGCGACATCTGGAAGCCCCCGTCGCCCACGACCGCGAAGACCAGCTTGTCCGGGCAGGCGAACTGCGCGCCGATGGCCGAGGGCAGGCCATAGCCCATGGAGCCGAGGCCGCCGGAATTAATCCAGAGGCGCGGGCCTTCAAAGCGAATAAACTGCGCGGACCACATCTGGTGCTGACCGACGTCGCTGGTAACGATCGCCTTTCCACCGGAAATCCGGTCGATTTCCTGCATTAAATGCTGGGGCTTAATTTCATCGGGGGTTCGGGGCGGAGCTTCAAGGGGATGCTCTTCCTTCCACCCGCGGACCTGTTTCCACCAGTTGATGCGCGGCTCGCGTTTGGCGTCGCCTGCACCTTCGGCCTTGAGTTCCGCCATCACCTTGGCGAGCCGCTGAAGCACCTTCTTCACATCGCCGACGATCGGAATATCGGCATTGCGGATCTTGCTGATCTCGGCGGGATCGATGTCGACGTGGATGACGCGGGCATGCGGGGCGAAGCTCGCCAGACGGCCGGTAACGCGGTCGTCGAAGCGCACACCGAGGGCGATGATGAGGTCGGTGTTGTACATCGCCATGTTGGCCGCGTAGCTGCCGTGCATGCCGGGCATGCTGATGAAGTTCGGGTGGCTGCTGGGCAGTCCGCCGAGCCCCATCAGGGTGCACACAGCCGGCAGGTCACCGAGCTCGACCACTTCCTTCAGCTCATTCGACGCGTTGCCGAGGATGATGCCGCCGCCGGCGTAGACGATGGGGCGCTCGGATTCAAAGATCATCTGCGCGGCGCGGCGGATCTGTCCGCTGTGACCTTCGGTCAGGATCTTGTAGCCCGGCAGGTGGATGGCCTCGACGGGCTCATAGTGGCCGCGGCCCATGAAGATGTCTTTCGGGATGTCAACCAGCACCGGGCCGGGCCGGCCGCTGGCTGCAAGGTAGAACGCCTCATGGATGATCTGCGGCAGTTCGGCGAGCGTCTTGACCATGAAGTTGTGCTTCGTGGCCGAGCGGGTAAGGCCGAATGTGTCCGCTTCCTGGAACGCGTCGGTGCCGATGAGGGAGCTGGTGACCTGGCCGGTGAGGGCGACGATGGGCACGGAGTCCATGAGGGCGTCGACGAGGCCCGTTACAAGATTGGTGGCGCCAGGGCCGGAGGTGGCGCAGCACACGCCTATGCGGCCGGTCGCCTTGGCATAGCCGGAAGCCGCGAAGGCGGCGTTCTGCTCGTGGCGAACGAGCACGTGGCGGATCGGGTGATCGTAGAGCGCGTCGTAAAAGGGAAGCGTGACGCCGCCAGGGTAGCCGAAGATGCAGTCGACGCCCTCTTTACTGAGGCATTCGAGCAGCATTTTGGCGCCGGTGATCAGATTCGACATATCCGAGAGATCCTCATGTTATTTTGTGCCATTACAAAAGAAAAAGGCCACCGGTTCGGGTTATTTCCCCGCCGGTGGCCTTTTCGGTATTCCTTGTGGCTCACTCAGGCAGGGCCCGTTACGATAGCCCCTACAGTAATGCTTACGTTTACGAGCACACCAATGCCGGTCCCGGGTACGAGGCTGGCACCAACACTGAGTCCGCGTCCCTGGTGGGGGGCGTTGGGGCTCAGGAGGTTGCGATTGTTGGCCACATATCGAGAGTAGCTTAGAAGAATTCTAAATGCAAGACCCTTGCGATATAAAAAGCGCTTATGGAAGCATGACTGTGTGCCAAACGCGCGTGCATCGCGTTTGGCAGCTCTCATGGCACGCGTAACAGCGGTGATATGATCCAACTAAATCAGGAGATCCTCGTCTATGCCCCGCCGGGTTGCTTTTCTTGTGGCGTTGTTCGTCGTGTGTTCGTTCGCGGTTCTGGCCCAGTCCGGTGGTGGCACCATTCAGGGCACAGTTAACGATTCGTCGGGACTGGCCATACCCGGTGCGAAGGTGGAAATCGTCCACCTGGCCACAAACCGCGTTACGGAAACGGTATCGAATGAGAGTGGGTTTTTCGTCACCCCTCCGCTGACTATTGGCATTTATAAAATTCGCGTCGCCTCGGACGGAATGAAAGTCTGGGAGACAGAGGCCAATGTGGAGACGGGACGCACGCTGGCCATCACTCCAGTGCTTCGGCCGGGCAATGTTTCCGAGACCATCGAAGTAGTCGACACTGCGCCGCTGGTGACGCAAACCGAGCCTACCGACGGCTCGACGCTGGATGCGCAGCGTATTAAGGAAATACCGATTAACGGACGCAACCTGAACACGCTGGTGGAGCTTGCCACGCCTGGCGTGGAATTTAGTGGCGATGTGAACGGCGGCGTGCGCATCAGCGGCCTGATGGCGTATTCCACCGATTATGTGCAGGACGGCGCGTCGTCGAACAACAGGGAGTTTGGCGGGTCGGCGAATCTGCAGGGTCTGGAATCGATCGGCGAAGTGAAGGTGGAAACCAGCACCTCCTCCGCACGCTACACGCGCCCGACTTCGATTATTGTTTCCACCAAAAGCGGGTCAAATACTCTTCGATTCGCTCTCTTTGAGACGAATCGCAACAACGCTTTCGGCCTGGCGCGTGCACGGCAGGACGTGAATCTGGACGGCAGCCCGTACAAGACGCCGAAGCTGAATCGCAACGAATTTGGCGGGTCGGTCGGCGGTCCCGTGGTGATCCCGAGTTTCGGACTGAACGGCCGCAAAAGCCTGTATAACGGTAAGAATCGGACCTTCTTTTTTATTTCGCAGGAAAATGTGGAACTGCGGCAGGGCGTCACACGCGAGTTTAAGGTGCCGACCGCGGCCATGCGTCAGGGCGATTTCCGCGAGTTGATCGATGCACAGGGACGCCGGCTGCAGCTGTACGATCCGGCCACCACGCGAAGCGAGGAACTGGCAAGCGGCCGCGTGGTGGCCGTGCGCGATCCGTTCATCAACAACCAGATCCCGCTGGAGCGCATGAATGCGCTGGCAAAACGGATTTATGCAATCACGCCGCTTCCCACTGATATTACGAATCCAGTCGCGGCGAATAATCTAAAACTCGTTGTGCCAACAACCGCGTATCCGAACCTGAGCGACAACCCGCTGACAATGCGCTTCGACCACAGGATCACGGACAAAGACAACTTTTTCGTGAAGTACAACGGCGGTAACCGGTCGGCGTTTTACATGGGCACCGCGGGCAACAACGGTGCGCCCACGGCGAACTGGGAGGCTAACACAACCTTCCTGCCTATCCGGGGACGCGCGGCGGCGCTGAGCTGGATCCGTACCCTGTCCGCCAGTGTCTTTATGGAAACGCTGGTGAACCGGACGTGGACATTCTCCCGCACGCTGACCGGTATCGAGCAGAAGGACTGGTCGGCAGAACTCGGCCTGCCGAATCCGCTGGGCGAGATCGGCTGGCCGAACATCACCAACAGCGGCTTCATGGATTACATCGAGGGTGACAACCGGCGTCAGTTGTACAGCATGGTCACCAACGTCGAACAGAACTACACGTATATTCGCAGGATGCATAATTTCCAGTTCGGTTTTCGATTCCATGATGAAAAACAGCATTTACTTCCCGATCAGGGCGCGATTTCCGGTTCGGTGCAGTTTGCCAGCAACGCGACCGCGCTGGAATCGCCGACGCTGGGGAATCAGCTGAGCCCTGGAATCGTGCCGCAAACCGGGCACAACGCGGCCAACTTCTATCTGGGTGTAGCCAGCCAGTATACGGTTGGGCTGAAGCGCGGCATCATGCGCGTGAACGAAAAGAACTGGGGCCTGTACCTGCAGGACAACTGGAAGGTGTCGCGTCGGCTGACACTGATGCCGGGCTTCCGGTGGGACATCAACCCCGCATTTACGGAGAAAAATTCTCTGCTCTCCGCGTTCGACGTGGAAAATAAGGCGCTGGTATTTCCCGAATCGCTGGATTATTACTACAAGCTGGGCGTAACGAACCCGCGGGTAGTGGAGAGTTTTGAGCGAGTCGGCGTTGTCTTCAAAAGTGCAGCGGACCTGGGCAGACCGAAGCAGCTGTTTCCGTCGAACCTTTTCGATATTGGTCCGCGAATTGGATTTGCCTACAACTTTTCCAGTGACAAGAGACCGCTGGTAATTCGTGGTGGCTATGGATTGTACATCTCGGCTGTCCCGATGCGGACCTTGCTGGCGCAGTTTTCCGGTCTGCCTCCGTTCCGCCTGGACTATACTTACAGTCCGAACGCGGCGAACCAGAGCCCGGACGGGATCGCGAATTACCTGCTGCGAACCGTACCTGACAGGTATGCGGGCGTCAACAGCAGGGACGTGATCGACGTGAACGATCCGGCCACAGTGTCGCGTGGGCGCGGCGTGATCGGCATGGACGGCAAGCAGCCCAGCCTGAAAATTCACGAGTTGAATCTGGCGCTGGAGAAGCAGCTTTCCCGGTCCACCGTGGCTCGCATCACGTACAAGGCGAAGCTCGGCGTCAATGCCGACCAGTTGTTCAACATCAACCCGCAGCCAAGCGACTATATCTGGTACCTGACCACGGGGCGGGTGCTGCCGACCGGCGAATACTCGGGCGTGCTGCGGCGTCCCTACGACCGCAACGCCTATACCGACGTGCGCATACTGCAGCGGACCGGTTATTTGAACAGCTCCACGTGGAGCCTCGAGATGGAGCGCAGATTTGCGCGCGGGCTCAGCTTCCAGGGCTTCTACACGCTGACGAATTCGCTGCGGCTGGCGGGCAATTCCTTCCGCGACGACGTGGCGTCGGCGACGGCGGCCTATCTTCCGGGCGCTGTGCCGACCGAGTTCAAAGAGCTGAACCGCTTCCTGTTCTACGACCGCGACACAGGCATTCCGAAGCATCGCGTTCGCTGGAACTGGATCTGGGACATGCCGGTCGGCAGGAAAAAGGCTTACCTGAAGGGTATCCCTGGCTGGGTCGACACGCTTGTCGGCGGGTGGCGCATGTCGGGCATGGGTACCGTGATGAGCACGTGGTACTCGATGCCGACGGACAACTGGGGCGAGATGGGCAAGTTTGAGACGTATGGCACGAAGTACCCCATCCTCGATTGCCGCAAGACGCCAATTACCGCCAGCAGCGCTGCCGATGAGCGTTGCGTGGCGGGATACCTGTGGCACAACGGCTATATCTCAAACCGCTACATCAACGCGGTGAACGACAGCGGTGTCCGGGTGGGAGTGTTCGGCCTGCCGGACGACTACAAACCCGCGCAGAAACCGATTAATCCATGGCCGAAGAATGGCAAGCCGACGGACCTGCTGAATGCGGACTACGACACCGATTTTGTGTACATGCCGCTGATCACAGGCGGCGTGGTTCGTGTGGACTACAACACGGGGCTGCACCCGTGGCGCAACCAGCACAGGCTGGGACCGTTCAACTGGGTGATGGACGCGTCGCTGATGAAGTTCTTCAATCTGAGCGAAAAGGCCCGGCTGCGCGCCAATGTCGACGTGTTTAATGTGACGAACCGGCAGGGTCTGCGCACGCCCAGCGGCGAGGGCATCGTGAGTCTGGGCAGTTCGTACGACGCCACCGGGTTCCGGCCGCGCCAGTTGCAACTTACTCTGCGGCTGGAGTTTTAACCTCCACCGCAGACTTCTACGCTTAGCGGGAAATTCGCGCTTACTGCGCCACGTTCGCGACAGGCAGCAGCATCCTGGGATTCGCCGCCATTTCACCGGCGCCGACACTCAAAGTAATCGCCTGCATGCCGCCCTCGAGGCCCTCCGGCACCGTCACCCGAATCTGATAGGTGCCGGCGACAGTCCCTGGGTAGCAGCCAGCAAACTGCACCTCCGCGGGCTCACCGCCAATGGTGACAGCCGCGGCCGCCGTGGTGGCGACCGGAGTGGTCCCGCAGAATTCCCCGGTGGACAAATTGTTCGTCATGCTGCCGAGCCCCGTCGCTATCAGCGTTACAACAGCGCCTGGACGGGCCGGGTTGGCTTCATCCACGCGGCTGCCATTCTCCTGCTCGGCAAGCGCCACATAGGCGTCGCCCACACTCGCGGCGCCATACAGAGCAGGCGTCGTGTCGACCACTCGCACGGGATCGGAGTGAATGACCTGCAGTCCTTGCCACGAGTAGTAGAGCATGTACGTTCGGCTCGCGGGCAAGCCTGTGGGTCCCTGATAAACGGCCTGCGTGTCATCGGAATAGAGAACGGGCAAAACGGTTCCCGTGACCGCATTGAACTCGATTGTGCCAGAGAAGTTGCCGAGCGTGAGCGCAGGATACGGAGCAGCCTGGCCAGTGGCGCGCAGCGAGCCGTCCAGCACGAATCCCTGTCCCCCTGCCGGGCCCAGACCGGTGCCGTACACGCGGATCAGCTGCCGGGGCGAAATGGTGCCGCCATTCTGGCCGTTGGCGGCGTTCACAACGTTGCGAACCTCAAGGCGAGGCTGTTCGATCCAGCGGCACGACGACGGATCTTCCAGACGGTAGAACCCACCGTCGGTGGAATGCACAATCAGGTTGTTCTGAGCCGCAAGGACGAAGTCCGGAGCAAACGTCGCGCCCGTGGTGAGGGTCGGCATGTCGAGCGCTTCCAGCTTGCCGAACTCGCCCCGAAACAGGCGGGATGCCGCGGTGAAGTACGGCTTGTCCTGCCATACCGTGTACGATCCATACGGCAGCATTCCCGAGCCAGGCACAACCGCGCCCAGGCCCGAGGGAGTCACCTGGTACACACGCCGGTAGTTGGAACCATTCCCCGCGATCGCCGCCACGGTACCATCGGCCAGCCTCGTCAGATGATAAAACCCGCGAACCGGAAAGGTAGTGATCGCCTTTGAGGCTCTCTGCCACACAGCGACCTCGCCCTCGAATACCCCGCCGGTCGGAGTGGCGCCGCTCTGGAACCAGTAAATGTTGCCCGCATTGTCGGCCGTCAGCCGCTGAAGGGAGGAAAGCGACCCGAGCGGCGCGTAGACGACTTCCTCATCCCGCTCGTTCTTCAATACGGTAGCCTGGCCGTCCGCCTCGATCACCAGAATGCGGCGGCGGTAGTTGTCGCCGATGATGATGCGTCCGGCAGGATCGAGCGCGAAGGCCACGATGCCGTAGACCGTGATGTCGGTCGCCTTCTTGCCTGCGACATCGCCGATTGCGGTTCCGCCGCCCACCACCACAGCCGGCTTCTGGCCCGCCTGGGCCTGCACGACCGCAGAAAAGGTGCCGAGGTTCGAAGAATACACCAGGGCGCTGCTGCGAGGGTTCCAGGCGCCAAAGGGAGGTGCCTGGCCCTCGATGATGGGCGGCACCGGTGCGCCGGCCAGCAGTTCCTGCCGCGTGGTGAGCCGGAGCAGCGGAGCGCGCTGATCGGGGCGGGTGGAGCCTTCAAAGTAGAGGGCGCCGTCACGGTCAATGGCTCGAGGCGTTCCGGTAAACGCCGGGAACGGATTCTTGCCGGTCTCCACCACGCCATTGGAGCGGACCGGATAGACGCGATTGGCGCTGGAGGCACCCGGCGTGCCGTCGGGGAACTGCAGCACCGTCACCGCCGTGTCGAAGGACTGGTTGACGGTTCGAATCACTCCGTCTGTGGTCACCAGCCGGATATTGCGGCCGCTCAGATCGCGAATCCAGTACGTGCCGTCGGGGAACGGAATGATCTGGCGCGGGCTGGAAAGCGCGGCCTGAACCGCGGGCCCGTTGTCTCCGGTCAGACCGTTGGTCGCCGCGATTCGAATGGAACCGGCGGCGGTGCGCAGCACGCCGTCGTTGTCGAGCCGCCGAACCCGGTTGTAGCCGTCGACAATCATCAGGTCGTTGGCAAAGCTGAAGATGAAGTTGGTGATGCTTCCCAGGTTGACGTCCGAAGGAACACCTTCTTCGCTGTTGAACCCGGGGCGCCCAGAGCCGGCCACCAGTTCGATTCGACCGTTAGCCACGCGGAATATCTGGCCGGTGGCGCTGAAATGAAGAACGCCATCGCGCGAGAAAACCAGTTGTCCGACGGCGGGTAGTCCGGCGGCACGGGCGTCGCCTGTAGTGACGCGATCCGTTCGGGTACCGTTGCCGGCCACGGTCTCCATCCGGCCGTCAGGCGTGATGCGCCGGATGCGGCTCGCGGTGTCGTAGAAATAAACCTGCTTTTGAGGAGAAACCGCGGTGATGGTGGTTTGAAAAGTCTCCGATTCGGTAGACTTCTCACCTTCGAGCACCTTAAGAGGTGGCTGCGCCGGGGACAACGGTGTGACCCTGCACTCCTGTCCCGATGCCGCTAACAGGCCGCATCCCAGTAAAATGACCAACTTCGCGCGCACTCCAGCCCTCCCCGGTGCAAACCTTGCAATTGTCTGGCTACCTGGTTTGTATCACACATATACCCTTCGCCCGAGCGCTCGAAGCAGTTCAGACAGCGGCCGACCAGGTGAACGACGGTCCCGATCGTATTAAGCTCAACAAATAGCGAAATGCGTGGAGGACGAATGAATCGCTTCGGTCGAAGAGAGCTTTTGCAGGCCGGTGTGGCCGCCGCGGGTGTGGCTCCGGGACTTGCCGGCAGTCAGGCTCTGCGCACGTCGTCAAAGCCGAACATCCTGTTCATCATGGACGATCAGCATCGCGGCGACTGCACTTCCGCGGCCGGCAACCGGGGTATTCGCACGCCCAATATGGACCGCATCGGGGCCGAAGGCGTGCGGTTCCGCTGCGCCTACAGCACCAGTCCAACCTGTACTCCCGCCCGCAGCGCTCTGCTGACCGGCCTGTCGCCCTGGAATCACGGCATGCTGCACATGGTCGCCATGGGGCAGGGGTATCGATACACCAAGCCGCAGGCGTTGCGGGACGCGGGCTATTACACGATGGGCATCGGGAAGATGCACTACGAACCGCAGCGCAATCGGAACGGGTTTCATCAGACGGTGCTGGACGAATCCGGGCGCGTGAACACACCGGATTTTCGCAGTGATTACCGGGCCTGGTTCTGGTCGCAGGCGCCGCATCTGAACCCCGACGCCACGGGCATCGGCTTCAACGACTATCCGGCCGCTCCATACGCCCTGCCCGAAGTTCTCCACCCGACGCACTGGACCGGTCAGGCAGCCTGCAACTTCCTGAACGGGTACAAGGGGGAGCAGCCGTTTTTTCTCAAGGTGTCGTTTGCCAGGCCGCACAGTCCGTACGATCCACCTGCGCGCTTTCTGAAGCCAATGGCGCAGCGCGATATTCCGGCAGCCAGCGTAGGGAAATGGGCGGCGAAATACGCCGAACGCAGCGGGCCGAAGGACGATATCTGGCATGGCGACCTCGGCCGCGAACAAATCCGGAAATCGCGCGAAGGATATTACGCCAATATCGAATTCGTCGACGAACAAATCGGCAATATTCTGGCGACGCTGGAGAAACGCGGCTGGCTGGAGCAGACCCTGATCCTGTTCACGTCCGATCACGGCGATATGACTGGCGACCACAATCTGTGGCGCAAGTCGTACGCTTATGAGGCGTCGGCGCATATTCCAATGGCGATGCGATGGCCCAAAGGACTGGTAGCGGCAAAACGCGGACAGGTGCTGTCAAATCCGGTGGAACTGCGCGACGTGTTTCCCACGTTCCTCGACGCGGCCGGCGTAGAGCCCAAAGCGAAGCTCGATGGCAGAAGCATGCTTGGATTGTTGCGCGGAAACTCGCCGGAATGGCGTGAATTTATCGATCTGGAGCACGGCGTCTGCTACAGCAAAGAGAATAACTGGAACGGCTTCACCGACGGTAAAACGAAGTATATTTACCACGCATTCAGTGGTGAGGAGCAGTTGTTCCGGCTGGAGACCGACCCCGGTGAGCTGCACGATTTGTCAGGCGATCCCGGCTCGGCAGCCGAGCTGCGTAAATGGCGCCAGCGCCTCATCGAACATCTTTCCGTCCGCGGGGACCGGTGGGTGAAGAATGGGAAATTACAGACTCGTCAGGAGCCGATTCCGCGCTCGCCGAACTTCCCCAGTCCGCCGAAGTCGGCCTGATCGTCGGAGAAAATATTGGCTATGGATGAAAAAGAATGGGAACTGCGGGTACAGCTTGCGGCCGCGTACCGAATCATCGACCACCTGGGCTGGTCGGAGCTGATCTGGACACATACCACCGTCCGAGTTTCCGGACCCGAACACCATTTCCTGATCAACCCCTACGGCTGCCGCTTCGATGAGGTGACCGCGTCCAGCCTGGTGAAGGTGGACCTGCACGGAAACATCATTGGCGATCCGAATCGGGAGATCAATCCGGCCGGCTTCGTGATCCACAGCGCCGTTCACATGATCCGCCAGGACGTGCGATGCGTGATGCACACGCACACCACCGCCGGTATGGCTGTGGCAGCGCTGGAATGCGGACTGCTGCCCATCGGCATGTACTCGCTCGGGTACTTTGAGCGCGTGGCTTATCACGATTTTGAGGGTCCCAGCCTTGAGCTCGCCGAACGGGAGAGGCTCGCGGCCAACCTGGGCACAAAGAACGTGCTAATCCTTCGGACGCATGGCCTGTTAACGTGCGGTCAGTCTGTGGGACAGGCGTTCGTGCGGATGTTTCGACTGGAGCGCGCCTGTCAGGTGCAGCTTGCCGCGCAGGCGACCGGCTCGCCACTCGTGGTGCCCCCGCGCGAGGTCTGCGAACTCAGCGGCGAACTGAGTGACGACTTCCTCTCCACCGAGGGAGGCGTCGGCTACAGCCGCAAGGCGAACCCCGAGTTCGACGCCATGATGCGCCTGATGGATCGAAAAGACCCGTCGTACCGCACCTGATCCTGTTCCGTCGGCCGGGCCAGTGGAATACAATGCGGACTGATGCTGTGAAACGAGCGACCCTGAGTGACACGGCCCACCGTGTATCCAAACTAAGATATCCGCCAGGTAAGGTAAGTCCTTTTGTTTACTGTGCTGACGTGTTCTAATTGACCGACACCGGCACCATGACCAACAAGCGCATCGGCACTTACCGGATCCTTGAGAAGCTCGGTCAAGGCGGCATGGGTGAGGTCTATAAGGCCGAAGACGAGCGGCTGAAGCGCATGGTCGCAATCAAAGTGTTGCGTCAGGATGCCATGCCAGACAACGTTGCCGAGGCACGCCTGCTGCGGGAAGCTCGCGCCGTGTCCCGCCTGAGCCATCCCAACATCGTTCAGATTCACGAACTCGCGTTTGAAGAAGGCACTCACTTCATCGTCATGGAGTTTGTCCCTGGCCGGACGCTGGCGCAGGTACTGGCGGAGCGCGGCCTCCCACTGAACCAGGCGATTGAGTACGCCACGCAGATCGCAGGAGCCTTGCAGGCGGCTCACGCAGCAGGCATTGTGCACCGCGACATGAAGCCAGCTAACATCATCGTCACCGATCAGGGCGTGGTGAAGGTGCTGGATTTCGGCCTCGCGAGAGTGGAGTTCAGCGCGTCCGCAGCGAACGAAATGACGCTCACGGTTGGCCCGGAGACGGCTCCGGGCACCATCGTCGGCAGTCCTTTATATATGTCGCCCGAGCAGGCGGAGGGCAAGCCTGTGGACGCGCGGTCGGACGTCTTCTCCACCGGCGTGGTGCTCTATGAGTTGTTTACTGGTCGTCGGCCGTTCGAGGGCGACTCCACCGCGGGAATCCTCGCGAAAGTGCTGCGCGAAGACCCCGCCCCGGTGCGTGAGTTGCGTCCGGAAGTCCCCCAGTCGGTCGCCCGCGTTATTGAGCGGTGCCTGAGCAAGAATGCGGACCTTCGATACGCCTCCGGGCGGGAGCTGGCTGCGGATCTAACCTCATGCCGCCAGGTGAAGACCAGCACGGTGTCGATTCCGCGGCCGCGCATTGTGGCAGCAGCCGCTGTGGTGGTTGCCCTCGGTTTGGGCGGCTGGTTCTTCGTCAGAAGTCAGCGGGCCCGCTGGGTGCGAGACGAGGCGCTGCCCCGTATTGATTCGCTTGTGGCGCACGGGGACGGCGTGGGAGCATTCCAGCTAACCCGCACTGCACTCAGTTACGCCCCGGACGATCCCCGGTTGAAGCAGCACTGGTCCAATGTCTCTTCAGCCATTTCGTTGACCACCACGCCACCCGGCGCGAAAGTGTCCTTCCGGGCTTACGGCGACGCAAACATTCCGTGGGAGGTGGTTGGGCAAACGCCGCTCCAGGCCGTCCGCCTTCCCATGGCACAGGTCCGCCTCCGGATTGAGAAGGAGGGGATGGAGACGATTGGAGGTCGCCACTTTCCCGCTGTTCCTGCCCGGTCAAAACATTCCGTTGTCACCCGTCGGCAAAATTCCCCCGGGTATGGTGCTGGTTCCCGCGAAGCCTGCGTGGGCGTTCCCCACCGGACTGGTATTGCCTGACTTTTTCCTCGACAAGTTCGAAGTCACCAACAGTCAGTTCCAGCAATTCGTCAGTGCGGGCGGGTATCGCGACCAAAAGTACTGGCGGCATCCCTTCGTCAGAAACGGACAGGCGGTTCCGGTGGATGAGGCGCTCGCCTCGTTTCGGGATGCCACCGGGCGCCCCGGTCCAGCGAGTTGGGAGCTGGGCACGTTCGCCAAAAACACTGCGGAACACCCGGTTTCGGGCGTGAGCTGGTTTGAAGCCACGGCCTGTTGCGAGTATGCGGGCAAGTCTCTGCCGACGCTACACCACTGGTGGAGGGCGGCCGGCGTGGGAATATTTTCTGAAATTCTGCTGTTCAGCAATTTTGGTTCTGGTGGGACTGCGCCCGTGGGCTCGTTTGCAGGAATCGGCCCGTTCGGCACCTTTGATATGGCAGGAAACGTGAAGGAGTGGTCCAGCAACGCCACCGGAGACCGTCGGGCGCTGCTCGGGGGCGGCTGGAATGAGCATAATTACCGATTCATGGACCGCGATGCTCAGGATCCGTTCCTTCGCTCGGCAACCAGCGGCGTTCGCTGTGCGATATCCTTCGCCCGTCCCGCCCGCAGCCTTCGAACCACTCCAGCAGGCAACGCGTGATTACTCGGTCGAGAAGCCGGTTGGAGATGAGACATTCGAAATATTTCAGCGAATGTACGCCTGTGACAAGGCTCCGCTCGAGGCGAAAACGGAAAGCGTCGACGATACCAACCCGCTGTGGCGAAAGGACAAAGTTAGTTATGCCGCCGCATACGGAGGCGAGCGAATTCCGGCGTATTTGTATTTGCCAAAGTCTGGCAGCCCGCCATTTCAAACCGTCGTCTTCGCGCCGGGTGGTGACGCTCGGGTCCTGCGAAACAGCGAGACCGGGATTCATACAGACAATTTCGACTATCTGATTCGCACCGGACGGGCAGTGCTCTACCCGATTTACAAGGGTCTGTTCGAGCGGGGTGCAATGAATGAGCCCGGTGGGCCGAACGCACGGCGCGACATCCTCATAGCGTGCCAAAAGGATCTGGCCCGGTCTGTCGATTATCTGGAGACACGGCCAGATATCCAGAGTTCCCGGCTTGCGTATTACGGCATTAGCTGGGGCGGCTCCTACGGTGTGATCTTCGTCAGCGTCGAGCCGCGAATAATGAACTACGCACCCAGAGTGCGCGTACCGGCCCTGATGGTAAACGGACGACTCGATTTTCTGGTGGGAGGCGATGAGCTTGCCCGACCTTTATTGCGCTTTCTCGGGAGCCCCGCGGGCGACAAGCGCATGGTAGAAATCGAGAGCGGCCACGTTCCGCCCGTCCAGGACCTGATGCGCGAGGTGCTCGACTGGCTCGACAAGTATCTCGGTCCGGTCAAATCGGGCAGCGGAGGTTAGCGCGCAGATTCGTAGTTAGCGGCGGCGAGCGTTCCCCGGCGGCTCGGGATCCCGCTGCCGGTGGCGATGGTTGCGGCGTCGCGGCAGACCAGCAGTCCGGCGCCCGCAAGAACCAGTGTCAGCATCCAGCGTTGTACTTTCATATTCCCTCAGGAATGAATGCGAAAACGCGAGCTGAACGGGCTCAGTAGCAGGGAGATTATCTTCAGCCTGCCATCAGGCTCAGTACCGTGAGCCCCGGAGGTTTCCTATGATGGACTGGTGTTTCCATCCACACGCCAGACACTGCTGCGCGACGCCACCGCTGGCACGCCGTTCGCCCTGGACGCGGTAGCTGGGATGTACTGGCAGCCTTGCTTCCGTTATCTGATTGCCCGGTGGCGGCTGCCTCGCGATCAGGCGGAGGATCTGGTGCAGGGATTCTTTGCGGCGCTGGTGGAGCAGGAGTTGCTCGCCCGATACGACTCTTCACGCGGCCCGTTCCGCCCCTGGCTGCGCGCCTGCCTCGACGGTTTCTTTCGCAAGGATAACGAGCGGGTCGCGGCGGCGAAGCGTGGGGGCGGCGCTGTGAGCGTCCCAATCGACAGTAGCCCCGACCTTGCCTCTCCAGGCCTCACCCCTGAGCAAATATTCCATCGCGAATGGCAGCGCGAGATGTTCGCCCAGGCGGCCGCGGAGTTGCAGACGCAGTGCGAAGCCGACGGCCGGCCGGAGCGCTTCCAGGTCTTCGCCGCCTACGACCTGGCGGAGGACGCGCGCCCGAGCTACGACGATCTGGCCCAGGCGCACGGCCTGTCCGTGACGACGGTGACCAACCATCTGGCCTGGGCTCGGCGGGAGATGCGAAAGCTCCTCGAGGCACGTGTGGGTCGGCTGACTGGAACTGACCGCGAGCGACAGCGGGAACTGCGCAGTCTCTTTACGCCTGCCGGAAGCGGTGCACGTTGAACCTGCCCGACGAGGCGCTGGAGCATCTGCGCGAAGTGGTCGGCGAGCCGGATCTGTCCGGGACTCGGTACCATCTGCTGGGACTCGTTGGCAGAGGCGGGATGGGCGCCGTGTACAGAGCCTTCGACTCAACGCTCGCCCGCGAGGTGGCACTCAAGGTAATCGAAGTGCCGGGCAGCAGTGTGGAACCCGCGCTGGCCGAGGCTCGGCTGCTGGCCCAGCTGGAACATCCCGGCATCGTCGCGGTACACGACGCAGGCGTGTTGCCGGACGGGCAGGCCTATGTCGTCATGCGCCTCGTTACCGGGAGAAGGCTGGATGAGTTTTTCGCAGGCGGAGATACCGGCCTTTCCGAGCGCCTCGTCGTTTTCGAAAAGCTGTGTGATGCAGTGGCTTTCGCCCACAGCCGGGGCGTGATCCACTGCGATCTGAAGCCGCAGAATGTGGTGATCGGACCGTTTGGAGAAGTGGTGGTGCTCGACTGGGGCATTGCGCTGGTGGCCGGAGCTTCAGGCGAGACCACGGTCGCGGGCACCTCACGATACATGGCGCCCGAACAACGGGCCGGAGCCGCCGTGGATGAACGCGCCGACGTACACGCACTCGGCGTGCTGTTCGGGGAACTGTTGCCGGAAAATTCACCTGCGCCGCTCCGCGCTGTTGCGGCTAAAGCCTCGGCGGATGGCCTTGAGGCTCGCTACCAGAATGTAAGGACCATGGCCGCGGATGTCCGCAGTTTCCAGGACCGCGGCCCGGTGACTGCCTATCGTGAGTCCATCTGGGAGCGGGGAGTTCGTTTCGCCGGTCGCAATGCTGTGTTGCTCCTGCTGATCTCGGCTTATGTGCTGGCCAGAATCGCACTCTTTTTTCTTCGGCCGCGTTAAAGGAATGTTGGGGGATTCGGTATATGCTCTTCGAGGTCGCAAAACACAAGTGAACAAGATTGTGGTTGGTGTTGTCGCGGGAGCTGTTTTGGGATTCGTTGACGGCCTGACGGCGTGGTTTACTCCCGCCGTCAGGCCCATGTTGATGAGCATCCTGATCGGCTCGACATTCAAAGGCCTGATTGTCGGGGTCATCTGCGGGACTGTGGCGCGCAAGGCACGTTCGGTGCCGCTCGGCATAGGACTTGGCGCCGTGCTCGGTCTGCTGTTCGCATGGGCCGTCGCTTCGATGCCTTCCGAGACGGGCGAACACTACTATGTCGAGATCATGGTGCCGGGGTTTATCGTCGGCGCCCTTACTGGCTTTTTGACGCAACGGCTGGGAGCAGCCAAAGGGGAGACCGCTCATGCTTAGACCCGTTCATTTTGAGATCCCGGCCGAACAACCGGAGCGCGCCATGCGGTTCTATGAGTCCGTGTTCGGCTGGAAGTTCCAGAAGTGGGACGGCCCGATGGAATATTGGACCATTACAACGGGAGATCCGTCGACTCCGGGAATCAATGGCGGGCTAATGACGCGCCGCGACCCCGCGCAGCCGTGTGTCAACACCATGGACGTGCCGGATATCGACGCGTCGATATCCGGCATCACCGAAGCGGGCGGTTTGTGCGTCGTCCCTAAAATGGCGATTCCTGGAGTCGGCTGGCTGGCTTACTGCAAAGACACGGAGGGCCACATTTTCGGCATCATGCAGAGCGATCCGTCAGCCCACTAATCTAAGAGCCGTCCTTCAGCTTTCTCAGAACCTGTTCTGCCTGCCACAGATGACGTCGGTCGTGGGCCGCGAGTGCTTCAAAGCGCGCCCCGACCGGCATTCTGAGAAGTGGCTGCAGGGCAGACGGGAGCGCTGGGAAGGTGGTTTTAATTCGGGTCAGGTCGAGACCCGTTGCTGAATCGTACAGGTCAGCGAAGGTCTGGACCAGTTTCTCGTAGCTGCCGAGGGTTGGAGCGAGCCGTGCTTCGGACGGCGGCGCATAGGCTGCCGGCGCCTTCATCTTTGTGGTGACGGGAGGCTCGAGCATCGAAATGAACTTACGGCTCAGCCAGCCGTAGCGAAACGGCGGCCCGCCCTGAATACCGCGGCGCCGGCCTTCCGTGATCGCGAGACGTAGCGGCTCGACGTCCAGTTGATTTGTGGTGTTGAGGTGGGCCAGGCACTCGGCGACAGACCATCGACCCGGCTCGGGTCGCCAGTTGAACTGCTGGTCGGTGAGGCCCGCCGTCAGGGTTTGGGCGCGGAGCAGGTTCGCTCGAAGTTGGTCAGGTATCGTGTCCATGCGGGTGAACAAGCAAAAGGCCCGCTCGGGATTAGCCGGCGGGCCTTGATTGCTGAATTAATTGGGCGACGTCCTACTCTCCCACACACTTGCGCGTGCAGTACCATCGGGGCTGGGAGGCTTAACTTCCGTGTTCGGTATGGGAACGGGTGGATCCCTCTCGCTACA
>Ga0163150_10001650_pt1 | contig 36794 bp, 35 predicted proteins | sample OliLakLV19P2IB_FD_148628 | JGI IMG/M metagenome (GOLD analysis project Ga0163150, IMG submission 148628) | Freshwater microbial mat bacterial communities from Lake Vanda, McMurdo Dry Valleys, Antarctica - Oligotrophic Lake LV.19.P2.IB | ecosystem: Environmental > Aquatic > Freshwater > Lake >... | reverse complement strand
GGCGGTGATGGGCGCGGTCGTCGTCGAATACGCCGATCACCTGCCATTGCGGGCTGCGCGCGAGATCCTTGATCAGACTGGCGGCGGCTTCGGTGGCGCCGAGCACCACCACGGGTTCGCGGCTGGTGGGGATCAGGGTGCCGAGACGGCGTTCCTTCCAGCCGCGGTAAGCCAGCCGGCTGCCACCCATGATCATCACCAGCAATACCGGGCTCATCACCAGCACCGATCGCGGCACGATCAGTTGCAGCATGAACAGCAGTGCCGCGACGGCCAGTGCGCCGACCGTGACCGAAACAATGATGCGCTGCAGATCGGGCAGGCTGGCAAAACGCCAGATGCCGCGATACAGGCCGGAGCCGAGGAACAATGCCCCATACAGCGGCACCACCCACAGCACGGATTCCAGCGCCTGCTCGCGGTACGGCTCCGGGAGCTCCAGGTTGAAACGCAGGGCAAAGGCAAGCAGCCACGCGACGGCAACGGCCGCGAGGTCGTGGCCTATGGCCAGCATGATGCGGAAATTAAACACGCGCCGCCCGCTGCGCGCGCCAGGCGCGCTCGATGACAATGATCAATGCAACATACAACACGCCCGCAGCGGCCAGTGCCGCATATTGCAGGGTCGTGGTGAACGTCATCACCCACAGCGCCGCCAGCCCGCAGGCGGCCATCAACGCATATTCGGCGAATGCAGTGCCGCGATGGCCCAGTCCCAGCAGCACCAGCCGCTGGTAATAATGATCACGATGCGCTTCCCAGATACGGAGGCCCGACAACAAGCGCCGTGCCAGCGTCACGCTGGCATCGACGATGAACGGCGAAAACACCAGCAGCGGAAACCACCAGGTCCAGTCGTGCTGCGTCCAGCCGATGATGCCGAATGCTGCGGCGAGAAAACCCAGCGGCACCGCGCCGGCATCACCGAGGAAAATGCGCGCCGGATGAAAGTTGTGCAGCAGGAATCCCGCGGCGGCGGCGGCAATCGCCAGGTTCAGCAGCGCGAACTGCATGCTGCCGGCAAGCCAGGCGGCTGTCGCGTACGCGAGGAAACCGCAGACCGCCATGCCACCGGCCAGTCCGTCGGCGCCATCCATGAAATTGTAGAGATTACACATCCAGCCGATGGCGAGTACCGCAAGCGCGAGCAACAGCAGGGACTCCTGCATGCCGAGCAATGCCGGTGCGGCCAGTGCAGCGGCGAGCAGATGCGCGGCAAGACGCAGGGCGGCAGACAGGCCGCGCAGATCGTCCAGCAGTGAAACGGCGATCAGCAATACCAATGCAGCCCAGAAGCCCCAGGGCAGAAGCGGTGCAGCGTATGCCCAGCCTGCGGCAATTCCGAGCAGCAGGCCGATGCCGCCGCTGCGTGGCACGGCCGTCGCATGCAGAGACCGGGCATTGGGCTCATCCAGCGCGAGGCGCGCTGCGCGGCCGCGTGCCAGCCAGCCGACGGCCAGTGCAGCTACAACGAACGAGATGATGGAAATGGCAATGGCTGGCCACACGATGCGCTTAAAGTTGGTGTGTTATTTTAATCTTGTGCATTGATGATACCACTGCGCAGTCGGGTTAAGTACTTGATTCAACAGGTATCACTGCCACTCGCCGGGATATGCGTTGATGCACGAAATATTCATCAGCAATGACCGGTGATTGATGGAATGACGCGGTGACCGGTCTATAAACGCAGCAAGCTGGCTGGTCTCTGCTGCTCAGGGTCAGCAGATTTTTCCCGAATTCAACGGAAAACTGGATGATTTTCCGGAATCAGCTTGCGTAATTAACCATCAACCCCGCTGATGCGGTTGATCATTGGATGCAGGTATATGCCTCGCCAGGTCCATGCTGTCATGTAGCAACCTCAGTACATCAATGTTCTGATTCTCACCAACCCGGAAGACCAAAAAGTGCCGCCCCTTGCGGCCATGCCGAGCAACATGCAAGGTGCAAATGCCAGGCTCAATCTCGTCGCGAGATCTGGCGTCCAGAATATCCGGGCCATCCTTCAATGACTGAATGGCCAGAGAAATAGTCTCCGCGTAGGTTTCAGCCTGCCCAGCGCCAAAGGTCGTGGCCGTCCACATCGCGATGTCAACATAGTCTTGTTCAGCCTGTCGACCAAGCCGAACATTCCAAGCACTACTCACGCGACCACGATGGCCTTTGATGCGACAGACCTGAGGTGCGATCCGAGGGCATCCGATGATTCAAAAGTCGAGAACCGCCCGGCATCGAAATCAGCGCCACCAACCCGAACGGCGCTGCGCAAGGCTTCCAGGCGTGAAGCGTTTTCTGCGTCTCTCTGCTCAATGAGGCGCAACCCCTCACGCAGAACTTCGCTGGCATTTTGATAACGGCCACTGGACACCAGGCCTTCGACGTAAGAGGCTTGGTGATTGGTCAATACGACGTTGCGGGTAGGCATAGCGGTCTCCAGGGGGATCTATTGGCAGATTATGCCAATGCAGGTTTTGCCGGTCAAGTTCGAGTATTTTCCAATCCCTGTAGCTTTTGCCGCGTTTGCTCCCAGTGCGTGTTCTGGACCCCGGCTTTCGCCGGGGTGGCGAGTCGATTTTCAAACCCCTTTTGAGCGCCCTTGATTTTGGCCCGGATGAGACCATTGCGCAGTCGCGTTGAGTCCTTGGTCCAGCGAGTATCGCGGCTGCCAGCCGAGCTCCTGGCGGAGCGCGGAACTGTCTACCGCCAACGATCCGGTCAGGCGCATCGCCGCCGCGCGTTTCCCAAGCAGCGCCGCGCCGCAATGGAGCAGCGCCGGCGGGCAGGGCAGCAGTCGCGGCGCTTTGCCGAGGGCCGCGGCGAGTTTGCGGATCAGCGTTGGTGTCGAGATATCCTCGCCGTCGCTGACCAGGAATGTTTTTCCGGCGGCGGCCGGCGCATCGATGCAGGCAATGATTGCGTCCACAAGGTTTCCGATATAAACCAGACTGCGCTGGTTGTTGATGCTCGCCAGTGGCAGCGGTGTGCCGCGCGCGACGGCCTGCAACAGACGCAGGAAGTTACCTTTGACGCCCGGGCCATAGACCAGCGGCGGACGCAGGATCACGATTTCCATGCTGGTTTCGGCGCCGATCTGTCGCAGTGCCGCTTCTGCTTCGTGCTTGCTGATGCCATAGGCATCCAGCGGTTGCGGCGTATCGTCCCGGGTAAACGGACGAGTGTCTGTGCTCTCGCCATTGACCTTGATTGAACTCAGGAACACAAAACGGCGCACGCCGGCCGCTGCGGCCTGTTGCGCAAGACGGCGCGTGGCATCGACATTGATATGCCGATAGACCGGCAGCGGATCGATGCCGTGGTCGTCGAGCACATGGGTGCGCGCGGCGAGGTGCACCACGCAATCGACGCCTTGCAGTGCTTGCCGCCACTCGGTATCCGGGCCGATGTCACCGACGAAAACATCCTTGCTGCCGGTGCCGGGCGCAGGATGGCGCAAGGCGCGGCGCAGGTCGCGATGCTGTGCTTGCAGCGCGGCAACCAGGGCCTGGCCGACGAAGCCGGCGGCGCCGGTGACCAGCACGGATTGCACGCCTGTCATGCGTCGCCGCTGCCGTCAGCTGTTGCGGCTGCGCACAGTGCACCGGGCGTGCGCCGGACTGGTGCGGATAACTGAATGTAAGGACAATAGCCCGCCATGGAACAACAACCCGTTATCAGCATCTCGATCGTCAGCCACCAGCAGGGCGCGCTGGTTGCCGCGCTGCTGCTGGATATTGCCGCCCATTGTGCAATACCGCTGGAAGTCATACTCACACTGAACAAGCCGGAGACCTTGCCTTTCAACGTCGCATCTTTCCCGTTTCCGGTCAAAGTGGTGAACAACACAGCGGCCAAAGGTTTCGGCGCCAATCATAACGCGGCATTTGGCCTGGCAGGCGCGGCGCATTTCTGCGTGTTGAACCCGGACATCCGTTTTGCGCAGGATCCTTTTACGAAACTGATTGCATTGCTCGCAGATCAATCGATTGGCGTGGCGGCTCCGCTGATTGTCAATCCGGCCGGCGGTATCGAGGACAGCGCGCGCCGCTTCCCGACGCCGACGAGCATTTTCAAAAAAGCATGGTCCGGATCACGGGGCGCAGACTACGACCTGGGGCAGGCGCCGCTGTACCCGGACTGGATCGCGGGCATGTTCATGGTGTTCCGTGCGGAAACGTTCCGCGCCGCAGACGGGTTCGATGAGGATTACTTTCTGTATTACGAAGATGTCGACCTGTGCTGGCGCTTGCAGCGCAGGCAGTTGCGCGCCGCGTTATTGCCGGCTGTGCGCGCGACCCACGACGCGCGCCGCTCCAGCCATCGTAACTTGCGTTATTTGTTGTGGCACAGCCAAAGCATGCTGCGGTTTTTCGCGAAGCGGGCATTAGCCTGATTGTCGCGGTAACGCGACAACTGGTTGGTCTGCGGGGCATATAGTAAAATGATGAAAACATTAAGTTTTCCATAGATATTTTTCATAGATTTCTCTCGCAGGCCCTCCCTTTGCAAACCGCGCCTCCAAGCAACTTTGCCCTTGCTCTGAAAGACCTTAAAGACGGCGTGTCCAGCATTCATATCTGGCCGATGCTGGGCTGGCAGGAAATTCGCCAGCGTTACCGCCGCTCCGTGATCGGGCCGTTCTGGCTGACCATCAGCATGGGGGTGATGATCGGCGCCATGGGCCCGCTTTATGGCAAACTGTTCGGACAGGATCTCAGCGTCTATTTTCCGCATCTTGCCATCAGTCTGGTGCTATGGATGCTGGTGTCAAACCTGATCAATGACTGCAGCAATGCATTCATCGCCGCCGCAGGTTTTATCCAGCAGATCAGGTTGCCGCTGACCATCCATATTCTGCGGGCGATCTGGAAAAACCTGATTATCTTTGCCCACAACCTGGTTGTAGTGGTTTTAGTTTTTCTGTTTTACCCCCCGGAAATGGGCTGGCATATGCTGCAAATGCCGCTGGGAGTATTCATGATCGCGGTAAACAGCTTGTGGTTCGGTGTTCTGGTCGGGCTATTTTGTGCGCGATTTCGCGATATACCGCAAATCGTCGCCAGTGTTGTTCAAATCGCTTTTTTTCTGACCCCGGTGTTCTGGAAGGTGGAGATGCTGGGCAGATTCGCGTGGGCGGCACAGATTAATCCCCTGTACCATTTCATCGAAATTGTCCGGGCGCCACTGTTGTCAGATGGAGCGAGTTTGTTGTCCTGGGGAGCGGTGCTGTTGATCACCCTGCTTGGCTATACCGTGATGATTATGTTCTTTACCCGTTTCCGCGCACGCATCGCATACTGGGTCTGAACATGGTGAGCATCATTGCAAAAAACCTGGTCGTAGAATTCCCGATGTATTGGGGTCGCAGCCGCTCTCTGAAAAATACGTTTATCCGTGCAGCCACCGGCGGTCTGCTGGCCCGGGATGCTGCTGACCGTGTGGTGATCCAGGCGCTGAACGACATCAGCTTCGAGTTCAGGGAAGGCGACCGGGTGGGCATCGTCGGTCATAACGGTTCCGGCAAATCCACGTTGCTGCGCACGATTGCCGGTGCTTACGAGCCGGTCAGCGGCACCATGGACGTCACCGGCAAGCTGGCGACCATGCTCAGCATCACGCTCGGCATGGATACCGAATCGACCGGCTACGAGAATATTTTCCTGCGCGCAATCATCATGGGCCTGACGCGCAAGGAGATCGAACCTCTGGTCGACGAGATCTGCGAATTTGCTGAACTCGGCGATTACATCCACATGCCGATGCGGGCGTACTCCAGCGGCATGTCGATGCGGCTGGCGTTCGCGATATCGACCAGTGTCCCGGCGGATATCATCCTGATGGACGAGTGGATGAGCGTTGGTGACGCAGAGTTTTCACGCAAATCACAGTCACGGCTCCAGGTCATGGTGGACCAGGCGCGAATCCTGATTCTGGCATCGCATGACGAACAATTGATCCGGCAGAATTGTAATAAAATCATGCATCTTGACCATGGCAAGCTGGTAAAGCTGGAATCCATCTGAACGGCTTGATCTGCTTAATCCGCCGTGAGGGTATGCCGGGGCTGCGCTGGCCGGATGCGGTGTTGCAGCCGGGCTGATCAAACACAACTTTTCTTTTTTTAAAGCAATCGAGCATGAAAATTTTCGTAACAGGCGCCTGCGGCTACAAAGGCACGGTGCTGGTCCCCAAGCTGCTGGCAGCGGGCCATGAAGTCATCGCGTTCGACATCATGTGGTTCGGCAATCACCTCAAGCCGCATCCGAAGCTGACGGTCATCAAGGGTGACGTGCGCAACATCGAGGAAATCAACCTCGACGGCGTCGATGCCATCATCCACCTGTCGTCGATCGCCAATGATCCCTGCGGCGATTTGGACCCGAAGCTCACTTGGGAAGTCAGCGCGCTGGCCACGATGCAACTGGCTGACAAGGCGCAGCGTAAAGGCATCAAGCACTTCATCTACGCGTCCTCGGGCAGCGTCTACGGCATCAAGGACGAGGATCAGGTCACCGAGGATCTCGAGCTGAAGCCGATTTCCGAATACAACAAGACCAAGATGGTCGCTGAACGGGTGGTGTTGTCGTACAAGGATGACATGGTGGTGCAGATACTGCGTCCGGCGACGCTTTGCGGTTATTCGCCGCGCATGCGGCTCGATGTGTCGGTCAACATGCTGACCATGCAGGCGCTGACCAAACGCAAAATCACAGTGTTTGGCGGCAAGCAGACGCGCCCCAACATTCACATCGACGACATCACCGACGCCTATATTTTCCTGCTCGACAATCCGCAGCACACGGGCGTTTACAACGCGGGCTTCGAGAACATCTCGATTCTCGACATCGCCGAGCGGGTTGCGCGCCAGGTGGAAGCCGAGATCGTGGTCACCGAGTCCAACGACCCGCGTTCCTATCGCGTCAACTCCGACAAGCTGCTGGCGACCGGTTTCCGGCCGAAGAAAACGGTGGACGATGCGATCAGCGAAATCATCCACAAGTACAAGAGCGGTGAACTTAAGGACGAAGACCGGCATTACAATCTGAAGTGGATGGAGAACGAGGTTCTCAAGTGAACGCGCCATTGCCGCAAACCGCCGCCTTCTGTGCCGATTACGCGCAGCGCCTGCAGGCGGTGCTGGCGGCATCAGACTGGACCGGCGTGGCCACTCTGGCCGAGGATCTGCTGCGCTGCTGGAAAGGCGGCAACCAGGTGTTCCTCTGCGGCAACGGCGGTAGCGCTGGCAATGCGGTGCATCTTGCCAACGATTTTCTCTACGGCATTTCCAGGACGCCCGGCTCCGGGCTGCGGGTGCATGCGCTGTCGGCCAACACCGCGGTGCTGACCTGTCTTGCCAATGATGAAGGCTACGACCTGATCTATTCGCTGCAGCTCGCCGTGCAGGCGCGCGAAGGCGATCTGCTGATCGTGCTGTCGGGCAGCGGCAATTCGCCGAATATCCTGAAAGCGCTGGAGCAGGCGAAAAAAATGAAAGTGCGAACCTGTGCCGTGCTCGGCTACACCGGCGGCAAGGCCAAAGCCATGGCCGATGTGCCGATCCACTTCGCGGTCGATGACATGCAGATCGCCGAAGACATGCAACTGGTGGTCGGCCACATGATCATGCAGTGGCTGTACCAGAACCGGCCGCAGGCATAACGCGATGGCTACAAGCGAAAAATGTCTGGTTATCGGCAGTAATTCTTTTTCCGGCGCGAGTTTTGTCGATTACCTGCTGCAGCAGGGCGTGCAAACCATCGGCACCAGCCGTTCCGCCGAAGCGCATCGCGCGTTCCTGCCGTACCGCTGGTCGGGCAAGGACGCCGGATTCCGCTTTGTGCAATGCGACTTGAACCACGATCTCGACAAACTGATGGCAGTGATGCGTGCCGAGAAGCCGGGTTATGTCGTCAACTTCGCCGCACAAAGCATGGTCGGAGAGAGCTGGAAAAATCCCGAGCACTGGTTCATGACCAATGTGGTGTCAGCGGTCAAACTGCACGATCAGCTGCGGCAGTGCGATTTCCTGCAGAAGTACGTGCATGTGACCACGCCTGAGGTTTACGGCAGCACCGACGGCTTCATCCGCGAAGACACGCCGTTCAACCCCAGCACGCCGTACGCGGTGTCTCGCGCGGCCGGCGACATGAGCCTGCGCACCTATTTTGACGCCTATAAATTTCCCGTCGTGTTCACCCGCGCTGCCAACGTCTATGGCCCGGGTCAGCAACTCTACCGCATCATTCCGCGCACGATTCTGTTCATCATGCTCGGCCGCAAGCTGCAACTGCACGGAGGAGGTCACTCGAGGCGTTCGTTCATTCACATGCAGGATGTGTCGGATGCGACCTGGCGCATTGCGAAGGAAGCGCCGGCCGGCGAGACGTACCACATCTCCACCAACGAGATCGTGACCATCCGCGAACTGGTGGAACGTATCTGCGTGAAACTCGGCGTGAAATTCAGTGACCATGTTGAAGTCGTCGGCGAACGTATGGGCAAGGATGCCGCCTATATGCTCGACAGCAAAAAACTGCGCGCGGTCCTCGGCTGGCAGGATCGTGTCACCCTTGATGCCGGGCTTGACGATTGCATCGCCTGGGCGAAAAAGAACTTCGAAGAACTCAAGCAGTTGCCGTACGACTATATCCACAAGCCGTAAGTTTTATTAACCGCCGATGAACGCGGATGAACGCCGATAAAAGGAATCGACAGACAGTTTTGGAGTGTGCAACAAAATGAATATCCCCTCTCCCCTCGAGCAGGGAGACAAGGGCACACTTGTAGCGAAGCAGAGGGGCTGCGAAGGTCATTTTGTTATAAGCCCTTGGTTTTATCGGCGTGTATCGGCGTTCATCGGCGGTTGTAATAGCTTTTGCCCTTAGTATTTGACACTAAGTATTTGATTTTATTGATAAAATTGGAAAACGCGTGAAGATCGAAGAACTCCAGAAACTGGCTGCTGAAATCCGCGCGCGCATTATCGAGAATTCGCACAAGACATCGACCCCGCATCTGGGCTCCTGCCTGTCGTGTACGGACATCCTGGTTGCGGCCTATTTCGCGACCCTGCGCATTGATCCGAAACAACCGCGCGATCCCAACCGCGACCGGTTCATCCTGAGCAAGGGCCACGGTGCTGCAGCGCTGTTCCAGGTGCTGGCGATCAAGGGTTTTTATCCCGAAAAAATGCTCGAGACCTACGGCGAAGACGGCAGCATTTTTGCCGAACATCCGCCGACGCCTTCCCACCTGCCGGGCATCGAAGCGGCGACCGGTTCGCTGGGCCACGGCATGCCGATGGGGTTGGGCATGGCGATGGCAGCGCGCATCCAGAAACAGAGCTACAACGTGGTGGCGCTGCTCTCTGACGGCGAATGCAACGAAGGCTCGATCTGGGAGGCGGCGATGCTGGCGGCTTCGCAGAAAGTCGAGCGCCTGGTTGCCATCATCGATTTCAACAAATGGCAGGCCACCGGCCGCAGCGAAGAAATCCTCGCCCTCAACCCGCTGGCCGACAAATGGCGCGCCTTCGGCTGGAGTGCCTATGAAGTCGACGGCCACGACATGGCGGCGCTGGTGAAGCTGCTGTCCAATGTGCCGGACGGCAGCGGCAAACCGGTGGCGATCATCGCCCACACCGTCAAGGGCAAGGGCGTCTCTTTCATGGAAGACGACAACAACTGGCACTATCGCATTCCGACTGCAGAGGAAGTTATTGCCTCTAAGAAAGAATTGGGCGTGGCGGTATGAGCCACCCGGCGAGGGGCCCCTTCAGGGGATCGACGGCAAGGCGAGTTGCCGCCAGCCACCGACGCGATGGTAGTTGCGTTATTGATGGACGGACGGAGGTGGCGGTATGAGCCACCCGGCGAGGGGCCCCTTCAGGGGATCGACGGCAAGGCGAGTTGCCGCCAGCCACCGACGCGAAGTCGGTTCTGTAACAAACGTGTGTTCGGAGGTGGCAATATGAGAAACGCATTCGCAGACGAAATCACCAAACTGGGCGCCGTCGATCAGCGCGTGGTACTGCTCTCTGGCGACATCGGCAACAAGCTATTCGACAAATACAAGGACAAGGCCGAGGGCCGCTTTTTCAACTGCGGTGTCGCCGAAGCCAACATGATGAGCGTCGCTGCCGGAATGGCGCTGTGCGGCCTGCGTCCGGTGATCTATACCATTACGCCTTTCACCACTTCGCGTTGTTTTGAGCAGATCCGCGTTGATGCCTGTTATCACAAGGCGCCGGTGATCATCGTTGGCACCGGATCCGGCTTGTCCTATGCCGAACTCGGCCCCACCCATCATTCCTGTGAAGACATGGCGATCCTGCGTGCGCTGCCGGAAATGACAGTGATGGCGCCTGGCGACGCCCCGGAATTGCGCGCGGCATTGCGCGCCGCGCTGAAGCAGGACGGCCCGGTCTACATCCGCATCGGTAAAAAAGGCGAGCCGAACATCCACCCCGGCGAACCGGATCTGGTGATCGGCAAGGGCATCACGGTACGGCAGGGCAAGGATGTCTGCCTGATCGGCACGGGAGTGCTGACGGCCATCGCGCTGGATGCTGCAAAACTGCTCGAAGCCCAGGGTATTTCCGCCCGTGTTGAAAGTTTCCATACCGTGAAGCCGCTCGACAACTTTCGGCTGGCCGAGATATTCGCGGCCTACCCGGTGGTGGCCACCATCGAAGAACACAGCAAAATCGGCGGCCTCGGCGGCGCGGTTGCGGAGTGGATGGCTACACAGGACTCCCTGCGCGGCAAGCTGCTGAGTTTCGGTACCGACGACGTCTTCATGCACGAAATCGGCTCCACACAATATGCGCGCAACAAATTCGGGCTGACCGCAGAAAACATCGCCGCCACCGTCGCCGCCCGCCTGAAGTCGCGCCGCGCTGCATAACGGAAGCAACCTTTGCCAGATTCCGCCGACAATTTTCGCTTTTATCGGCGTTCATCCGCGTTCATCGGCGGTTACAAATCGTTTTTTGCATAACCATCACCGCCCATGCAAATCGGCATCGATTTCGACAACACGATCGTCAGTTATGACACGCTGTTCCACAAGGTCGCCACCGAACAGGGCGCTGTTCCCGCGACCATTGCCGTGAACAAGATTGCCGTGCGCGACCATCTGCGCGCGATCGGCAAGGAAGAGGTCTGGACGGCAATGCAGGGCTACGTTTACGGCGCCCGCATGGACGAGGCCGCTGCGTATCCGGGCGCCATCGAATTTTTCCGCTGGGCGCGGGCCTCCCGTATTCCGCTGTGCATTGTCAGCCACAAAACCCTGCATCCTTTCATCGGGCCCGAGTACGACCTGCACCAGGCTGCTCGCGGATGGATAGGAACCCACCTGGTCGATGACCGCGGCCCATTGATTGCGCCGGACCGGGTGTTTTTCGAACTGACCAAAGAGGCAAAATGGAGCCGCATCAGCGCTGCCGGCTGCGATTGGTTCATCGACGACCTGCCTGAAATTCTGCTGGCACCGGCGTTTCCGCAAAAGGTATCACGCCTGTTATTCGATCCAGACGCACACCATGCGGATGAAGCCGAACTGTTCAGGATGGCGAACTGGGGCGACATCCGGCGTTATTTCGAGCGACAATGCAGCCCGAAGCGCTGAACGCAGCGCTCGCGACGCTGCTGGATCTGCCGCAGAGCGAGCGTGAAAGACTGGATGTCGTACCGTTTGCGGCGAGCGGCAACAACCGCGTATTTGCCGTCACGGCGGGGGAGCGCCGTTACGCGGCAAAAGTGTATTTCCGCCATCCCGCCGACACCCGCGACCGGCTGCAGTCCGAATATGCCTTCCTGACCTGCGCTGCGCGTGCCGGCATCCGCTGCGTGCCCCGGCCGGTGGCCTGTGATCCCCTGAACGGTATCGGTGTTTACGAATACATCGACGGCTGCAAACTCGAAGCCGCGGAAATTGACGCAGGCTGCGTCGACCAGGCCGCTCAATTCATCCTGCAGCTGAACCACCGATCTGCGCATGACGCCGGACGGAATCTGCCGAATGCCTCGGAAGCCTGCTTCAGCATCAACGAACACTTTGCGATGGTCGACGGCCGCATTGCCCGGCTTGCCGGCGTGGGGACAGCGGAGGCACTGGATCGCGAGGCCCGTGAATTTATTGCTGCGCTGACCGCACGCTGGCAGCAGGCCAAGGTGGAGATCCTGCGTGGTGCCCGGTCTGCGGGCATCAACCCTGCAGAAATGCTGGCAGAGCGCTGCATTTCCCCGTCCGACTTCGGTTTCCATAACGCGCTGGCGACCGGTGACCGCGGCATCTGTTTTATCGACTTCGAATACGCCGGCTGGGACGATCCGGCCAAACTGGCGGGAGATTTTTTCTCGCACCCGGCTGTGGCAGTGGACGCCGCGCATTTCGAGCACTTTCTCGAAACCGCGATGGCATATTCGTCACGGCCTGCGGCACTCGCGGCCCGTGCGCGTATCCTGCTCCCGGTATTCCAGGCCAAGTGGTGCTGCATCATTCTGAATGAATTTTTGCCGGAGTCCGCGCAGCGCAGGCGTTTTGCCGATCCGGCCCGTGATCCGGCAAGCCGCAAGCGTGAGCAACTGGCGAAAGCAGTGGCGTTGTTTGGGCGGATAAAAACATGAAAAGCATTTAACCGCCGATGAACGCGGATGAACGCCGATTACTGCTGGATCAGGTGACCGAAAAGGTCATCGGATGCGCGCATCTGGTCAGCAATGGCTTGGGTTGCGGATTTCTGGAAAAGGTTTATGAGAATGCGCTGGCTGTTGAATTCGCCAGGGCGGGTTTGAAGGTTGTGCAGCAACAAAAAATAGAGGTTCGTTACAAGGATGTTTTGGTCGGGGACTACGTTGCTGATTTGGTGGTGGAGGGCTGTGTGATTATTGAGGTCAAGGCAGTCAAAGTCCTGGACCAGATTCATGCTGCGCAGTGCCTCAACTATCTGAAAGCAACCGGTTATCATGTATGCCTGTTAATCAATTTCGGCACACCCAAAGCGGGAATCAAACGCATCGTCCACGAATTTTAGAGCGCCTAACAGAAAGACCAGATCCAATTAAACCGCCGATGAACGCGGATGAACGCAGATCAACCCGACTCAAAAATCGCGATGAAGGCGGATAGCAATAATTTAATAAAAACAATGACTTACATCCCGCCGACTTATTTGATTTTATCGGCGTTAATCCGCGTTCATCGGCGGTTAAAAAAGGTTTTTGAAATTATCATCCATGCCCGCAAATCAACTTTGGCACCCCCGCACAGTTATCAAACGAACAGTAGGAATTCCAGTTTTTATCGGCGTTTATCTGCGTTAATCGGCGGTTAAAAAAGGTTTTTTGAAAATGTCCTACATCGACTTCCTCTCCGTAGTTCACAAAAGCACCGCCCGCGATTACCTTGCACGCGTCAACGACCCTGATTTCCCCAAAGCGAAGGCTGCCGAGCGCGCCAAAAAATGGGATTTTGATTATTGGGATGGCGATCGCCGCATCAACTACGGCGGCTACAAGTACATGCCCGGCCGCTGGGAGAAGGTTGCGAAGGCGATGGCCGATCATTACGGCATCAAGCCCGGTGACAAAATCCTTGATGTGGGTTGCGGCAAGGGTTTTTTGCTGTATGACTTCACGCTGGTGGTGCCGGGGGTCGAGATTTACGGCATCGACATTTCGCAATACGCCATCGACAACGCCAAGGAAGAAGTCCGCGATCGGCTGCAGGTGGGCAGCGCGACCAAACTGCCGTGGCCGGATCAGCATTTTGACTTGGTGTATTCCCTGAACACGCTGCATAACCTTCATGCCTACGACCTCGATCCGGCGCTGCGCGAAATCGAACGCGTCGGCAGGAAAAACAAATACATCTGTGTGGAGTCTTATCGCAATGAAGTTGAAAAGGCCAACCTGCTGTATTGGCAGGTGACTTGCGAAGCCTTCAACACCCCGGAAGAATGGGATTGGTGGTTCAAACAGACCGGTTACACCGGCGACCACTCCTTCATCTACTTCGAATAGCCAAAAGATGAACCAAGCCGTTATTTTTATCAGGTTTTATCGGCGTGCGTCGGCGTTCATCGGCGGTTAAAACGTTTTTGCAGTTTTTAAGAAGAGAAGCCATGGCCATACCCAAAACAATGAAAGCCGCGGTCCTCGTCGAACAGTGCAAGCCGCTGGTCATCGCGGACATCGAACTGCCGCAAGCGCTGGATGTAGGCCAGGTGCTGGTCAAGGTGCACTACAGCGGCATCTGCGGCTCACAACTGGGCGAGATTGACGGCGCCAAGGGCGAGGACAAATTCCTGCCGCATCTGCTGGGCCATGAAGGCTCGGGCACCGTGGTCGAAACCGGCCCGGGGGTGCGTTACGTCAAGGCCGGCGACAAGGTGGTGCTGCACTGGCGCAAAGGTCTGGGCATCGAGCCGATACCGCCGAAATACAAGTGGGACGGCAAAACCGTCAATGCCGGCTGGGTCACCACCTTCAACGAATACGCCATCGTTGCTGAGAACCGGATCACGCCGATCCCCGCCGATAGTGACATGGAAGTCGCTGCGCTGTTCGGCTGTGCAGTGACTACCGGCTTCGGCGTGGTGGTCAACAATGCCAAGGTCAAAATCGGCGAATCGGTGGTGGTGTTCGGCGCCGGCGGCGTCGGGCTCAACATCGTGCAGGCCGCGGCGATGGTGTCCGCCTATCCATTGATCGCAGTGGACCTGCATGAAAACCGCCTCGCACTGGCCAAGGAAATGGGCGCGACCCACCTCATCAACTCCGCCAAGACCGACGCCCGCCAGGCCATCCTCGACATCGCGGGCCCGGCCGGCGTTGACGTGTTCATCGACAACACCGGGCAGCCGGCCATTATCGAAATGGGTTACCAGCTGGCAAAACCGCAGGGCAAGGTGACGCTGGTCGGCGTGCCGCGCAAAGGCAACAACATCAACGTGTATTCATTGCCGCTGCATTTCGGCAAGGGACTCTCAGGGTCACGTGGCGGCGAGGCTGTGCCGGAACAGGATATTCCGCGTTATCAGGGCATGTTCGGCGCTGGCCGGATCAAACTGCGCGAACTGATCACCGATGTGCTCGATGTGAGCGAGATCAATACCGCGATCCAGCGCATGCGTGATGGCACACTGGCCGGTAGATGCCTGATCCGTTTCGGTGGCGGGAAATAATCGGTGAAAGCTCCATGCCTCAGTTGCGGCGGCAAGGTCAGCGTTCTCGTTGACTTCGGTCCGCAAACACCCAGCAACCGCTTTGAGCTGCCGGAGTCCCCGGTCCGGGACCGGCATCCGCTCGTGGTCGGGCAATGCGCTGATTGCGGGCTGATCCAGCTGATTGATCCGATGGCGCCGGCGATGGCGAAATCGCGCTTCGAATGGCTGACCTACAACGAACCCGAAGGCCATCTCGACGATCTCGTATCGCGATTGCGCCAGTTGCCGGGCCTGGATTCGAATTCGCGCATCGTCGGGCTGACGTACAAGGACGACACCACGCTGGCCCGCTTCAACCGGCTGGGTTATGGCAATACCTACCGCTACCAGCCCGCTGCCGATTTCGGATTGCACGATCCCTGCGCCAGCCTCGAATCCATACAGGCTGCCCTGGATGCGCCGACCGCCACACGGCTTGCCGCAAGCCATGGGCTTGCTGATGTGCTGCTGGTGCGACATGTGCTGGAACATGCCCATGATCCGGCAGCTTTTCTGCGTGCGGCGGCGACACTGGTCAAGCCCGGCGGCTACCTGCTGTTTGAAATGCCGGACAGCGAAAAATTCATCAAGGCCTGCGATTACAGTTTCATCTGGGAAGAACACATCACCTATTTCTGCGCGCCGACACTGGCTGCGCTGATCGGCAATGCCGGGCTGTCGCTGCAGGACACCATTGTTTATCCTTATCCCCTGGAAGATTCGCTGATCGGCATTGTCAGGAACCAGCCGGGCGCGGCACCCCGCCAGCAAGGCAGGGAATCGCTGCTGGCTGATGGCACAACATTCGCGCGGCGTTATCCGGAATTGCGGGCCCGGTTGCAGGCGCTTTTCGGCGATTGGCAGCGCGCCGGCAAAAAGGCGGCGATTTTCGGTGCCGGGCACTTGGCGGCAAAATTCGTGAACATGTACGGACTGGAAAAACTGGTGGACTGTGTGATCGACGACAATTCGCACAAACGGACGCTGCTGATGCCGGGTTCGCGCCTCGCCATCCGCGGCTCCGCTGAATTGGACACGCGCGAGATCAATCTCTGCCTGCTGTCGCTGAGTCCTGAAAGCGAACAGAAAGTCCGCGCCAAAAACCAGGCTTTCCTCGATCGTGGCGGACGTTTCCTTTCGATTTTTGCACTGAGCCCGGTATCAGTCTACGCAGCGGATGTGCGATGAACCTGCGCAAGATCAATGACGAAGTGTTTATCGCCGAGGACGCCATCGTCCGCCTCGGCGACGAGGAAATCGCGTTCCTGAAACAGCAGGCGCGGATCAGTCCGCGCAAGCGGGCACGCATTTGCGCGCACAAGACCAATGACGATGCGCTGCATGAAATGATGATTGCGATTTCGGCGGACAGTTACATCCATCCGCACCGCCATGTCGGCAAATCCGAATCCTTCCATATCGTCGAAGGCGAAGTCGATGTCGCGGTGTTTGACGATAGCGGTGAACTGGCGGAAGTGATCCGGCTCGGCGCCCCCGCTTCGGGCCGTTGCTTTTATTACCGGCTCTCCGAGAGCGCTTTCCACACCCTGCTGATCCGCAGTGATTACCTGATTGTTCACGAAGTCACCAACGGCCCGTTCGACCGCGACCGCACCGTGCTTGCCCCTTTTGCGCCGACCGAAGACCGGGAAGCGGAAGTGCGCGCCTACATGCAACGCGTATCCGCGCAGGTCGCAAGTTACCTGCAAGGCATCAAGCCGTGACCGCGAAGCAGGGTTATCTGGTGGTGGGCGGCGACAGCCTGGTTGGCGGCGGTTTGCTGCGCGCGCTCGAACGTCGTGGCCACAAAGTACTGACGAGTACGCGCCGTCGTGACACGCTGGATGAAAAGCGGGTATATCTCGACTTCGAAAGCGATGCGCCGTTCCGGGTGCCGCCCGGCATCGATTATGTCTATATCGTCGCTGCGGCCACCAACTACGAGCGCTGCGAAAAAGATCCGCTGGCCTACCGCATCAATGTCGAGCTGATTCCGCGTCTGGTGGCCTCGCTGCTGGAGCAGGGTGTTTTTGTGACGTTCATCTCGACCAACTCGGTGTTCGGCGGCGAGCGGCCGTGGCCCGGTGAGGACGACCCGCACGCGCCGGGCATCGCCTATGCCAAACAGAAGGACGAGGCCGAGCAGGTGATCCGCGCCGATGTGCGCCGCTTGAAAGCAGAAGACCGCTTCAATATCGTCCGCCTGACCAAAATCATGGACGAAAACACCTCGCCGCTGCCCAACTGGTTTGCCGCCTGGGCGCGGGGCGAGGCCGTACAGCCGTTCGCGGACCTGATTTTTGCGCCGATGTCGGTGCGCTTCGTCGGCGAGGCGCTGGCGACGATCGGTGAAAAGCGCCAGCCCGGCAACCTGCATCTGTCAGGCGCGGAAAACGTGAGTTACGTGGATCTGGCGGTCAAACTGGCCGGTGTTGCCGGCGTGGATGTGCGTTTGATTGAACCCACGACTTCCGAAAAAAAGGGCATACACATCCCGTTCAAGCCCCGCTACAGCGGGATCGGGATGCAAAAAACCAGTGCGTTGACGGGATTGCAGCCGCAAGCCATCGACGACGTAGTGCTGGATCTGGTGCGCGATCGGCGCACGGCGAAACTTTAGGGGACTGCAGATGGGCATCACCATGACGCTGATGAAACAGCTCAGAGAGCGGAACGTATTGAGCCGCACCGGACTCAAGGTGCTCGATATCGGCAGCTCCAACCTGTATCAGGCGGAGGCGCAGGAGATCGTTGATTATGTGTCGGCTTTCGGCGGCAGCGAAAACCCGGCAGCGCTGCAGGAGTTTGCCCAACGCCTTGCCAAAGGTTCGGCTTATGACAGCGTGAAGGGCGGAATCAACGAATCGTTTGCCGGCGAGCTGATCGAACGTTGCGGCATGTCCTATCTTTCGATGGACATTGCCAAAGGCTACAAGACCGAGGTACTTGATCTCAATCACGAAGATTTGCCACCACATCACCAAGGCGCCTACGACGTGGTGATGAACATCGGCACCACGGAACACGTGTTCAATCAGTACAACTCATTCAAGGTGGCGCACGAGGCGGCACATGTGGGCAGCCACATGGTGCACCAGCTCCCGGCATCCGGGTATACCGACCACGGTTATTACATGTATACCGGACGTTTTTTCTTTGAGCTCGCGGGCTACAACAAATACGAGATTCTGGATTTCTGGTACGACGGCCCGGCGGGAGAGGATGATCTGTATCAGTCGGTGCGCCGGTATGCGTCGATGACTCCGGCGCTGGCCAAACTCAGCGCGGCAGAGCCCGTGAAAATACCTAATTACATGATCACAGTTATTTACAGAAAGACGCAGGATCAGGCATTTGCCGGCACCCTCGAAACCAGTACTTCCGTGGGCGATATCCCGATGTCCGTGAGCATGGCTTATGCTGGATCCACGACAGACAAATTGAAGGCCGGATTGCGCGGCTCACAGTTTGTCCGCAGACACTACGGCGCATTGCGCACGATCCGCAATCTGTTTAGAAAAGGGCGCTGATCAGTGACCGTCAAAGTAACCCACAGGACCACTTGCCGGCTGTGTAATTCGCCAAACGTCGAGCTGGTGATCAAGTTGGAACCGATCCCACTGTCAGAGAACTACACGGCTGATGCCGCAGCCGGCAAAAAAGCCGCCCGCTACCCGGTCGATGTCTATATGTGTGCGGCCTGCGGCCATGTGCACCAGCTCGATGTCATCGACTCCAAAAGCCTGTGGGAGAACTACACCTATTTTTCCGGCGAAGCCAAGGGCATGCCGGAGCATTTCCGCCAGGTGGTGGCGAAAGTCCGCGCAAGCTACCAGCCCCCGGTCGGCTCGCTGGTCATCGACATCGGCAGCAACGACGGCTCACTGCTGCGCCCGTTCAAGGAAGTGGGTCATCGCGTACTGGGCATAGACCCGGCGACCGAAGTGGCGCGGCAGGCCACGGCATCCGGCATTGAAACCATACCGGAGCTGATGTCGCTGCCGCTGGCGGAAAAGATCAAACAACAGCATGGACCGGCGCAGGTGGTATGCATGTTCAACGCCTTTGCCCACGCCGACAACATGGGCGAAGTCGCGGACAGCATCCGCACCATGCTGGCGCTGGACGGCGTGTTTGTGTTCGAGGCGCAATACCTGCTCGACATCATCGACCGCGTATTGATCGCGACCATATTCCACGAACACATGAGCCATCACTCGGTGAAACCGCTGGTGCAGTTCCTCGGGCTGCACGGCATGGAACTGATCGACATCGAACGCGCGCCGATCCAGCACGGATCGCTGATCGGCATGGTGCAACTGAAGGGCGGCAAGCGGCCGGTGAAGGATTCCGTCCGGCAACTGCTCGACCTCGAAGCGCAACGTGGTCTCGACAAGCCGGCAACGTTGAGGGAGTTTGCGGGGAAATTGCAGCAACTCCGCCAGCGCACCGAAGCTCTGGTGAGTCAATGGCGGCAGGACAAGGCCACCGTCGCCGGTTATGGCGCGGCGCGCAGCGGCCCCACGCTGATCGCTCAGTTGGGCCTCACCGGCGCGATTGAATACATCGTAGATGACCACCCGCAGAAAGTTGGCAAATATTCGTCCGGCGACGGCATCGCGATCGTGCCCACCGCGGAGTTATGCAAGCGCATGCCGGATTACACCGTGATCCTCGCCTGGGTGCATGCCGCCAAGATCATCGAGAGCAATCAGGAGTATCTGGACAAGGGCGGGCATTTCGTCGTGCTGTGCCCGGAGACGCGGGTGGTCGGTAAAGAGGGTGACGTCAGGGTCTGAGCAGCATGGCAGAAGATATCATAAGTTATTGTTTTTATTTATATATTTGATGGAGGGTTTACTGGAATAAACCCGCTCCCGGTTAAAAAGAAACCAAAATTAGCGGAGTGCCGGCGTGACGTTTAATTCTCTTAGCTACGTTTTCATCTTTCTGCCGTTTACGGTTCTGGGGTATTTACTGCTGCGCCGTACGTCGTTTGCCAACATGTTCATGACGTGCGCCAGCCTGTTTTTCTACGCTGTCAGTGCTATCTGGTATCTGGTGCCGATGTTCATCTCGGCTTTGGTCGACTACTTCGTCGGCCAGAAAATCCATGACTCCAGCGATCCAGCTTACCGCAAGCGGCTGCTTATTCTGAGCGTCGTTGCCAATCTCGGGTTGCTTTCGGTATTCAAATATACCGGTTGGCTAAGCAATGAGCTGGCATCATTTCTGGCTTTGTTCGGCGTTACCATCGGTACGATTTCAATCACATTGCCGCCGGCAATCTCGTTTTATACCTTCCAGTCGATGAGTTATACCATCGATATCTACCGCAAGGAATTCCGGCCGTACCGCAGCGTGGTGGATTACATCTCCTTCGTTTCGTTTTTCCCGCACCTAGTCGCGGGGCCGATCATGCGCGCCCGTGACCTTTTGCCTCAGTTGGCGAAGCTGCGGCCGCCTCCTAGCAGTGCCGAAGTGAATAAGGCATTTTTCATGATTCTGTTCGGACTTTTCTTGAAAACGGTCGTTGCTGACAACGTTGGTGGCATCGTCGAACTGGTCACGAAGATGATGAGTCCTTCCCACAACGCACTGCCCCCCGGAATCGGCTTGTTGTTCATGTACGGTTTTGCGATTCAGATTTATTGCGATTTCGCTGCCTACAGCACCATCGCGCGTGGATCCGCGAAACTTTTCAATGTAGATCTGATGCGCAATTTCCTGACGCCTTATCTGGCGATGAATCCGTCGGATTTCTGGCAGCGCTGGCATATTTCATTGTCGACGTGGCTGCGCGATTACCTTTACATCCCGCTGGGAGGCAGCCAGAACGGCAAGTGGCTGACCATGCGCAACCTGATGATCACCATGTTTCTTGGCGGGTTGTGGCATGGCGCGGGATTCTTCTTCATCCTGTGGGGGTTGTACCACGGACTGTTGCTGGTCATTTACCGGCTGGTGCCCATCGACGAATACCTCATTCGTTACTTGGGGCGGCGCGCAGGGATAGTGGCGGCGATCGCATTCTTTTTCCATCTGGTGTGTTTCGGCTGGATTTTCTTCCGCGCTACACCCGAGCAGTTCGGGCCGATCTGGAATTCAATTCTGGCGGTGCCGGGGGCCATTGTTTCCCACATTGCCAGCTACATGCCGTATTTTTATAAAACGTCAGTTTTCTCGCTGGATTTTCTGCGTGTCATCAAGGGCGTCGCCAATGGCTGGGTTTCGTCCAACTGGCCGCTTACGGTATACGGGTGGGGAATATTGCTTTTTGCAATGCCGGTTGTCGTCATGGACATCCTTGCATGGCGCAAAGGCGTGGAGTTTTCCGATCTCTACGAGCGGATGCCTTTGTGGCTGAAGGTGGTCATGATTCTGTTGCTCTTGTATGCCATTCAGTTTTTCGGGCGTCGCGAATCGAATGAATTCATCTATTTCGCCTTTTAAGCCATGGCTATGGGCCTTGCTTGGGCTCATCGCCATCGAGCTTGTTTATTACGGAGCAATGAGACCGCCCCGCATAACCTGGAACAGTTTTCTCGATTTTGGTTTTGCCGAGACGGAGTCATTTCAGAGGCTGGTCGCGCACGACAAGATTATTGCCTTTGAGGATGTCGACGCAGACATCATCCAGGTCGGGGACAGTTCGGGACTGCACGGGGTGCAGCCGCCGGTGGCCATGTCGCATATTCCGGGCTGGCGATACCTGAATTTTGGCGTGGCTACCAATCTGGGTTATCCGGGGTATTACAACCTGGCCAAGCTGCAATTGCAGAGAAGTCCCCATGCGCGATACCTCGTGTTGTACACGAGCCCGCTGGGGGGGGTGCCGCGAAAGTTTCTTTGGGACGGCGAACAGAAATTGATGGCGCCGCTCATCCACAAGGAATTCATCAGCCCGTGGTATCGCCTGTTCCAGTTACCCACGCTGGCGGCCCGGAGAGAAGTAATCAATTATGTCTATTACCTGGACCATCGCTTCAAGCAGAAGGATGAGCCGCTGTCGGCCAACCGGGGATATCTGGCGTTCAAATCGGTTTTTCAGGAAAGCAGCGGTTGGACGCGGGAGACAGATGTCGAGAAGGATGTGCCCACGAACATTTACAACGCCATATTGCCCGGCGTCGAAGTGAAAAAGTCCATCGACCCGGAAGTTGTCCGCAAAGCGCTGCGTGGATCGCCGAGATTGACGAACGAGCAGTATTTCGACTGGCGGACGTTGTCCAATGCCTATTACTTCAATCTGGTCTACGGGGCTTTTGCCGAGCTCGCACGCGAGCATGGCGTGAAGCTGGTCGTGATTTTTAATCCTTTGCCTGAGAGTGCAAGCGGGTCCGGCTTCGATGAATACATCGACTGGAAAGGAATCAATGGCGGTCTGGACAGGGTGCGCAAGCAGTACCCGGATGCTGTTTTTACCAATATCGAGTTCTGGCCGGATAACATGTTTTCGGTGTTTTCACATATCAGCTCACTGTCTTCCCACGAGAGTTCGCACCGGGTCGGCAGGATCATGAAGGAAATCATCGGCGACGGACGTCCCGTGGAGCGGAATCAGCGGGCATATGAGCCGCAATCACCGGGACAAGTCGAAATCGATTTCAGCGAGCCTTATTGCGGATACGGATTCACCGACCAGGCGGGCACCACCGTCAAGTTTCCGTTCCAGTATGTCGGGCAGCGCGGCAAGGCATGGATATGGAAAACGCTGGCGCCGGGCAGCGCTTATGCGGTGCGCAGCATCTTCAGCGCCAACGATCCGGAACTGGCAGAACGCATCCAGCTGCAGATCAACGGCATCCCCATGCGCAAGCTCGGTACTGGCATGGCAGGCGATGCGCCATATGCCGAATACCTGGTGCCGGAAGAAATAGTAAACAAGTATCGTGGCTGGTTGCGCTTCGAGTTTGACCCCCGCGGCGACAAGCCGGATAAAAAATCAGTAAAAGCGCCTGTTGTGTTTCAGCGCATTACCGCAGTTCCTGTGGCGCCGCGCTAACCAGCGGTTGACGCATGGCGCATACGGTGTCCTGCGCCGGGTTTACCGGATCCGTCGCGCCAATCCGCGCAGCCTAGCCATAACCCGCGTCACCACGAAACGTTTGACCCTGCCTGCGAAGTGACGCAGGTATCCGAGCCTGGGGCGCCAGGCGTCGATGATGCTCCCCCGGATGGTGGCTGTAGCTGCAGCGTCGATCTGCGCTTGCAGGCGATCCACGCGACGTTGCATCTGGCTGATGCGGGCGGGGAAAAAGCGTTCCGTCACGGATGTGTCGGCCTGCATCTGCATGAAGTTCTGCGTGGTGATCCTCGGGAACGGGCGGTAGGCGCTGTCCGGATTGCAGATATGGATCGGCGGGATCGGTGCTCTATGCAAAACGGAGAAGGCGTCGAGTACGGTTGGAATCAGCGCGTTGAAAAAGAAGGTGTCGCGTGCCAGCCAGCTCGCATAACTTGAAGTGCGAGGAGCTGCCTGTTTCCCGTAATCGGCGCTGCCCTGGCGGAAATAAACCGGGGCGTCGCTCTGTGCGGTCAGGGTGACAACACCATCGCAGCCGAACAGGAATATCCGGCGCGGCTGGGCCAGCACGGCAAGCGGCAGAACGCACATCAGGGTATTGATCGGCGGGAAATGCAGCGGATCCTCCGGGATGGGCGGGTAATCGGCATTCGCGGCGAAGTAGTACAGTTTTTCCGGGGACGCCTTCAGCATGGTCTCCAGTGTGCTGTCTGGAGGAATAGAGGCGGTCAGCGTCAGAAAAAGGTTCGGCGCTGCTGTGCGCGCGAGGAATTCCCTGATCCAGTCGAGGTGCAGTTCCATGACCGCGGCCGATGTCATGCAAGCGAGATCGACGCCGCGGCCGATGGTCTCCTGCAGCATGCGTTCGGCAACCGGGGTGTTGTTGAAACCGAAAAAACACAGCCGTTCGCAGGCGTCCGGACCCAGCGCTTTCAGCAAAGGCGACAGTTCTTCGAGTGAAGGACCCGAGCCGAGAATGATGATGTCGCGCCCCGCCACAACATTCTCCAGCGTGCAACGCTGGGCTTCGAGGTCATGCGGATAACGCGCCACCGGCAAGTCAGGCGACACGCTGCCGCCGTTGATTGACCGCACCAGACGCGAAGCTTCATCGTGACGGCCGAGCAGATCGAGATAGATTGCACGGCGCAACTCGGGGTGGTGCGCGTCAACACCGGCAAGTCCCCTGCCAGCGTCCACGGCCTTGCACAGCATATTGCGTCCGGATTCAGTTTCGCCGGCTGACAGGTGGGCTAGACCCTGACGGGCGAGGTTTTGCGGTGCATCGGGCGCGACATCATTCAACTGCCGCAGGAACCTGGCGGCGACGCCCGGTTTGCCGTCGAGCCACTCCGCCTCGGCGCGCCAATACAAAACCCCGTGATGGTCTGGTGACAGTGCCAGCGCACGATCCAGCGCTACTTTTGCGCGTGTAAAGTCCCGCGGAAGCACGGCCATGCCCAGGTAGTACCAGGCATCCACATTTCGCGGGTCGAGTTCGACGCTGCGTTCAAACGCCAGTGTCGCGCCCGGCAAGTCAGCGCGGGTGAACGCGATCATCCCGGAGTCAAAAAATTCCCTGGCTTTGGCGGAACTCACGCGGTTGCTCCTGCAATACCTCTGGTTTGGTCATCGACCGACCTCAGCCAGAGTTCCAGATTGACCAGTTGCCACAGGAACATCATGTGGTTTTCGCGGGGCGCAGGGTCATCGACTATCCGTTGATGCTCATCGATCAGCCGGGTGACCTCGGCTGTATTGTAGATGCCGCGTTCGCGGAAGACCCGTGATCCCACCATATCCCGCAGGGTATCCAGCGCCGCCCCGGAAAACCAGACGTGGGCGGGCGCATTCCAGCCGGTCTTCTTGATCCGGGTCCGGGTCTCTTCGGGCAACAAACCTTTGGTGGCTTCCCGCAACAGAATTTTGGTAACACCGTCCCTGATTTTCAGACTACCGGGAACCCGGAACATGAATTCGATCAGCCGGTAGTCGAAGAACGGATCGAAGTGCTGCAGGCCGAAGGCGGAGGTCTGCCGGTCTTCCGCGCGCAGGCAGCAGGGCGCTGTTTCGCGGAAGATGTCATGGAAGGCGCGGTTCTTCAGGTAGGAGCGGAACGGCCGGTCCATCACCGGCACAAACGCTTTGACGTCGAAGAAATCCGGATTGACGGCTGCGGCGTAACGATCAAGACGCGCACGGTCGGGATGGCACAGGCCCGGCGACCGGAGGTCAACGATAGTCTGCAGCGCCGCATCGACCACGGCCATGTTCTTGCGGTAAATGGGGTGGTCATGGTGGCGCGCCCAGTGTTCCACCTCCCGGCGCAGGGTGGTCTCGTCACCGGCCTGGCGCAGATCCGCGAAGCGGAAAAAAAAGTGCTCGTACTCGCCGGCATTCAGCTCGTCGCCGCCGAGCCCGCCAAACAGCGTGCCGAAACCCAGCCCCGCCGCCTGTTCGCACAGCAGGTAGTGGGATAACCAGGTTGCCGTCGCCACCGGTTCATCATGGGTGCGGACCATGCGGTCGATGGTTGCAAAAATGTCCGGGTTGCCGATCCTGACCGGATGCCATTCCTCGACGCTGCTGTCGAGCATGGAGCGTATTTCTGCGGATTCATCGTAAGTGCGGTCGTCATAGACCGAAGAGAAGGCGTGCTGTTTTTTACCGGAGACACGCACCGCGCTGGCGATGACCGACGACGAATCCATGCCGCCGGAGAGCAGGAATGCCGGCGCCGCGGACCGCGCCAGCCGGATGCGGACGGCATCCACCAGCAAATGGCGATATTGCTCCGCCAGTTCGTGTTCCGGCAGAGTGAAGTCCGCTTGTTCGCTCAATGTCCAGTAAGCCTTCAGCCGCGGCTCGCGCCCGGCGGCGGCTTCGGCGATGTGGCCGGCCGGAAGCTGCCGGATGTCCTCGTACGGCGATTCATCCTGCGCGTTGTCGAAAGTGCGGTAGTGGGATCCCGCGAACAGCCCGGCAAAGCGGCGGTTCACCTGCGGTGATACACCGGGCAGTCGCAGCAGGGCGCCGGGCTGGGAGGCAAAGGCGAACACGCCGTGACGGTACGTAAAATACAGCGGCTTCACGCCGACCCGGTCACGGCCCAGCCACAGCGATCCCGTTGCGGCATCGTACAGCGCGACGGCAAAATCTCCGTTGACGCGCGCCAGGGCTTCCTGAAATCCGTATTGCTGATACAGGTCGAGCATGATCTCGGCGGACGGCCGGTCGGGTGCGCCAAAGTCGCCGGCATTGAATATGCGGCCATCCACCACGACGGACAGCGTGCCGCGGCTGGCCAGCGGTGCATCGGCGCCGGCGGTGAAGGCTGCGCCAAGCACGGCAGAGCCATTGGCGGTTTTGCCGGTTTGCGGCGCAGACTGCCGGAAGTGTCCGAGCAGGCCGTCCAGCTCCAGCGTTGCCCGGGCTTCGGGCCATGATGAGAAAATTCCGGCGATTCTTGACACTGTACTCAATACTCCTCAATCCGGCAGGCGGTTCCGGGTGCAGACAAAAAATCTCCAGTAATGCGGATAGCCGATCACCATTTCGGCGGCATCGCCCGTGCGCTCGTCCTGCACTATCCGCACGTCGAATCCGTAGGACTCGATGAAGGCGGTGAATTCCGCGGTGGCGTAGGTGTTGACGTGAACATTCAGCGCAACGTCTGGGTCGAGAAAGCGGTCGCGGACATAGGCATAGGACGCCGTGTCGCTGCATGACTCGCGCACGATCACCGTCTTGCGCGCCGCCAGCAGCAGCCGTTCAAGAGGCCGGTGGTAGTTGTCGATATTGCTCAGCACGTTGATGCACGCGACGTGGTCGACAGTGGCATCCAGATCCTCGATCCGCAGTGTGCGCAGGTTCGCCGCCGGCAGGCCGAACGGGGGCAGGTGTTGTTGCCCGAGTTCAATGAAGCAAGGCGTCGCGTCGATGCCGAAGTACTGCAGCGGAATATTGCGTTTGCGCAGTGAATGGTAGAAATAGCCGCTGCCGCAACCCGCATCCAGCAAGGTATCGCCGGGCGCGACATGGGGGGCCAGCAGCGTGGCGGCCTGGGCATGGCAGGTCATTTCCTCGACCATGTCGCGGCTGCGCAGCGCGTACAGCTCGCGCACCGTTGCGCTGTGCTCCCAGATGTTGAATTTCGGCCAGCCGCCGGCGTCGATCATGGCTTGCGGCCGGTGACGATGAAGGCGGAAGCCATGAAATGGCCGCGCCAGTCGGTCGGGTCTTCGATGGCCAGGCTTTCGCGGAGGAACAGGCCGGGCACCAGCCGTTCCAGCATCGGCGGAATGGCGTGGTAGTGATAAAACAGCAGCGCGACATCGACCCATCCAGCTTTTTGCGCGGCATCCCTGAGCAAAAAGGGATTATGGGTCCGCGACAGCACTTCGTCGTAGCCGGGTTCGTCGGCATAACCCTTGCGCAGCGGCGGCACGTCCATGCGGAAGCGCTGATCGAGCTCCGCCAGTGCCGCTTCCAGTGCCGCGAGTTCGGCGGGGTCGCTGGTCCGCGCTTTCAGTTCATCTTCGCGGATCAGTTGCGAACGGAACAGGTCGCGGCTGTAACGGTTGAGCGTAAACAGCGAGAACAGTTCATTGCGCGCCTCGCAGGCCATGAAGCCGCCCGGCCGCACCGCCGATGCGAGATGCGACAGCACGGTGATATCGGATTCAGCCGGGATATGCGGCAGCACGCCAAAACAGATGGCGGCGTCAAATCCGTCACCGGGTCCGACCTGCGGCGCCTTGAAAGCCGCGGCATCCAGCACGCTGCCTTTCCAGACATGGTTGGACGGAACACCCTGCAGTTCCAGCACCCGCCGGGCCTCGACCAGCATCTCCGGGGTGAGATCAAAACCGAAACGCTGCAGCCCCGGCAGATCAAGGTCGCGCAGCATGGATGCGGGACCGCAGCCGGCATCAAGCACCGTCGTGGCACGATGCTGCGTCAGCAGATCGCGGATGATCGCGGTATGTACCGGGGGGTAAGCCGACTTGTTCTGGTAATAGTCCGCGTAATAGCGCGAACCCCAGGTGCTGTAACAATGCCGTACCGATTCTTCCAGTTTTTTCTTGTCCATGTGATCAGCCTCCGCGGCGGCGCGCCGCCACCCACATGTGGGAGGACAGCCGGTTCGCGGCGAGAAACTGCTGGAACGGCCAACCCAGCCGGTCCCAGTCATCGAGTAGGACTTTTTTCAGGAACGGATTGGCGGCGAGGTCGATTTCACCTTTCAGCGCCGCATCACGCACCAGTTCGGCATCGAGGCGTCCCGGTGTCGAGGCTTCGAGCACATCAAACCCGGCGTGTTCGAGCAGGCGCGACAGCGAATCCGGATTGAACAGGTTCACATGCTCGGCATCGACGGCCAGGGCTTTTGGCCCGAGCAGCGCGATATCGAAGCCAAGACCGTTGGGGCAGGACAGCACCAGCAGCCCGCCCGGCCGGACCAGTGTCGCGCACTGCGCGGCGAAGCGCGACGGGTCAAACAGATGCTCGATCACCTCGAAGGAAACCAGAACATCAACCGGTGAGACTTCCTTGCTGACTTCTTCAATCCGCTTTTCGATGACCTGCACACCACGAGCGCGGCATGCGGCTGCCATTTCAGGCGTTGGTTCAACAGCAATCACCTTTGAAAATGCGCCGGATTGCGTGGCTACTTCTGCGAAGGTGCCGAAGCCGGGGCCCACTTCAAGCAGGGTGCCGCGCTGGATGCCGAAGCGATCACAGTATCCGATGACCCGCTCCAGCCACGGCTTGTGTATTTTTTCGCGCCGCGACGCCTCGGACGCGGGGAAGATGTATTTGGCCCAGTAGGCGTAGTTCTCGGAATTGGCGTAGTAGTCGGCCATCACCGCCGGCGACGGCCGGGGCGACATGAAAATGGTGGCGCAGGCAGCGCAGTTGCGGAATGCAAAGCCGAACTTTTCGAATGCCGGCGCTGATGATGTGCCGCTGCAGGCCGGGCAGCGGGCTTCCACGAACTCGCCGATACGCTGATGCAGCCGCGCGATGTCCCGCGCAAATGCCGCTTCCTGTCCGGCGAGCAGATTGTCCGGGCAAAGTTCTTTTTCGCTGAGCGGTTCGCCGAGCGGTGATGCGGCATCAGAACTGTTCATGATCTGTCGGGTTCCATATCAAAATCTAAAACAACGTTTACCGCCGATGAACGCAGATTAACGCCGATAACATCAAAACATCTGTAAAGCAGAGTGGTAATTAATTTTAACTAATTGTTTTTAATGATTATTTTGTCGTATTTCACATGCTTTATAGAGACAGGTTGATCGGCGTTCATCTGCGTTTATCGGCGGTTAAATCGGGTTTGATCTTTCCGAGAGGCGCGCCCAGTCCGTCCCTGACCCACTGCCCCTGTTCCAGGCGCCAGACGCGGGGATCGCGGAAAGTATCGGCGATCCGGTCAAACTCATCCTCGGTCATCCCCGTGTATTCGAGCCAGCGTTTGAGGTCACCGGGTTTGATCGGGTCGTAGCGGTTGACCAGTGCTATGGCCTTTTCGCGCGTCATCAGGCCGGCGCGGATGTCCTTGCAGGTATGGTCGGTGGCGCGTCCATAGCCGAACTTGATGTATTTCAGGTAATCGTGCACGCCGTTTTCGTGCATGTCATCGAGGTTGGACATGGTGCGGTAGGTACGGTCGAAAGGAACATCGTTGACTTCAAACCCGTAGCGCTCGACCACCATTTTGGTGTGTTCATTGGCTTCCCAGTACACATAGTTACCGAGGAAAATCCCGCGCAGGTCGAGATCGAACAGTGCCTGGTCAGCGGGATATTTCCACGGAATCATGTCGCCGCTGGTCAATCCTTCGCGCCCGACAAAATAATTCCATTCATAGCCGCGCGCAAAATGCTCGAGGCGGTCACGGAAACTGATTTCCGGGAAGTCATCCATCGAGAACTGGCCGCAGAGGTCGAGGTAGCCGTGTTCGCCGTAGAACACCAGCGGAATCCTGTGCTGGGCTGCGACCGTGACCGGGGCGCTCATGATGCCGACGTGGGCATGCCAGTTCATGTCGCCCATGATGCTGAACGCGAGGCGGTTCAGTTTTTTCAGGGTGTTCACTGCCGGCTGCACGATGATGTGATCGCAATCAAACACTTCTTTCATGCGCAGCATGTTGCGCCAGCCCACGGGCGTCCAGTTGTTCCCGTTGTAAGTCACCAGCAGGGGATTCATGCCGAACTCGTGCTTGAGCACATGGGTCTGGAAATAGCTGTCCTTGCCACCGGAGACCGCGATGACGCAATCGTGGCGGCTGCCGTCGCGACAGCGGTAACGGTCGAGGATGTCGCGCAGCAGGCCGCGGCGTCGTGCCCACTCAGACGCAGCGATCCTGGTCTTGACCCGGGCCATCTGGCAGCCGGTGCATTCACCGGCGGCATCGAACTCCATCGGCGCGGCACTGATCGACGGATAGACGCAACTGGTGCACCAGGTGATGGCGGAGCGCTTGGCGCCTTCTGCCTTGCGCACAAATGCATAATCCTGCTCGCGCGCCTGGCGCATGCGCTCGGCAAGACGCGCATCCTCGGCGGCACGGTCGTACTCCGGGTCGCGCGGGATGTAGCGGCTGCCCAGCCCGACCGGACGCATGGGGATGCCGGCATCAATGCACGATTGTTTGGCGTGCGGGTAACTCAGCTCGAAGAAATGGAAAATATTGGCGGCCGATACCGCGCTGGCCCGGCCCTGCAGTATGCCGGGCGCAAAATGTTCGTATTGCCCCACGCCGCCGCAGGCAATGACCGGGATCGACACCGCGTCGGCAACGGCGGCGACCAGTTCCAGGTCGTAACCCTGGCCTGCGCCATCGCGGTCTATCGAATTGAGGAAAATCTCGCCGGCGCCGCAGGCCTCGGCCTGGCGTGCCCAGCTCACCGGGTCCAGCCCTGTCGCACGCTGTCCGCCGTCGGCGTGGACTTCATGCCGTCCGTCGGCATGGCGGATGGCATCAATGGAGATGACGATGCACTGGTTGCCAAAACGCTCCGCGGCACGGGTAATGAATCCGGGGTCAGCGATGGCCGCGGTATTGATGGAGACCTTGTCGGCGCCCGCTGCCAGGCGTTGACTGATGTCTTCCAGCGTGCGGATGCCGCCGCCGAAGGTTAGCGGCATGAAGCACACTTTGGCCACTTCGCGCAGCACGTCGAGCGCGGTGGTGCCGCTGTAACGCTGCTGCAGATCGTCGCGCCGCAGGTCGTGGCCGCCGTCACCCCGGCTGATGTCGAGAATGATCAGTTCGTCGGCATTCCACTGCGAATAGCGTTCGACGGTACTCATCGGGTTGCCGATGACCTGATGCACCTTGAACAACTGGCTGCGTACGATGACCCCGTGCTTCAGCAGCAGGCAGGGAATCAGGCGGGGCCGGTTCATGGCGCGCTGCGCTCCCGGACCATGGCCAAAAAGGCATCCAGTACACCGAGGCCGGCATCCTGGCTTTTTTCCGGGTGGCATTGCAGGCCGAAGATGTTGCCGTGTTCGACGGCCACGGTGACCGGCGTGCGGCCAAAGTCGATGGTCGCGGCCGCATCGCCGGCATCAGCGCATTGCAGGTGGTAACTGTGGACGAAGTAAAACGGCGTGCCGGCCGGTGTTTCGCGGAACAGCCGTGCGCCGGGGCGTGCGCTGACATCGCACCAGCCGATGTTCGGGACCCTTTCGCCGGCAACGGGCACGAGGCGGACAACCTTGCCCGGGATCAGGCCCAGCCCGCGGTGTTGCCCATATTCTTCGCTGCTGTCGGCGAGCAGTTGCATGCCGAGGCAAAAACCGAGGATGGGTTTGCCCGCCTGTGCAGCCTCCTGCAATGGCACCGCCAGTCCGCGGGCCTGCAGGGCCGCCATGCCGTCACCGAAAGCGCCCACGCCGGGCAGCACGATGGCCTGCACGGCAGCGACGGCGCGGGCATCGTCCAACAGGGCCGGCGTGCTGCCCACCCGCTGAAAGGCGCGCAGTACCGAGCCGATATTGCTGATGCCGAGGTCGATGACGCCGATCATGGCCGGTCTGACCCGGTCACGCGCAAGGGCTGCGCCCGCGCGCACGGCGCAAACGTCAGGCGCGAGAGTTTTTTGTCTTCGAAGCGCCGCAGATAGGCGTGCAGCCGCTCGAAAGGCAGGTCGTGGCGTTCGGCGATTTCGAGTATGGTCATGCTGCCATCCATGTAGCGGAACAGGCAGTCGAGCAGATGCCCCCATTTTTCAGCATCCGCGGCAAGATCCTTGGTGATCGTCGGATCCGGGCGTTCCATGTAGAGGTCGTACTGCGGGTTCGACAGACAGATCAGGCCGTCAAAACAGCGTTCGACGGTGGCATCGTTTTCCAGCGCGAACACCACCCGCTTCAGCACGTCCAGCATTTCATCAAGCTGCTCCGGAATCATCAGATCGGGCGTGTCCAGGCTCGAGTGATATTCGGCATAGGGGGCGAACTGGTCCTCGCAGCGCGTCAGTTCCACGAACGGCACTTCGTAGCCCGGCGCTTCCCACACCGTTTCGTCGTTGCCCGCGCCCTTGCGCCACGGCACCAGCGCGTGGCTTTTGCTGTAATGCTTCAGCGCGTTGGCAAAAGCCATGTCGATTTTGTGCCCGCCCTTGAAGGTGCTGGTCGCCTTGATGGCGCCGCGGGTGCCGGGCATTTCCTCGAAGACACCGCACACCATGCGATCAACTTCTGCGCGCGGCAGGTCACGCAGGTAGAACACGCTGCCGAGGTGCTCTGGTCCCAGCACCAGCCGGTAGGAGTAATGCGTGTCCTGTTTCGCCAGCCACTGGAACAGGCGGATCAGCACCGTGGTGCCGGCAAAGCCGTCATTGGCCATGTGTGGATGGCAGGTATTGGAGTTGAACACAATGATGTTGTCACTGCGGCCGGCCTTGTGATGGTGCGCGACCAGCATTTCACCCGGTTCATACTCGGTTTCAAGTTCAACCCTGTATCGGCCCGGACCGAGCGTGCGATGAATCCGGTCAGGCAGGCACATGGCCCAGTCGGCATCCCACGGCCGGTACTGCCACATGCAATGAAACATGTAGGCCTCGGGCTGCGCCGGATTGCTGACGAGGTGGGGCGCCAGCGCGGCCCAGTCCATGTTGCCGGAAAAGGATTTCGAGTAACGACCGACTCCCAGAGTGTGGGCCTGACCATCGAATACTTCCTTGCCGTCGCGGAACAGCTTGGCGCGGCGCACCCGCCAGTTGTCCGGCACCAGCCAACCGTTGTAGCTGTCGCCCGAGCGGAAACGGAACATCTGCAGCGGGAGTTCCCGCGCGATGCGGGCGAACAGGGCCGCGTTGTCGTCGGCGACGACGCCGGTGGAAAAAGTGCAAAGATCTTCGATCAGTTCATGCATGCAAGATTCTCCGACTCACGCGCCTGAAGTGGTTGCATGGCGCGGTTTCGAATTATTACCAATATCAACTAAAAATCGGTGATGGCGAGAAAAGTCATGATCGATCCATGTTGATGTTTCACCTTGTGTGAGTTCCATGAGTCGTTGATTACATCTCTTATGAATAACCAAAAACCAACGACTAGTTAAGTTTCGAGGTTTTAAATGCCCATGGGGATGCGAACATCACTTTTTTGCAACCAGATGACACCATGGCTGATATAAGGCGCCACGAAATTGTAAACGCTCGTTGTTAGCAAGCCGCTTAGTGTAGGTGTAGAGCGGATCGGTTGGGCCTTGCAAATCTAGATCGATTGGAATCTGGAACATGTTAAATTGATACTCTAGAAAACCAATCTTGGCCAACATGGTGGCAACGTCCTGCTGAGGACGGAAATTGAGTACTAAACCCTCGGGGTGGGTTTCAGTTTCCTCGATAATCCGAAGCGTCTGACAAAAGGGGTTGTAAAAATCAAACGAGAACACTAAGCCACCCGCTTTTAATCTGTCATGAAAGCTTTGCCAAATTTTTAAATGTTCTGTATCAGAAAATCGAAACAAAACGGCACTAACAACAATTACATCAACTGGGTCACAATGAAGATCTAAGATGTTCATTGTGTCGAATTTAATACCTTTTAAGTCAGGGTCATTTCGGCACACTTCAATGACATCAGGGAAAAGATCGATACCGTATAACGAAAAGCTAGGTATCGTATTTTTTATATGAAAAAGTAAATTCCCGTTGTGACAGCCAATGTCAAGAAGTGATTTCCCCTCGGGGAAGGAGATATTTTTTTGTATTAGTTCGATTATTGTTTTGTCACTTTCGCGGATGTTTTCCCTGTATTTTTTTTGGTAGTCGACATAAGTCTTGGCCATATATTCCGGAGAGCCTGTAATTTCAGCCATTATTAATCCTTGTTACGAGTTCAAAAGACGAAAGCCGGGCGTCAAGCTAGTTTCGGTGTCGCCGTAGGCCAGCAGAACGCCGACACCCACAGCGCCAATTTCCGGAAGGAAAAAGTCGACATCATGATCGGGCAACCAGCGGTGCCGCCAGTTCAGTTTGGTAGAGCGCATCCATGCCTCTACCTGCTTGACCGACGGGATACGGACATCTCGCCCGTACACGGTAGTGCGCATGCAGTCCGAATCTTCGCTAGAAGCGCGTAATGCCAAAACGCAGCCTTGCGCTGCTCCTACCTCTATTTTTTCAAGGGGTGGCAGCGGGTCGTAGTTTGACCGCACTCCCAGCACAGAGTTGACGATAATTACGCTACGATCTTCGAGAGATGCCCCAAAGGTGTCAAATGGCTTTACTTGGCAACGCCACTCATCTTCAGGATGTAAGGCATTAAGCCTTGCCCGCGATTCAGTATCGTCGAGAAATATTTGGTAGGTTGGCTTTACTTCTTGATCGGTCCAGGCGAGTTTGTCTTCTTCCAGAACTAGGCCAGACGATCCGCCAATTTCGTGAAATTTTGAAGTCACGAAAGGTAGCGCAACAATCATCTTTGTAATTTCGTTAGTCAGTAGACGATTACGCCATTGCGCGACCTCAATTTTGGACAGCAACTCGTCGCGCTTTTCGGTGCGAGCGACGCGCAGTGCGATGAGCAGGCTGTAGTTAAGGGAAATCTCCAGGCTGAAGTCCTGAAGGGGCATGAAGTGCACCGGCAGGGACGAGCCCTTGGGATAGACGAACTTTCCGGCCGACCAGATCAAGGATTTCATCACTTTTCCCCGAAATCGATAGGGTTGGTCCCGTCAACCACGTAATCCTTGCCGCAGAACACCAGGGTGTAACTGCCTAACAGCTCAAGACGTTCGTCGGAAATACCTAGGTAGCTACTGGTCTGCGTCGAGGACTTTTCCGGAGTGAAGTCGGCGTAATGGAAGGATCCCTTGTTGGCATAGCGCTTCGCCAGAACATTAAGATCTTTGACTGATAGGAAGTAGTTAGGAAAACCGGAATGGTTAATGGCCCAGAAACCTTGGGGTTCGCCGGTGATCCACAGCACTAGGACTGTGCCATAGCGGGTGATATCGAGCAGACGATCCAGAGCGTGGAGGGGGTCCTGCACGTGATTGACGACGCCGATACTCATGGAGAAATCCATGGAATTGGTAGGTGGACTAATGTCACTGCCTTCAGCAAGGATCAGATGGAAATCAGACGGTGGCGCCTTGGGGTGCAGCATACGGGCGCCGCAGAGCGCTAGCGGCGACACATCCAAGCCGTAGTAGGAAAAACTTTCCGGGGCCGAGCGGCCGCAATAGGCGGTCAGCATCTGGTCAAGCATTTCGTAATGCTCGGCCACTGTGCAGCCGTGGTCGAACAGCTTGGCGCGGGCCCCGTCATGGGTGGTGATGAAACGGTCGATCATCTTGGTCAGCAAAATATCGACCAGGATGGAGCGGCCCTTCAGCACTGGGGCCTCAGGAGCAGTGACGTCAGGGGCGAACATGCTAGCCACCTCATCACGCACCGGCTCGGAGCGATACTTCATCAGTTTGTCGATGTACCCACCGCAATTCTGGATGTCGCGATCAGAGGGAAACTCGTATTCGTGATAGACGCTTCCATCCTCGGACAAGAACTGCAGCTTGGTCCGGATATCCAAGGCCATGACCGAATTGCCCGCAGCAGTCCCAGAGATTGCTGCGTTGCTGTTGTAATGTGGAGGAATTTTCTTCAAATTGAAACGATTCGACATGGCGATCACTCTGTTGCGGAGCAGTAGTGGAAATTAAGGGTGCCGATCTGGCGATCGCCGCTGTGGATGGAACTGCGGGCCAGCAGCGAGGATGGGATCTTATTCTCGACCACCAACGACAGGGTCCGGGCGGGGTCGTGCGCGGTCTGCATGTCCAGCGCCATGAATACCCAGCGGCCCGATTGGGTGATGGGCCAAGTCTGGAGCAGCAGGTGCTTGTTCAGCGACACCACCAGGGTGGGAAAGCCGAAATCGGGCCGCCCGGCCAAGATGATCCGGTCGCCGTCGATGACCGCTTGGCCGGTGATCACGGACTCGTCGAAGCCGATGCGTCGTTCGGGGGCCAGCGCGGTGCCGGGATAGACCAGCAGGCAGCCGCCGGACTCGCCGCCGCGCCAGTGG
>Ga0163150_10001649_pt1 | contig 36796 bp, 53 predicted proteins | sample OliLakLV19P2IB_FD_148628 | JGI IMG/M metagenome (GOLD analysis project Ga0163150, IMG submission 148628) | Freshwater microbial mat bacterial communities from Lake Vanda, McMurdo Dry Valleys, Antarctica - Oligotrophic Lake LV.19.P2.IB | ecosystem: Environmental > Aquatic > Freshwater > Lake >... | reverse complement strand
CCTCTCTACCGAAATAGTACACTCTACGGAATATCAATGAGTTAAGATCAATGCTTAATTGAAGTTGAAGAGGGGGGCTTAATTTTTTTTTTTATTTTTATATCTAATTTGGAGATTTTAAAGCGACGTATATTTCCGTCGGCTTTGTTTTGCCCTCTTTCCTTAAGCTGGCAATGCTCTCTTGCTCTAATAGCTGGGCGATGATGCCCCTGTCTTTGTTATATAGCTGATCGCGGTTAATCCCAAAGCGACTTGAAGCGATATTAGACAGATTAGACCTCGTAACACCATCTGGACCTGCATCCTTGATGATATTAAAAACCTTAGTAACATCTCCATGAAACTTCGATTGTGGCAGATGCTCGGCCAAAAAGACAGTAGTCATTTCTAGACACATGTCGACATAACCTTTGGCGAACTCAACATCTTTCGCGTCAATTAATGGAGTCTTCGAGTCAGGTCTTCTTGCTACAGCGCTTATAATCGAGATTTTATCTATTTGCTGTGCGCACCTTTGTAATATGGGGTTTAAAACGCCGTTATTCTTGTCTCTGCCCCTTCTATCGTAGTGGTGCATACATTCTAGCATTAGCTTATCCGCTTGCTCTGTAACGACACATTCTTGCGGTAGTGGGCGGTCTATCTCTGTGATGGGAGTCTTGCATTTTTCTTTTAGGTCGATTTTGAAAAGACCTAGGTCCGTGGCCGGATAAATCTCCTTGTCTTTCGGTACGTCATTCCAAAACTTACAGAAATCTTTGATCGACTGCGGTATAGGTATTTCTTTGGCCCTTCTTATGTCTACCGATTCATCGTCGAAAATATAAAGAAACCTCGCGCCAAAGCCTTGCATGATTTGGTCTACCGTAAAATGCTGTTGAAAAGAGCTTGGAGTGGTGGCAGAAAGGATTGAAACACATGGGTTGAAGCAAGCGCCTATACTTTCTCCCCCTACTTTGAACCCCTTGAAATACCCTATTGAAGATCCCCATACCTCGGTAATCATCTCGGCGATATTTGAACTAAAAGAAGAATGACTCTTAAGCGTTTTAAACAACTTTGATATCTCATCGACCGTGTCTAGCCTTTCTCTTTGTTCGGGGAGGTCATAGACAAAAAGTTTATCCGACCTGTAATGCTCTAGACCTACTAGTCTTTGCATACCGCATTCCAGGAAGATATTCTTTGGCGTCTTTAAGGGGACATCCTTACCTTGACCTGAATCGGTAATTAAAATCTGATAAAGATTCGGAGTGGTTTTATTCAGCTTAACCCGATTGGACAAGATAGTTCCAACGAAGGCCAGTGCCGAGGCCATGGCGAACTTCGGCCTAGGCTTGTTTGATATAGACAATACGTAATCATAGACATCTTTAATAATGCCATGAGGCGCAGGCATTTCTACAACGACCTTTGAAACCGGATTATCTTTCAATTGATTTAATTTTATTTCTATACGCTGGGTATGCTTGACTTCTTTTTGCGAGACCGTCTTAGTGCATGACCTCACCATATTTTCGGCCGCTGATCGTCCTTTGCCTTTATGCCCTTCTGAGTTATCTAAAAAGTATTGGCCGTCTTTATGCCCATGGTGGGCCTCTTGGTCGTACCGTAAGATCTCATCGACGGTTTCATTAAAGCCATCTCCTCTTGATATTTTTGCAAAACAAATACTCAAGAGAGTGTCGTGCCTACCGCTTGAAAGTTTAGAAGATCCATTAAAAAATGTTGCTAAAAATTCAACCGGAATAATCGGTAAATCTTCTTTGTCTATTTCTAGAAGTGACCCTCTTGTCCATATATACGGTTTATTAATAACTGGGTGGATTGATGGCGGTAAAACCGTCTGCGCTCCGGTCGATAAAAGGTCTAATTTTAATTCAGCATTTTTACAGGTTATCTCGCCGTTGTATTTGAAAAATCTAGTTTCACCCCTAGCGCCCTTCTTAACCACGGGAGACTCTGGGCACAATGAAACGCTGCTATCAGAATCAATGTCTAATGCCACTATTCCATTATGCACTCCGGTTAGTAACCCGATGTTACATCCTTGGTGCGTAGAGTAAATATTTTCGTAAGTGTTTAAATCTTTGGGTATTTGCCACTCGGGTAAAATTGGAAATTTTCCATTTAAGGGGATGACAAAGTAAGAATTTTCTATATACTTAGGCGCGTAGAACTCGAACATAAGACACTCCTGTTTTACTGGAATTTTTTGTGTGAAGGGGTCGCCTAAACGGCCCCTTTATTTTTTTAAGGTTTACAATTTGAATCCTAAGATTGTATAAAGTAAACACAAAAAAAGTTTCAGTAATAATTTTATACAGGAGTAAAATTTATGTTCACCACAACCAAGACGGATTCGTCTAATCGTATTACATCAATTATTTTCGGCGAGTCAGGGTCGGGCAAGACAACCTTGATTAGTACACTTCCAGGTAAAACACTTATCTATAATGCTGAAAATGGTCTGTTATCTTTGGCCAGATTTTCTATCGACGTCTACGACGGTACGGTAGATAAAAATGGAAAGAGCTTAAGTAGAGTGCAAAGATTTGAAAAATTAATGCATTTCTTGGCCAATGTATTTCCAGAACTAAATGGCAAATATGACAACCTCGTTTTTGATTCTCTGACAGAGATCGCACAAAATTTAGTCGAGTACCTTAAATCGAAATACGATGAATCTAGCGGTTTTAAAATGTGGGGAGAATATAACGACCGCATGACGGACTTAATTAAAACGCTTAGAGACTATAAAAAATACAATATCATTTTTTTGGCATTAGACTCTATCGACAAAGACGAATCAGGTAGGCGTTTCACCGGCATTGATATCAATGGGAAAATAGCTCATAGATTGCCAGCACTACTTGATGAAGTTTTTTACTTAAAAGTGATGCCCGATGATGAAGGTAAACTGGTTCGTAAAATAATTACATCGGGACACCAAGGGATTATTGCCAAAGACCGCTCGGGAAAATTAGATTTATTTGAACAACCTGATCTTACAAAGATCATAACTAAAATACAGGGAGCACAAAATGCAATCAATTGATCTATCGAAAGTTGAAGTCGCGAATTATTCACCTCTACCAGAGGGGACTTATTCTGTTCAGGTTCAGAAAGCAGAACTTAAGAAAACCAAAGACGGTACAGGCGCTTATATTGAGGCGGAGTGTAACGTGGTCGGCGAAGATTATAAAGGTCGTAAAGTTTGGGCCAGATATAATGTGGTTAACAAGAATCCCAAAGCGGTTGAAATTGGATATCAGCAATTAAAGCAAATGATAGTCGCTTCTGGCACGAATAAAACCATGATCAATGACCCCGCCGATATCGTAGGGCTTGAGTTCAATGTTTATTTAACCATTAAAGAGACTGAATACTCTGACACGAATGAAATTAGAAAATACGGGAAAGCGAACGAGACTCTCAAGTACAAAGCGCGTGTACAAAAAGTTGATAATGTTACCGCTGCGCCAGTACAGGAGATAGATTGTCCATTCTAAGAGGTTATCAAGTAGATTGCATTAGAGAGGTTTTCAGTCAGTTGAAAACTTCTCAACATGCTTTGGCCGTCATGCCCACGGGGTCAGGCAAGACGGTTATTTTCGCGCACATGCTTAAACTTGGGCTTGATTTACACAAGGATAAACTTAAGGCGCTGGTTCTTCTCAACCGAATTAAATTAGTCGATCAGTCTAATGAGAAAATTAAAGAGATAGCCGGGACCGAGGTAGGTATTTATTGCGGGTCGATTGAAAAAAATAACAATTTGCAGATAACCACAGCAAGCATTGATTCAGTTATCAATAACCCAAGTGAGTTCAAAGATTATAATATTGTCATTATTGATGAAGCGCATAACTTCATAGGCGCTAAAAAATACCATGCGTTTATTAAATCACTAGAGGTAAATCCTAAGACAAAATTTTGCTGGTTTACCGCCACTCCGTGGAGGTGTGATTTTATTGATAGCGGGATGATCTATGGTAGCGAAGGCATACCGCTAAACGGTCCAAGTTTTAAGCTTGAGTTAAATTTTCTTATTAAAGAGGGCTATTTAGTCCCGCCTATTTTCAGGTCGGTCAAAGGGAGCTTCAACACTTCTGGGCTTAAGCTCTCGCGAGGTGATTTTAAAGAGCGGGATATTATTAAGCTTACTCAAGATGAAATTATTATTAAATCACAAGTGGAAGATGCATTGTCTCGCATGGTCGACCGCAAGAAAATTATATGGGCGTGCACATGCATCAAACATGCTGAGAAAGTAAGAGAGATGATTGAACTTTATGAACCATGCGATATCGTCCACTCAAAATTAAAGAACTCACAAGAACTAATTAAAGGCTTTGAAATTAATACGACCAGGCATATTACTTCTGTGGTCATGGTGTCAGAGGGGTTTGATTTTCCGCCACTTGATTGTGTAGTTATCATGCGGCCTACTAGATCGCCTAGGTTATATGTTCAGCTAATCGGCAGAGGTTTAAGATTGTTTGAAGGGAAAAGAAACTGTCTAGTCTTGGATTATGGCGGGGCAGTACAGGCGCTAGGAGATCCAAATAATCCAAAGATAAGAACCAAGGGGTCAAGGTCGGAAAGCGTAAGGGCCTGTCTCGAGTGTGATAAATGTGAAGCTGTTATTTTTAAATTCCCTTGCGCAGAATGCGGGCATCAAAGAGAGATAAAACTCATAGACAAAATAGGCCAATTAACAATTTCAGCATATGACAAAGGGCAGACCCCTGTAATGGTGAATAAGAAAGAATTGAAAGTTATAAGTCATTCGATTGATCTTAATTATATAAGCGCCAGTGGCAACGGCTGCAAAGTAATAACCTTTCACACAATGATGATCCCGGTTAAAAAGTATTACATGAAAAAATCATGGCGCTCTATGGAAGAATTTGACAATGATTTTAGATTAATTAGTGGCAATGATCTATCTATCACTGTTCAAAAAAGAGAAGGTTATTGGAGCGTTGTTGAAATAAATAAGATATCAGGAGGGTTAGATGCATCAAGATCACTTGCTAAATGAGATTGTAAACTTGAAAGATCAGATGAAAATAGGCGAACAAGAGATGAGAAGGCTAAGGGCGAAGGACTTAGATATACAGGCGATAAATAATATCCTTGAAGCAAAAAATAAAGACTTCGAGGAGAAAATTGGACTCGCCTTAGTTGAGCTTGAGCGCCTAAGAAAAATTCTGGTTTTTAGATCATGAGACAAGCAGAGGATTTGCCGTGTATAAGTTTCTTCCTTTGTGACGGCGAGGAGTTCGTGAAAGTCCCAGTGAATACTTGGCTGCAATGTATCAGCTCTCTTAATTATTACGGTAATTATGACACTGAAAAATTGTTAGGGGACAGAGGAGCAATCGCTAGGTATGCAATGGCCATGATAAAGCGGGATATTCTTGCAAAAGTAGATTTATGAACAAAGAGCAGATTTACCTTGAGTGGACTAATAAAGATTATGGCATTGATACCAACCCTGGTCATACCCCAGAGATTCAAAATCGGCCGCGTGAAAGTGAAAATTCAATACTTTTTTTAGTCGAGTACCTTTTAGGTCTAGGGATGAAAAGCCAAATTACTTATAAAGAACTCATGTGGTTTAGAACAGCGGTTAAGAAAATTGAATCTTATCGCCTAGACGTAGATGGCAATGAGGTCAAGATAAAGGGCCTGTATGACAGAGGTGGGAAAGAATCTTTATGGAAAGACAAAGAAACCATAAGGCATATAAGCCACGACAATATGACTGCGATTTTCTTTTTTTCTAAATTTTTAAACACTGAGTTTCACTTGGAGATATTTAATTATGGCAAAAAAAACTTCTGGCGATATGATAACCGATCACCTGAAAATCCTAGCTGGAAGCGTTTTTTACATCCCAGGGATCTTATTTCATTTTGCGTTTACGGTGGCACTGGTGCCTATCTTCTTCTTGGCCGCGCTTGCTTACCGTTACTCTCCTCGATTCAAATCTTATCTTGTCTCAAAAAGTACAAAGTAAGGCCGTCACTGGGAGAGTGTTTTCAGCGATTAATCAAAGAGCGTAAATGGCCTAAGCGCATAAAGCATATTCACACAGACGGTAAAATATTGATGGCGATAAGATGCCTATGCACAATGGAAAAATCACTATGGTCAAGGGTTACATTTAAAATATGTTATCGAATTTTAAAGTGGCGCTTTCAGACTGATAGGCCGCTTGAGTATTTAGCTTTTTTATACTTTAAGCATCCAGAACATCCGGTAAAAAAATCATGGGAGGGCATAGATGGAGTCATCAAAACAAGATTTAGCATCTAAGCTTTTTGAGGATATTGAGCAGATTAAAAAAGAAGTCAGTTATATCAAAGACGTTGCTAAATCCATGCAACTATTAATGTCTAAAATTTTAATTGAAATGAAAGAAAAAGATATTGATAAGTGGCAAGTTAAATGACCACTTATTTTATAATTCATTTTTGCTGCATATCTGTTTTTTTAGTGTTGCATACGTTTGAGAGCAAGCGCTTATCCCTGGGTGATTTACTTTTATCAATTTTGTTAGGCCCATTAATGCTTATCTTTATGTCTTTTTTCTACCTGGATATTTACAAAGACAAAGTCATTTTTAAAATAAAGGGCAAGTGATGGATGACCTAGATGCAATAATAAGATTAATAAAGGCATTCAAAAGAGATGATAGGGATATGCCCGACGATGAAACCTGGGTTGCTTGCTGCAAAGAACAAGGTAAAAGCTTGAGAGATTTCAGGTTGCACTTAAGGAATTTTTATTTCTACATATTATCGACAGAAAATTTATTGAAGGAGCTGAAAAAAGAATAATAACGTGCTTTCTATAGCACCAACAAGGAGAACGAAATGAACCTGAATGACTTAACTTATGGGCAGATCAAAGAATTATCTAACTTGATAGGACAAAGAAGCGTGAAAACGCCTTTCATTGCTGGCAAAAACTATTTAATCAGAACTGTAACAATGACAATTAGTGGGCAAGTAAAAGAAGTTTATGAAAACTTTTTAGTAGTGGCCCAAGCTGCCTGGATAGCTGACACCGGCCGCTTTTCTGAAGCTCTAATTGATCAAAATAAATTTAATGAAGTTGAGCCTTTCAAAAACGACTGCATTGTGTCCTTGGGTGCGATTGTGGATGCCACTGAAATTTCAGAACTAGTTACCACAGTTAAATAATGAATGCAGTAATGTTGCGAGCTACTTATTTACCCCGATCATGGTCACGATCACGGACATGGTTACGGGCACGGTCATGGTCACGATCAGAATCAGGGTCATGGCCATGTTCATGGTCGAGGTCAAGATCAGGGTTAAGATTTGAAAGCAGGGCGAAACAATGAACGCAGCAATATTGCGAGCTAATTATTTAATTGTGCCAGGGCTAAAAGGATGGCCAAGATCACAATCATGGTCATGGTTAAGATCACAATCATGGTCATGGTCAAGATCACAATCATGGTCAGGTTCAGGGGCAGTGTCAGGGTCATGTTCATGGTCGAGGTCAAGATCAGGGTTAAGATTTGAAAGCAGGGCGAAACAATGAACGCAGCAATATTGCGAGCTAATTATTTAATTGTGCCAGGGCTAAAAGGATGGTCAAGATCACAATCATGGTCACGGTCAGGGTCACGGTCAAGATTTGGAAGTCAGGTGAAATAATGAATGCTGTAATATTGCGAGCTACTTATTTACCCCAATCATGGTCACGGTCATGGTCACGGTCACGGTCACGGTCATGGTCACGGTCATGGTCAGTTTCACGGTCAGGGTCACGTTCAGGGTCATGGTCATGGTCATGGTCACGGTCAGGGTCGAGGTCATGGTCAGGGTTAAGGTTTGAAAGTAGGGTTAAATAATGAATGCAGTAATGTTCCGAGCTAATTATTTACCACGGTCACGGTCATGGTCACGGTCACGTTCAGGGTCATGGTCATGGTCATGGTCACGGTCATGGTCAGGGTCACGGACATGGTCATGGTCACGGTCATGGTCAGTTTCACGGTCATGGTCACGGTCACGGTCACGGTCATGGTCAGAATCAAGGTTTGAAAGCAGGGTTAAATAATGATTAAAAATAATTCAATCACGTGCCCAGCTTGCGAAGAAGGTCTTTCTAAATGTGATTGCGAGATAAATAATAAGATCAAAATAATTATAGATATCGCCCGAGATAATATGGGTTGGGGTCAAGAGACAACCATAAGATGGCTGAATGAATACTGCGCATCTGTGGGCGGCAAGCCTATTGATATTTTAAGAAACTCAGAAATTAAAGAAGTATTAAAAAAGGTTACCGATGGAAAATTATAATATTAAACGAAAAATATTATTAGAAGAAAGAGATATACCATGGGAAGATCCCATTGACCAAATAAATGCCTTAATTGAATATGAGCAATTTGCTCATGGTCATAAAGAAGATAATTTTAATAAAGATTTAGCTTGGGAAACTATAGAATATATTTTAAATAGTTAGCCGCGTAGCCCCCTGGTATAATAAATTTACCAGGGAAGGTTGTCGCGGCCATGGATGGCCCTTATTCTTTTTTGAGTTTATTGTTATGCACTTTCAAAACGTCTTTAATCTTAAGAAAATGCTCTTTGTGTTTTCTAACTTCATCTTGCAGCCAAAGGACAGAACCATGGTCAGTTTCATTTACTTGATGAGCTGCATCTATTTTATTTTTTATATCAATTAATGATTCCTTAACTGATTTAAGATTTTCTCTACTCGATGAAATATCGCTGGCATGTTCAACTAGTACGCCGTTTAAGTCCGCCATGGTTGAAGATAACTCTTTTCTGAAAGAGATTATTTCTATTTTTAGCAACCTCATTTCTTTACTAATATCTTTAAATGACTCATCTGTTTTCGAGACAAATCGCTTAATCATGAAGATGGATATCCCCGCTAGGCCTAAACTTTCTACAAGTTTTATAAACGTTTCAAACATTAAAAAATGCCTACAAGTTTAGCAACGTCAGCATTGCGCCTGCACTGAAAATGAAAATGACTACCTAGTCCTATGTCATGCCATACCACCGCGCGAGGAGTGCCATCGGCCGAACTTATGGCAGCGATATCTTTAAATTTATCATTGGCCAAAGCTGTGAATTTTTTAATGTGTAAATCGCTCCACCCTACAGAGCGGCCATCAATAGCGCGTCCTTCCGCGTGCGTACTCGAAACTCTACCGGTTACCTCATCCATGATAGACGTTATAGTGGCGGGTAACTCATATTTCTGGGCGTATGCCAGATAAAAAGAAAAGATAATGTATAAGCAAGGATTCAATTTCTCCAAGTCCTTTGGGTTGATGCCATCTTTGAAAGTAAAGTAGAGCTTAATAACTTCTCACTTTGCTATATTCAAGCTCGTGAATGTATTCCATGAGCCTACGAAGGTCTGAGGCGCTTATGCAAGTAAATTGATTAAATTCTGGCTGATCGCATTGCACTATATCTTTTTGCTTATTAGGGAATAAATCATTTTTCTTGATAATGCCAACGGCCTTGAAATCTGAATTATACCAGTCTATGCGCGGTCGTTGCCTATGCTTTTTATTAAGATGAGAGCAATTACTTATCGTCAGGATTATTCCACAGATTATTAAGCCTGCGACTACCTTCCGCCCTGTCATCGAGCTTAAACGCTTCGTCAATTTTCTCAAATGCGCGTTTGATTTCATCGATCTTAGCACCTTGTTTCAGTCTCTCGTTAGCAAGTTTAACCAAAGATATTATTTGTGGTATGAGTTGAATTAGTGTCTTAAGAAGAAGGGGGGACATCTTTCACCTTGATGTTTTCTTTCACTTCTTCGAGAGCCTCTTGCATCTTTTTAGTTTTTGGATTGATTCCTAGTGTTGGTAAAAACATTAATATCTTCGACCAGGAAGAAGCAATTTTACTAATAATTAAATCATCTTTTTTAGACGGTGTAAGCCTCACGGCCGCAGTGGCAAATACAACTAAAGCGCCAAGCATAGTGAGAGAGACTTGAATCCACTCTGGCATGTTACCCATAATGGCAGAAATCTTTACTAATAATTCAGGTGAATTTTCCATAGGACTCCTTTAAATTACGTTATATTTCTCAACGCTATATGTTCCTAGATCACTAAGCATATTACTGCTAGGTGGAACCCAAATAAACCCGCTGGCCTCTTTCAAGAATTGGATAACATGGGTGAATGTCCCGCCTGTGCAATCAACGCTTACAATAACTCCCTCGGGCACAGTATGATAGCGAGTGCCCGAAGTGCTATAAGATGCTGCGGTATAAGTTACAATTGAACCAGTGGCCGGATTAATGACATTATATTTTATATTTAAAACGGGAGCGCCACCTACTAATGTAAATTGAATTTTAATTATCCTTGCGCCAGCGTGTGTAGATGATGCATTACCTATCACCGTTGCTGGTGAGATAGATGAAACGCCCACTCCTGATAAGTCCAATAGCTGAAAAGGATAGACTCCGCCATAATTAAAGGTAGGATGATGCGGGGTTACCCTAGCATACTGGCTAGAGTTTAAAGTTGTTAACCCAGAATTTATTGATGATGATGCTGGGTTCTGATTCCACGGTAAAAACATAAAAAAACTCCTTAAGCTGGTTCACCTAAAATTAAAACTTGAACTCTTCTTTGTCCCACTTGGATGCTAGTGATGTCTATTGTTATGTATTCACCCTCATTTACAAGTGTTTGCGAAAATAATTGGTTAGAACTAATAGCATTGTTGCCGGCCGAAAAACTTAATAACGGTCTTGTGGTCATATAGGAAACCAACGACGCATGGCTTGCTCCGACCTTTAAATCCATTTCTAGGTTTCCAGAGGTACCGGCCGTAACTTGTGTTACTTCAAAGGTTATTAAATTAAAATCAAGGGGCGCTCTAAAGGATATAACTTCGGTCAATGCTGTTGTTCCCGCGTACTGACTTAACCCTAGAAATATCTCATCGATGACAACTATTTTTTGAGTAACGGCTTCAATCGCTGTCTGCCTAGTGTCTAGATCATCCAGGTCATCTTTAACAAGCAGCCATAGTTCGCGCTTAATTGCACGGCCAACGGTTATAAATGAGTTTGCTATGGATATAAACGCCATGATTTACCCTATTAGATTCAACCTGTAAGTTGCCTGTAAATTATCTATCAATTCGTCACTATCTGTAATGTAACCATTCATAATTCTTTCATCGCCAGCAAGCGAAAAGTCTAAGGATGAATTAGCTGCAACATTGGCGGTCCGATTCCAAATGTTACCCAGGTCATCTGCTTCAATGGTAACTGATGAATCATCCTTGTCCACTCCCGAGATTATACATATTTTGCGCTTATCAAGTCCATCTAGTTGACTTCCAAAGCGCCCAAATAGTCTATCGAATTTAACAAGTAACTTGTCATTGATGCTCTTGGATGCGTATTTAATCGGTGCCTTTATAACAATAATGCTTTGAGAGACTTCATTGATATAACTCTTTCGCTGGATCATTGTCTCTGCATCCTGGGTGTACCATAAATATATGTCCATCTCCTCAAAGGCCGTGCTTTCAATTATTTTATTTACTATATCATTAGTGTATTCGATAACACTGGCCGACTTCTCGCCTGTAAACCTATCGGCGTCTTGATGCTTGTAACTTGCAATCAGATTTTTAACTATATTCTTAGAGGTAGAATTAATTGACCAACTGATAATGTCTGAATCTGTAATGACTTCAGACGGGAGAGTGTCCGGCTTGTCAGGGCTTAAAATATTATATTCTATTTCAAAATTAGTATTGTAGTGCAAGCTTCCAAATACGGTTTTATTTATTTTCTCAAATACTTCTTGTAGTTGCGGCATCTTGCTATTGAACTCAAAAGGTATGGCCAAGCTCATAAGTTGCGGGGCCATCTCATTAGCAAGCTCAAAGGAGTCTTGATTTAATTCATTAATAACACCGGATTGCTCCATGAGGTTCTGAACTATCTGCGAGGCGGTCTTTAAATGAATGCCAGAAGGAGTGCCATCATCCGTGGCACCAAAACATTCGACCGTTATTATTGTGTCGTCACCTATGCCAGAGATGCTTTTGTGTTTTGTCTCGCCCGCGTACGCGCCCACGAATGGGACTCTAAGTGTTATAGTGTTAAGTGCCTGGTCAATTTTTAATATCTCATACCAAATTTGGAGTGAAACACTATTAGGCCTCACCCAGTCTCTTGCCTTAAAGTTTGTAGCAACTTCAATACCTGTGAATGCTACCGTCCTGGAACCATTGGTAAAGGTTGCATTACCGCCAAGGTTTAACTCTGTAGATATATTAAACTCTGCTAGTGGATTCATGATAAGTTTACAGCCAGTGGTTAAATTATTTACCGTGTAATCTCTATCTATAATATATTCAAGTCCGTTACCAAAAACCCTTTGAACTGGATTTTTCGAAACGATTGCTCCTATAGCGGGATCGACGGTTAATGTTTGAGTTGTAGTAATAACGTTATCAGTGGACACCCTTCTTATTTCTCTGGTGAACGATCCGATAGAGACAAAATCCCCAGCGGTAAAATCTTGAGCGTTTGCAAGTCTGAATCTATTTCTCTGAATGACTTCTGTAATCGTGCTAGACGCTTGCTTGAGCGCATGGCCAGAAATTAAAAAATCGGTATTTCTACCAGTCCTTATTGATTTAACAATGGGAGTAATAATCATGCTAGCGGATATAATAGGGACATCAATTACTTCAGAGACTGTAAAAGACGTGTCGCTAGTTATGTCTTGGACTTTGTATTTGTCCTCGCCAAATAAAACCTCATCCTCAAAACTTAATTCATTTAATAAAGATGAGGCCACGCCTGTTACAGTAGTGCCGCCTACCTCGGCGGTGAATGTTCCAGAGGCATTAAACCCAATAAGTGTTTGATTTAAAGAAATAGCTCTTAGCCCGGTTACCCTCCCGTAAACTCTACGTTTGGCATTACCTAGATAAGTTGCGGCCAACTCACCGTCAGCCTCTGTGAATACTTCCGACTCAACATTCTCTTTCAAGACATCCAAGAAATCTTTAATGGTTAAGCCTATGTCATTTCCACTAATAGACTTATCTTCAACCCTTCCGTCAAAATATATTCTTTTTTCAGAATATGCTAGTTGTGGAAAATGAGAATAAACGCGGCATCTCTTATTTTCCCAGTATAGAAGATCGTAATTTTCTAAAAAGAAATCTTCTAAAATGAAGGTTAGTTTACTTGATGAACTTAACGATATTCCTACTTGATCAACGTGATCTAACTTGTGGGAGAATCTCGAGGTGCCCTTTATGATGGGGTAATATTCTATTTCTTTTTCATCGGTGTCATCTATAGGACCTATAAATGGAAAACTTGAAAAGCCTATACGGTAGAAAGCTATAGTTAGATCTAGTGATGGGTCAATGTTCCCGTTCGCCCAGTAGTATAAAGTTTTTGTTGATCCTTCAAAGAAGAATTTTCCAGCGGCGTTTACGCTTGCAAGTGTAGTTACTTTAATTGCCTCGGTAGTGTCTTGCTTGATTCGTATGACATAAAACGGGACAACTTTTTTCCATACGTTCCCTGCGTGATTGGTCCATTCTAAAATTCTCTGGGCTGGTTCTATATGGGCAAGTAAACCTTTCTCGGAGCTTGGGTTTTCAATAAGCTCGGAGTATGTAAATGTCATTAAATGACCTTAAGTCTCGCGGCCGCGCGTAGTGCCCTGACTTCATCTGGACATGCCACGCCTGAATCCATCTCTCTAATGATAAGCCAGTCGGTTGATTCTAAATATTGTTTACCTTCTCTATTTAATGAGTGGGCCAAATCCATTGCTGTTTTAGCAAATTGCAAACTTGATAATTGAATGCCCGATAGGTTGCCATTGGTGTAAGTATATTTATAAAGTCCAGTTTCCATGTCTATCAATATTTGGTCATCTACTTCTATGTTAAAATCATCATGAGAATAATAATCGTGACCTTTAATAATTCCATTTTCAACTTTAATAAACATAACATCCCCTAGTATGCCCAAGTGGGCTTGGCGTTTAATTCAACGTCACCAGAAACTCTAAACGTTAAAATATTATTAGCAGAAAACGCGCCAAATAAAGTATTTGTATTATTTACGGCCGCAGAATGACCAATGTTGGCGTCACTAGTTAAATTATCGGCGGACATTGATAAAGCTTGATTGTCGTTTGAGATATTTTTAAAAACTATTCCAATTATAGTTACTGTTAAATCGGCGATATTGGCCCCAGAAGCTCTTGTCATCGTAATGTTAAATCTCATCCGCCATGCGCCGTCTTGCATCTGATAAGGAATAAATCTGGCCCTAGCAACGGTGCATGAGGGTGCCGTAGTTGTGGGGGAGATCCCTGAATTATAATTTGTGCCTGATAAATATTGCTTTAATCCGTACGATGTCGCCTGAACATCCGTCATAGCTGTTGGCGCAGTAAACCCGCTAACGGTAGTCCACGTCGGCGCGGCCGTACCGCCGGAGCTTGTTAAAAGTTGTCCATTGCTTCCATTCGCAAGTCTGGCCGGTGTGCCAGAGGCTCCGCCGTAAATAACATCCCCGCCGGTCGTCATAGGGTTAGCCATTCCGCCCAGGTCGCCCGCAATAATTGCAGCGTCTAGTCTCTTGTTTAAGCTGTTTGCTGTTACATAAATTTTTGTATCATTTATAAGTTGTGAAGCTGTACCGCCCGCGCCTGTTATGTCTGCCTCTGTTTTTACATCTTCATTTTGTAATTTTCTAGACATGTTAATCCTTTTTTATGTAACGAAAAACAATAGACTTAGTATTGGCCGGGGCAGTCGAGAAAGTTACAGTTGCTCCAGAAAGTGAAAAATCGGTCGTAGGCGTTTGGAATAAACCATTTAAATACACCCATAGAGCGTGAATCCCTATGGGTGTATTAGTTAAATTAAAGGCAGTAGTTGAACCATTACCAGTTGCGGTATTGGTTTTAAATTCTGTCTCAAGTAAATATTTACCTAGAACCTTGCTCATTAATACTCGTAGTTAACAATTAGTTTATCACCACTGGCCAGGACAGAGGCCAAAGTGCCCGCGAAAGTAACTCGAGTCACACTGGAAACAACTGACAAGGTATAATCAGCGGTAGGTTCTTGTAATGGTCCACCGACCGGAGTCACCTGAACACTTCCAGCAAGAGCTTCTTGAGCAAGTGCCTTGTAACCGTTACTAATATCAGTGCCATTAAGAGTCAAAACTTCTTGTCCTTGTGAGGCTCCAGTAGCTGCACTAATTGCTGTATAGATTGCTTCGATCTCATCTCGGACAGAATTTTTTGAAGGTGCAACGTTTACAACTGCGTTCCATGAAGTTGCATCATACGCAACGTCACTTACCGCGGCCGTTCTAGCGCGGGTGTCTGTAAAATAAAGGTTGGTTGCTTCTGAAATATCATCGGTGTCTAGAACAACGACACCGGTTTGACTATTTACTGATGCAACAGTGTTCGAGTTTAAACTTTTTTCCCAAATTGATCCGCTATAGATAACAAAATCACCAACGGCAAAAGTGATGTTTCCTGCGCCAAAATTTACAGTTCCAATATCAGTAGCTCTGTAAACATCGCCCGCGCTTCCAGTGCCGTTTGCAAGTGTGGGAGTATTAGTAGATGCAACCCAGTTACCTTGATATTCCATAACCGAGTTAGGCAATTGAGCGGCCGGGATCTTACCGCCACCGTCAAGTGATGCTAGTCCGTTATTTACGCCTTTGTCTGCGGCCGTTTGAACTTTGTCTGAACCAACGTAAGGTGCGGCCGAAAATTCGATCAGGTCAGAGGCATTGACCTTTGCGATGTTAACATCTGCACTGTCTGCAGCATTGCGGCCTCTTAGGTACTGTTGATTGTCTAGTCTGATTTTTGCACCAGTAACCGCGTCCGATTCTAGAAACTTTGTTTTGATCTGTGCCATTTTGCAACTCCTTATGCGCTAATATATGTTATTCTTAACTTGTCACCTGATAATAAAATTCCATCCAATGCTAGTCCATTCCATGATAACTGGACACCGGACACGATAAAGTCTACCGAATATTCTTGGCTTGATCCACCGATAATGTCTAGTAAAACATCTGAAGGAACGCTCGGCGCGTTTGAAATTGTCACGAACTTATTAGTTATGTTTGTGTTGTTCAACACTGGGTATTCAACATTCCAAGTACCACTGGCCGCAGCACTGGCGATTGTACCGCTGTGAAAATACCAAATAATGAGTTCTTGACCAAATGCTGGCGCAATTGTCATCGTGATAGTTGCGCCGGCAAGTGAGAAATCAGAAGATTTAAGCATTAATCCATCGAGAGAAATAAGTAAATGTTGATCTGATAATGGCAAAAAGCTTAAACTGAACGCCGTATTTGAATTATTTATTAGGCCGGTGGGCGCTTCTCTTATTGCATCCGATAAACCTATGCTAGTCGTGGGGTCTGTTGCACTAGAGAATCCATCAAAGAAATCTATTATTCTCATCTAACCCTCTTAGTCCAGTTCCATAATTGATAGCCAAACGGATTTAATAAGACACTCGCGGGCAATCCGTCAAGATCGTTAGGAAGGTCTTCATGCGGCTTTACCCAACCGATATAACTATTATTGATAAAAGAATAGCCGCTTATGCCTGATAACTCCATCGACCATTCAGTGCCTTCTTCTATCGCGCTAGGAGTTTGTAAATCAAACTTAACCCAGCCGTGCCAGTGCGGGTGATTGGTCGCCAGGGACAAATCAATCTGTGCTTTAATACTGGCGATGCTTTGTGTTATCGTTTTAAATGTTGTCGAGTTTTTTACTAGGTTTAATTGCAAGCTTCCAGTTAATGAAGGTGTATTAAATCCAACTAACCAAAGCCTTACAGAGTTTAATCTTAACCTTTCGCCGCCTCTGACGGTGTCTACTTGTACGAGTGTAGATGATTTTAATTCTTCAATTAGCAACTTAGTCATTCTTCTATCTCAAACGATAAGTCATAGAGGGAAAAAACGTTGTTAACTAGCTCTGGGATATCTTTAAAATATCCATAGACATAAAACCTATGTTTATTGTCGCTGAATAACTCATCTTCATCTATTACTAGCCAAGCAGGGGCAGATATCCCGCAATAATTATACATGCCCATAAGGTTGGCCATTTCAATCTTGCTTAAATATTTAAAGTTTGCTCTTATGCCAATTGTCTTGTTGATTACATCAATAAATCTTTCGCCGTACCGATTTTTGACAACCTTAGAGTTATCGTCTGACTTCAATCTCCACCCAAAATTGATATTTCTATCGTTAAGCGGGTTGATAATTAGTTCTTTACCTATGAAAACCTTACCTAGCTCAACATAGTCACCACCGGTATTAGAGCAAGTGATTCTCCAAAACCGATAACTCTCCTCTGGGAATGACACTATCCCATTGCTGAATGTCTCATCCGGAGTGAGCGTTGTAAAAAAAGCGGGGCCTGTCCACACGTTGGTTGCGTTTGCCTCAACGGTGATATTTCCTGAAAAGCCTAAGCCTTCCGGCCCCGCTTGGATCAGTACGCTCGAGACTGCTTCGGTAGTGATAAAATCAAAAACCACAGCAAGGTCTACAATGCCCTCTGACGTTCTAAATATTTTTGTTTTTCTTGGATCTTTAAGATTGCTAGCGGGAAAAAAAGCATCCTCATTTACCGCAGAAATTAAAGTGGTTGATTGTGTAACCAAATTAAAATAAAAGAATTTGGCTGCACAGCATGTCATGCTAGTTTAAACCCATTTTGTATTTGGTTTCTAGTTGCCCTGGCGATTTCTCTGCCATCAATCTGTATAACAATGGGCTGGCTTAATATCTGCGCCAGGATATTGTCATTTCCATTGGATAATTTAGTTGCGAGAGTATCTTGTTGCGCTTCATTCAAAACAACTTCCCCAGGGTTTAAGTTTGCTTGAACGTTATCGCCTGTCCTAGGTACGCCTGGGACACTAGGAACAATTCCACCTTGAGCGAATGATGGTAGTTGTTGTGATGCAATCTTAGCAACGTTTGCCGCCGCCGCCGCGCCAACCAGTGCCGCCAATGGAAATCCAAATGGCGCGGGATAGAACGCATAAGTTTTATTTACTGCTTCGATCCCTGATATTGTCGCATTGCTGATTGCAGCCGCCTTACCGATTGCAAACAAGGTTTTATTTGTGCTAGCGGTAAGTCCTGCTATTAAGCCTAGGGTTGATTGAACTTGCGCCACTCGCTGCTTATTAGTGGCAGTCTCCCAATTAAGGGTCCCAGTAATAGTTTGTTGTTCGGCCTTTCCTCTGGCCTCTGATAATTTTTTTATGGCCTCGTTATGTTTCCCTTGCGCCTCGAGATCCTTTGATTGCTGTAAGGCCTTTAATGCTTCTTCTTGCCCTAGATTATCTGCTAAGAATTGAAAATTTTCGTCTGCTTCTAATTGACTAGCTTCAAGTTTTAATAGCCTTTGCTCTTCATTAAAAACATTTAAAGACTCTTGTAATAGCTGCGCGTTTGATAGTCTCTTATTAGACGCCTCTATATCCGCAGCGTTTTTATCGCTTAAGGATTGAAGGAATGCATCTTTATCTTCACCGTATAATTCTTTTTGCTTGTTAACTTGCTCTTGAATTATATCGGTAACCAAGCGCGAGAAATCACCCACTTTGGATGCGGCGTCGCTTAATGGCCCTGTCTGGTCAAACGCCTTGCCGATATCCTTAGTGTCCTTGATTATACTATCTTTTAAAGTTTCTGATATATCGCTTATCACTGTTACATTTTCACCAAATACATTGGCCAATAATGGGAATCTTTCTGTTAAAGCATTGATAGCTTTTTCAACTAGTAGAAGTCCTCCTATACTGAGGAGAGCAAAGGCTTGTACCGCCACTGAAATAACTTTAAACGCAATCTGAAATGCTCTTGCAAAGACGTCCAGCGTTTCAATTGTTATCTCGAAGGCCGTAATCAATATCTTAATGCCTGAAAGTAAAACATCTACACCCTTAGTAATGAAGTCATTGATAGCAAATGCATTGTTTTTTATAATGTTTTGTAAAAATAAAAAAACTTTATTTAAACCCGACACGGCCCCGATGACGGCCGCATTATTAGTTGCAATTAAACCCAGTGATTTTCCCGTGTCGCCCATTGTGTTATTTAATCGCAGAAGTCCACCACTGAACGTCCTGACGGCCGCTTCCGATGATCCACCAAACTTTTTTTCCAAAGCATTGAGAGCGTTGGCGAAAGTTTCGGTATTAGTTTTACCTGTTTGGATTATAACGCCGTACCTGGAAAAAGATGCAACATTACCGGCCGCAGCTTTTCCCACTAATGTTGATGCTGAACTTAGGTCAATACCCAGAGCACTTGATAAATCTAAGGCCGCTTTGGTTGCTCTTTTTAATCCATCACTATCTAGTTTACCTAGAGATTGGATAAGCGCAGCGTTCTGGAGAATAACTTCATCACCGAACTTAGTCGTTTCTTGTAGCCTTGATGCAAAATCTTGAAAGCCCTTGCTAGTCTCTTTAGAAAATATACCGGCCTGTGCAAGTGAAATATTTAGCGCGTTTACTGCATCTTCTTGCGCCTGGGCGGCCGTAATGAACCCTTTAATTTCTCCGATGGCAGATTTAAAGCCGCTAACAATTAAGCCTAGCCCTTTAATTGCAAGCGCAGAGGCAAAATTACCTCCGGCTATCTTTAAGATGTCACCAAAATCAGTGGCCTCTTTTTTAGCCTTTTGGATTTTTTTAGTTAAGGTGTCTTTACCCGCGAGAATATCATAAATTAGTTTTCCGTCTGCCATCTATTTCTTCCATTAAGCTAATATACAAGAGTGCTTTGTCCCATTCTATGTCATTGATGTCTGTCTTAAATCCCATCTCAGACAATTTTCTAAAAACCAAGTACTCTTCTATTTCGTCTTGCATCTCAAAAACCGCATCAAGCTTTTCTTTATCTATCAACTTCTCTACATCGGAGCGTTTTGTTCTCTTGGTGTAGACAGTTACCGCGTCAACTAAGCACCCTTTTTTTTAAGTAATGCACCCATCTTACCCAGGAACTCTCCTGATATTTCGATGAGCAACTCTGCAGCTTCTTCTATTTCGAATAATTCTTTGTATTCTAGTTTCATGTCGGTAGTGTCGAATAGAAACCCCATCTCCTCGATAGTTGCAGAGATATATTCTTCGGCCGAAGCATTAGTCTCAACCTTCTTTTTAATACGTCCCATGAGGCGCATGGCCTCAGGCGTATTAGGTTGCTTGTACTTAATTATACCCTTAGAGGTTTTTATTTCTTTCATCATACAAAATTTACGTAGACATCTTTCAGCGTAGAAGTCACATAACCCTTTATGGCCACTTCAACCACTACGATGTCATCTCCAGAGATATTATGTTGTGTTACTGTTGCGTTCGATAAATAGATATTCCCGCACTTCCCAGGAACCCAGTTGCCGCCTGACTTTGGACCTAAATTTAACATTGCTGATAAACTTTTATTTTGCTTTAACTTATCAAATATTTTTACATCAAATTTAGATAACAATAACGTGGTCGTCATTGTTACCTCGCGAGATAGAATGATTTTTTCCTTAACTCCGCTCTCTTCGCAAATACAATCGACATCTTCGGCCGGTGTAGATATCGTGATAGCAACCTCTTGAGCGCATACGCATAGATTATCTGATTGATCACCTAAAAAAAGCTCAACATTTTTAGCAATTAAATTAGTTGAACCGTCATAAGTTGGCGTATACGGTGCAGTCAAAACTTGCGCATTATCACTTGCATAGCTAGTCGCGCCAGTGTCGTCAGATGCAACGACAAAGCCTATTTTATCTCCAACCGTGTTGGCAGTATTAGCGCCTGAACTCCAGAGCAATGACAAGACCGCGCTTGTAGAACTAGAAATTGTGAACTTACCATTTGAACTTGAGTATGAAACCGAATGAGTTTCAGTTGTGCCAGAGCTGTTCATTGCAGCGGCCAAAGCTTCGGCCACTTCTATAGGTGAGGCGTATAGTCCGGCCTTAATAAGTACCGCCCAGGTGCCATCATCATCGGTAAAATCTAAATATCTATCGGTAGATAAGATCTCGATAGGATCAAAAAAGTATTTAGCGCCTGAATAAGTGAATTCAATTTCAGCTTGTCCGCCGCTTGAAGCAGATAATGTAATGCTCGAAGTCCTTGCACCTGCCGCAACTTGAATGGCCCCGCCGTTACCATTATAAAGCCAAGCAGTATATGAGGGATGTCCGCTAGCGGCAGGCTTGTAAAGAATCGCTTTACCTAGATTGACACCCGACAAAGGAGCAACTGTTAAGGCAAAGTCTAAGGTTAATGCGTCACTTGAAATTGATTTAATATTTCTAATTGAAAAACCGTTAACAGAATCTTTAATGAGAAGTGCTTGTCCTACTTCAAAAAGTGAACCCTCTCCAACACCCACGTTCAAAACTGTAGTGGTTGAACCGGCAGCAGTGTCGTACTCGGTGGCGTTAACAGTCTTTCCGCCTAGTGATGATTCGTACAAAAGTCCGACTTCTGGTTCCTGTCCTTCCACTTCTGAATGCTTAAAATAAGCACCGTGAGTGCCATTAGCAGATTCTTTTCCGCTCAATGATTTTGCGCTCCCGATATCATTTACAAGCTCATCTGAAACAAGCTCTTCGACCGTAAACTCCATTGAGAAACCCGATTTAAGCGGGATGAAATCAGCACCACTTGTTGGCGCAACATAGCTTCCAGAAGTTACTTCTCTCTTAATCGCAAAGACTGATCCGCGTTGTAAAATTGTTGTACTGGCCATTTTATTTTCCCCTTTAACTTATTATGTCTGAAACTTTTACCGTTATATTTATACTTAAACTTAAAAACTTATATTTCTCCCCGAAGATCGTAGAGATAGGACCAGTACCAGAGATGTCTAGTTGATCAATCTTATCGGCTATCCCTAGCTCATCTAGTTTGTAAAATTCTAGCTGAACAGTCCTAGCATCTTCAAGCAAAGATTTAACCGAAAAATCAAAGCCATCTTCCTTAGTGTCTATTGTAAACATCTCTCTGGTTAAAACAATCTCAAATGATCTTTCTAATTGGAGATGGCAGAAACTAAGCTCTGTCCTCGAACCGTCGCCAACGGAAACGCCCCAGCTATCTTTCAATAGTCTATCGGGGTTATCTTGCAGAGAATAAGGATTAGGGATGCGTGGCTTGTTAGGAAACAGTTCTACCATTTTAGAAATAATAGCATCGTAAACGTCGCTGATTTCGCTCATCGGCTTAAATATCCTTGTCTAGAACCCTTCTCTTTATCGTCTAAAATAGCATCATTGTTTGAGTCGATCCTGTAAATGGAGCTGTCTAGTCTGGCCTTATATTCTTCTTTGGCACTGGAAACGTTATCGCTATAGTCATCGCCAAGGGAAGTAAAAATCATCTGCGCGACACGGCTTACAGACGCTAGGCTGTAAACCTCTTTGTCTAGTATTTGCGTTGTGTTTGTTATAATGCCCTGGCGCTTTAAGTCCTTAATTAACAAATCGGCCGCCTTCACATGCTGCTCTTCCCAGTCAATTTTTCCGGCCTCAAAACAAGTCTTGAGACTAGTCGAATTAAATTGTGGATATTCTGAATAAAGATCCTCATCATCTGAAAATAAATGTCCAACCCAGTTTATTTTAATATTACTGGTAAGAGTTTGACTGAAGCTTATTCTCGCCCAGTAGAGATCATAAATGACTACACCTTCTAGACCTGACACTACTTGATTCTGAAAATTAGTATGCGACTTACTCCAATTGTGATTTTTATTAGGCACAAATGAAACAAAGCCCGAAGAAGACAATGCGCTAGTCTCATCGATAACTTCTATCATCGATATCCACTCTTTGTTTCTCCAGTATTCTACGGCCATACTTGCGGACACGGCATTGACCACGTCGCCCATTTTGAAATAAAAATGGTTGAAAGGTGCATCACTTCCTAGGTATAAATAATCGCCAGAGATATAAGAAAGAGTGGCCTGCCCCGATTTATACTTCTCAAACTCTTTGGTTAAATCATTTAGTACACCGGATAATTTAACTATTGCTCGCATAATACTTTCCCATGAATTGTTTTGCTTTAATAATGTCCCACCTTTTCGGGTCGTCGTCTAGCTTGATCCCTTGTGATCTTAAAACATGCCCTACCAGAGAGGAGCATATAAAACCCTTACTGGGTAATAGCGCGCTTATCGTAATGCCAAAAAAGCGGAATAGGTGAAAAAATAAAGAACGTAAACTATAGCCAGAGTTAAGGTTATCAATGCAGTACCTAAATATCTCGCCGATTGACTCAATTTCAACCATAAACGACTTATCAATCTCATATTTTCTCATAAAGTAATCGTGATTCTCAAAATTAACACCGATTGCAGAGGCGTGATAGATGAGAGTTCTTTCCCAACTAGTATTTATTACTATGGCCACGTGGGAGGATTTATCTTTTTGCAAAAACCTGATCAGTATACTCAATGGATTAAATGTTTTTCTATGGACAAAATACACGTAAATCTTTGTCATACTATCTCATGCAGCGTAAAGTTTACGCCTATATGTTTTTCAGTCTCGCCGTTATTAAAATAAGTTAACTCTATTTTCATATTTTGAATTAAGTCAGCATCATAATTAGACTCATCTTTATAGAAACCGTCAGGCATCTCCACATTAAAACCAAACTGATTTAGCATGTAATTAGGTATAGTAGATAAGGTGCCTTGAGGAGTGTCGTATACTTTCAGATTGACCGTGTCGCCGTAATAACAACCAACAACCTCGACGATATTTATCTTGCAAGAAACATAAGGGATTACTAGTTCTATTGTACCGCTTGAGTTGGCGGCGATTGAGGCAGAGGCACCGTGTTTTCTTCTATAAATTTTAAACCCACCACCTAGCACCTTCTTAGAAAATGGATTCGTGCCCGAGATTCTGAAATTAGACTTTGACTTAAAACTAGATTCAAAGTCTAACTTGTCGCTATCGTTTTGTGCTTGTGTATAACCCGATTCTATCACCTCGGGCGGGACGATGGCTTTATAAATTACGCAAACGTAAACCTCTGGCGTGTCATAGCCCCATACAAAATACTTATCAGAAAATTCTTCATATTGATGAACTAGCTCTTTCTTAGACTTAAACGCTTTCCAGTCTGTCCATTTTAATTCTCTTTGAGTATAGCTAGGCGATAAGGAAATCATTTTTAAATCCTAAGGTTCAAAGAAATCAAAAGATGCTCTGTAAGTTGATGCTGAACTAGTCTCGGGCCTAACGTATACAGAAATAAACGCCGGGCCATCTATTTTTAAAGGAGAAATCAGAGGTATTTTTATTGTGCTAGATTGTCCATATACCCTGATAAAATCACTTATCTGTCTATCTACAGCGTTGGCAACTTGGAGTAATTTTGCATTTATTGTAAATAATCCACCACCGCCGACAACTGTGTTGGAATGCCCACCGGAGAATCCTGTAATGTTTATTGTCTTACCAGTCGGAACATAATGATGGGCCCATAAAGTCTGATTGTCTCCGGCCGCGATTGTCCCGATAGTCGCGCCGCCGCCGGCCGTTGCTGCTTTAAGTGTTAAGGTGCCCGCGTTTGAATTGCCAGAACCAACGGTCAAGACCTGGATTCTTTCGATAAAACAAATATTAGAGACCGAAGTGTTCACGTAACTTGTACCGTTTAAAGTTACGGTTGTTTCGTATGGGCCTAAGCTATTTTGATCTAGATAAACTATTTTAATAGTCCTTGCGCCTGTACCCGCTGAACTATCGCTAGCACTTGAAGATGCTATTGACCTGGTAGCGTTAACCGATTGTGCGGCGTACGCCGTGCTATTTACTAAAACCTGTGAAGTGCTTGAGGTCGCGATAGTGCCAAAACTAAAGGCCGCATTAAATCCAGTAAGAGCAGTTACTATTAAATTGCCATCTTCATCACCTGCTAGATTGACATAACTTCCCGATGGAGTCTTGACTGTCACAACGGATTTAACTAGCTCTGCATCCTCATCGCCCGCGATTGCTTCTTCTACTTTATGGGATGAGTTTTTGATTCCAACATAATGTAATATTGATTGCAACCTAAAAAAGCTTTGAGCGGTAGCGCCGTTTATAAAAACTACTCTAAAGAATTTAGCAGCAACACCTTCTGTTACTATAAAACCAGTATTCGCAACAGTGTTAAACACGTCCTGGTAATCAGTATTTATTCCATCGGTTGAAAATTCAATCTTAAGTCCACTTGCTGCGCTGTCATGGCTTGCGTTCATAACTATTGAAATAGTTGAGAACGTGAAACACTCTTCCCATTCGCCGGTAAAAGTAGCATTACTACCAAGTGTTGAACTCGTAGAGTTGCTAGTCGAGACAATATTCTTAAGGTCTTCGTCAGAGTTAGAAATGCCCATTATTTTCTGACCTTTTTATTATCTTCTACTTTCTCGTCTACAATGCTTTTCAACCAGGAAAAACAGGCCCCGAAAATTAAGCAATCGAGGCCTGTTAGTTTATCGACAAGAATTTTATCTGATGCCATTATCTTAAGGAGGAAATCTGCATTTTTTTTGTCCTTGTCGCTAAACATCAAAACTCCAATTAAGCAGCTTGTAAAATTCTGCAATCTACAGAACCAGATTCACTGATAGCGAAAGGAGCAACTCCAGAATCCCACTTGAAAGATGCAGAGCTTCCAGCTTGCAACATTAATCCACTAGCAACTGTAACAGTGTTGTCCTGTCCGATATAAATCTTTTTGTTGCCAAGGTTCTGGATAGTGATTTCTCTACGGCCACTTAGTACAGAGGCAACCAAAGCGGTAGCAGTAGCGGCAATAGAAACAGCGACAGAGCTAACAGCACTGGCAGAATCATTTACCGCAATGTTACCTAGATTCTTACTTCTAATTCTATCAAAGGTAGTGCCGTTGAATAACATTCCGAAGCTCATGATATCCATTCCATGAACGTTAGCGGCCACGACAGAATCTGAAGATGCTACGCCACCCGTAGAGCGGAAAGTCTGATCAGTCTCATCAGGAGTTGCGCCGCGTACGTGAGAAATTAAACCAACATTGTCAGGCGCTAAATTTGTGACTCCATCATAAATACCGTCTAGCAATACAGAGATAGAATTGACCATGTTCACGTCAAGAGATTGCTTACCGCCGACTAGCGTTGATGTCAGCGCCGTACCCGCAGCATCATAAAGAAAAGATGCGACCTGATCACTGTTAGGCAAGTCCGCCGAAAAATACTTGTTTTGTCCCTTAGATAAACTCATTCGTTCTCCTTGTTGTTAGTACCACTCAATTATTTCGAGAACATCACTATCGGACGTTTCCAATATAATTGTTAATCCAACAACTAGATTCAATTGATCTTCACTCCACATCATTCTAGGCCCTATGGTCTTGTAACTTCCACCGCTTGTTTTCCTCAACTTGATAACCGAACTTCCACGAGTTACAATCTCGAATCTTTTTGTGCCCGCTGTGATGTTCACAGATATCTCTGTGTTAGCAACGGTGATAATATTTCTTATATCAAAATCGTCTATCTCCGAGATAATTACTTCCAGAGGCCCGTCGATAGTTAAGCTATTTAATACCCTGTAGGCTACTTTGCCATCCGTTGTCCTGGCAAAAACTTGATCTTCTTTCTCTCTCACGCTTAAATCTTCAAACGTGATAGCGCTATATGTTTTGGTCGTCACTGGGCACCTACGCGAAGGTTGGTGTCAATAAACTCAAAGCTTCTTATGAATTGTAAGTCTGCATAAAAAAAGCATATCCATTGCTCATTGTCTTTTTGGAAGTCAAAGTATTCAAACTGAACGTCGTTGATAATATTATTTTTATAACAGATTAAAGATAAATCTTTTGGTGTACTCGCCCTGATGGCCAAAGGGATCTTGTTGACGTTTTTTTGGGCGCTCATTTTTTCCCATTAAAAAAAGGAAGGGGGAGATATAAATACCTCCCCCAACTTATGGCAGTTATAACTAAACGTTTACGCCAACAGAAGATGCAGTCGTACCTAGGAGTAGTGCGTCTGTGTCAACAATTCCGTATTTAACAGCGCCGTGCCATCCGATATTGATGAATCTTCCTAACTTATCGTATGGGCCACTCATTACCATGGTTGGAACTTTTGATTCCACTTTTCCAAGGGCATTGAATCCCATGCAAAGAGTATGGTAAGAATCTACAGCAGAGTCGCCAGCGTCAGTGTTAACACTGATAAGGTTGTCTCTGATAATTCTAAAACCAGCAAGCATACCAACTTCATTGCGCAAGACTTCTTCAGGTCTAGCATACTTATTAATGTCAGACCATGAACCAGCTCCGGCAGAGTTGCGAAGATCATGAATAACATCGTCATGCATGATCGCAATGTACATTCCATTTTGCAAAGGAAGTACGTTAGTTCTTGAAAGCTTATTGTAAAGCTTGTTTAAAAAAGTAACCGTCATGATATCACCAGCAACCAAAGCGGCCTCACTGGCAACTGAACCTGGGAAAAATTCATTGCCACTTGCTTCGGCCGCTAAGATTGCCAGCTTGTCATAAGTGCGGCCTTGATTCATACCTACAAGTCTAGCGGCTGCACGATCAACCGTTCCACCTGTCTGAAGGCTAGCAAGAAGTGTGCGGGTAACCGAGTTACCGTGTTCTGCTGGTGTAAAAAGGATCTGACTATCTGACAATGCTTCTGAAGTGATGTCATCATCTTCATCTAGCGCAGTAGTCGCGAGAGCTAGTTGAGCATACTTAGGAAGTTGAATAGACTTAGCTCCGATATCTTTTTTGTAAGTCACGAATTGATCCATCACGCCCATCTCTGTGGCCGCGACGATAAATTGTTGGTCGAACTCTAATACTACCGAGTCGTCTACCTGTGCTGCTGCTGTCATGTTACTTGTAAATGCCATCTTGATCCTCCATGAATCATTGTTATTTTATTTAATATCTCTCTTAGCAAAATAATTATCAAGCTCAAGTTGCGTCTTGCAATTTTTAAGTTGGTCGGCATCCGAAGTAGTACCCCCACCAGGGGCATCTTGCGGTAGCTTTCCAGTTTTGAACTCAATTAACTCTGGGTGATTCTTGACGAACTCTTGGGCAACAGACTTGACCATCGATTCGTCAACCTGTCTTGTTTCTGGATTGAAAGAAATTTTATCTACATCAATGAAGCTGTAGTATTCACTTCTTTTAATCTTCCCCCCTAAGTGGTCAAGCACGGCCGAGAGTTTTCTTGAGTCAATTAAATTTTTCTCAAGCGCAGTCCTAGACTCTACAGCTTCCTTTAACTCTTGTTCACGTTGCAAAGCGATTTTCTGCCATTCACCTTGTTCTTTAAGCTTAGTCTCTTCGAATGATTTCTTCTCATCCTTGAGTTTCTTAAGCTCTTCTTCGGCGTTCTTGGCCCGCTCTTTGGCGTTTTTTTCCTGAGTTAAAGATTTCTGATAAGTCTCAAAGTCTACTTTTTCCGGAATCCCACTAGGATTCGAGCTTTCCCCACCAGGGTTAGAAGTAGTGTCAGTCATAAGTTTCCTCCGTGATATCGGTTGTTGTCAATTATTTCTAAAAAATGCAAGTAGTTCTGCTTTCACTCTTCTGGCGAACTCTTTTCTTTGTAATGGAGTAAGGCCAAAGAATAATCTACCGAGTTGCTCGGAGAATATCGCCACTTCGGTGTTGGTCAACTCGCTAGGAGTCCCATCTAGTTCAGTGGTTCTTTTTTTTCTAAAATCTATAATGATTTTGCTCCCGTCTGTTTTTGATTTTATAGAGTCTAACATTTGGCCTGTGGCCGTCAAGTTGGACTTATTCGGTTTAGTAAATTCTGAAAGATTTTTTTTATATCTCTTTCTCTTTTTCTTAGTTGAAGCTTTAAGCTCTTTTAATTTCTTGTTATCATCACCCTTACCAAGTCTTGTCCTTACCCTTATTCCGTTGGCGATGTCCTTGCCCACCTGCTCGAATTGTTTTGTTTCGGTGTAGGCCTTAACCAACCCTAGAAGTTTCTTACTTGTTACCTCTAATACTTCTTCTGGTTTTTTTGCCACTACTCATCGCCTAGTTCAAAAAATATCTTATCAACTATATCTTGAGAGACAACACCCGCCGCTTTAACTTCTTCTAGTCTGTCTAGTCTTGCTTGCTTATCGTCTAGCGGATAATTCTCTAAAATTTTATTAAGTTGATCTTTACCGATGCCTAGAAAATCTCTACTCTTTTTAGGGTTGGGACTTCCACCGTAGCTGCCCAGTATATTACCTTCTGCTCTTCCATTTATATCATCATCTTTCTCGAATCCTATGACTACCTTACCTGATGATTCTTTTAATAATTCCATTGAGGATAGCATCTCGCCACTAAGGGTTAAGTCTACTTTTTTACCCTTGCCCGATATTTTAAAATCTAGGCTTTTCATATAACTCTTGCTGTACCCAGGGAAACCCTCGCCATCCTTATCTTTCCCGCTCTTGGTTCTAGTAATAATGTGATCAATTATTTCAGCGGCGATTGCTTGACGCTCTTCCGGTTTATATCCCTTAGGGATAACAACCTCGAATTTTTGCTGCTTGCTCATTAGTTATTATTTCTACCAAATGGGAATGACTCTTTCGCTTCGTTAACTTGAAATACCTTAGGCTTGTTTTCTTCTAAGATATCTTCAATCTCTTGCTCGCTTAAGTCTGGATCATTCTTGGAGATAGCTTGTCTTAGAGTTATAAGTCCCATGTCTCTTTCCATTTTAATCTCTGCTAATTTATCTACGTTTGATTGCATAGGTCTAGGCGTTTCAAATACCGTCGTCACTTCCCAGTTTTCTGGAAGCACTTTTCTGTCTGCAATTTGTCCTGATTTTATCCAGTAGTTATTTATCTTCCCCATCTTGGACCAAAATTCTTTCTCATCTTCCTCGAACCATTCTATTGATTTAAGTTTAATATCGTAGACATCCATCTCATCGATGATCTTGGATATACCCGATGGATTCATACCGCCGCTTGAGCTTGAAGTGCTGCCCACTCTCACGCCTTTAGTTTCTAGCCAAAGAACAAATGTTTCCATAATAAAATTCTTGACCGCGTCGATAGACACTTCTGGTTTGATCGTACCTATAGACGGATCTTTATCAGAATCTTTGTCTGATTTAAGTGACCAGAAAGCGTTGGGACTCATTGTTAAGTTTTCAGCGTTGACATCGATGCCGAAGATAATCGCGAATGCCTGGAACAAAATTGCGCCCGACAAATCGGTAAGCATCACAGGAAACATTTTCGCCATCTGTAAAATGTCTTGGTCCTGGGTTGGTATAAGTTTATTAGTTGATCGGTTACCGTAGATAAACGGGATGCATCCAACAGGGTTAAGGCCTAAATTACTTTCAAGGGCCTCATGTACAGTGTCGCCGCCCGTAGTGAATGCGTCGAACTCTTCATTGCTGTAAGTATAAAGGATAATATCCCCGCGAGTGGTCTTGCCCACTATCTTGATAAACACTTCTTCCACGGTTGGATTTTCTTTGCTCGATGTCCATACTAAAAACCTATCGAATGGAATAGTTCTCATCTTAGGTTTACCGTCTATGACGTATGGTTCCCACGCAAAGCCTTTGAATAAATGTGAATATTCGTCAGCTATATTCCCATGCTTATTAAGTCTCATTGTCTCGGCGTAGAAGTTTACATCTTCTATCGTTGACTCATCTGTAGGCATTCTAAGCGGCGGCTTGTTATAGATAGTTGCAACCTTATTAATATATCTCTGTAAGATATTGATCGGTAAAACCCGCTCCTTTATTCTGTCATAATAATTACTATTGAGAGTGTCCTTGAGGATCTTCAACACCTTTGGCATTAAATCACCCTCGTAGATTTCCAACAATTCTTTATTGAAGTTTAAGTAGGCCGCTTCTGACTTAACGTAGTCAATGATTTTTTGTCTCTGTTCTTTTAATGCCATTTTATATCTCTATGGTTGAAGATTTTCTATTAAGGTATAAGCTGAACTCATAATCTATTAAATAATCTATTGTGTCGCTAAAGTGAGTCAAGTCTAAATCAGTCTTATCTTTCTCAAAAGTTGCTTTATTTTGCTGAACGTTTTTAATGTCTCTTATAGTCCGCTTGCACTTAGGGTGAAATAGTATTTCGCACTTATCTAATTTACCATTGACTAGTAATTGTCGCTCTCTGAATTTTGGGTTGGACCGTTTATACCTTATCTGCTCTTGCTTAAATCCATGACTCTCAAGTATTTGCACGTCAGACATACCCGACGTCTTTCTATTTTTGGCCGAGGCATCTAGTGTTAGTATGACTTTGTCCTTACTGAATCTAGATGATATCGCGCTTGCCATCTCACCAGTACCTGAGTTTCCTTGTAGGTATATCTCATCAAAAAAATGGAATGTTTTAGCATCATGTTTATGCGCCAGTGTCGCCGCCATGCGTCCAACGTTAAAATCCAAGTTGGCGTATATCAACGCATCGGGGTTGTAGGCCGCCTCATCGCTGACATTCTTCTCTGTCTTAAAAGCATAGTAAAAATAGTTACCACCTATCCTGATAATCTCACCAGAGGCGAATACCCTAAGCGCCTCACTATCCAGCATCGCCTCTAGGTGCGCTCGATAAGCATCATCTATAAATATATTTTCCCGAGTGTCAGCGTAGATAATGGCAAACGCATTGGGATTCTTTTCGTTTAAATCTTTTTGTAATGCTACAAAGTCCTCAAGCCATCCGAAAACATCCTCGGGCGTACCGGCCATAAACTTTTGTTTAAGCGGGACATTTTTGATTCTTATGCGCCTAAGAAATTCTTTAACTCTTTCATATTGGATAAGTGAATGTTCATTGATTCCACCCCAGCCAAGATTCGGACCAGCGATAGCGTTCTCTGCGGTGAAAACATAGAGAGGGGCGCTTGACCAAATGAACTTATAAGTTTTATCCATCTGGTTATATTGCCAGTGCTTACCCTGGACTAGTCCCATCTCTTCGGTTATCTGAATCATTAGTGGATGTATGTCTCTTTTAAAGCTAGAATAGTTGGGTACAAGTAACCCGCCTGCAATGCCTTTGTTGATCACAGAATATTTAATTAGTTTTTTAACAAGTACATGCGTCTTGCCGCTACCCAGGCCAGAAGAAAATAATATTGTTTCAGAATGATCATTCTCCCAACACTTCTTTTGACCTGGTAACTTGTCCCAGCCATCAAGATCAAGTTGGCGCATTGAATTTTTTTACAATTATGTTTATGCCGTCCTCGTCGCCGAGTAGGCCTGATAATTTTTCAGAGTAAACGCCGTTACTTCTAGTCTTGAGCCAAAATATTACCGCTGTTATGTCTATCTTTTTAGGGTCAATTAGTTTTCCATTGAACGTTAAGATCTCAGCTCCCATTGCTTTACTGATCAAGAGCTTTTCAAAAAGTGCCATGGATTGGGATGCACCGATCTCTTTGGCCTCTTCAAAGTCAGGATGCTTTTTAACCCAATTGAATAATGTTCGCCTTCCGACCTTTGCAATAACACCAAAGGATTCGAACGATAACCCTTGCGCCATATGCTTAATTAGAAGATCACAAAGCTCAACTTTATAGGGTGAATAGTAGCGGTCTTTTTTCTTTTTAATAAGGTGCATCCTTGCGTTGTCTACTTATCGGATTATAGCTTGATTCTTTAACCCTGTGTAGTTTTGTCCGGTCTTGGGCCTCTATTGTCCATAATCATTTCACAGCCGATTTTGTTAGCATAAACTTTTTCAATCATTATTGTTTTAACGGCCTTGCTATTATTAAGCTTAGATATCTTCTCGAAGCGGCCTACAATTTTAAAACCTTTTATGTCTAGGTTATATTCTGAAATAAATAAAGGCTTATCCTGTACCTCACACCAGGAGTAAAACTTTTTATGATCTAGTCTTTGTTTATAAAGCGAAGTGCCTAGATAAGGAGGATCGCAGTAAATAATTGAGCTAGGCTTTATATCTACGCTTTCATAAGAGAGAGAAGTTGATTCTAGTTTTATTAGTCGCTCTAGTTTCTCTAGTCGCTGTAGTCGCTGTAGTCGCTGTAGTTGCTCTAGTTTCTCTAGTCGCTCTATTCGCTCTAGTTGCTGTAGTCGCTCTAGTTGCTGTTTTTTCATTTTTCTACTAATGAAAATCCTTCTCTTGTATATAGTGTCCAAAAACTTCATCGGCTTGCTTATGCCCAGGTGCCCTGCCACAGTCTTGTCAATTATATTAAAGACTGCAAAATTGTGCATTGATCTTTTATAATCTTCTATGTCTTCTCCAAAGAGGTAACATCTTTGGTTATTTCCAAAGCTCCATATGCACTTGACATAGCCGTCATTGTCTTTTCTTGCATGAAAATCTTCTCTACTTATCCATTCAGGTAAAAACTTATTATAATTGTAATCGCCATTAATGGCCTTATTGACCAGCTCTACGACATCACTTTGAATTTCATTGTAGAAAACATTTTTCCACTTCTTGGAGGCAATCGCGCAATGAGAAATAGCGAATCCCCCCCCAAACAAATCATAGATATTATCTTCTCTTGGAAGCAGAGATATTACACTTTCAGCAATAGAAGATTTTGACCCCATGTAAGGGATCCCATATTGACTCAAACTAATACACCACTTTGCACTTAATTTCTCTTGTCTTAAATTCATCAAGGAAGTCAGAACGTTCTAGTTCATCCTTGCACTCAATAGTTATTAGATATTCCTTATCGTCCGATGACAGGTCAAGCTCTTCTTCTTCGGCCTCTAAAATTGGCCCTATCAAAAATTCTTGGTTAGTAAATCCTAAGTCGAGCAGCTCTCCGATCTCGAAAGTCTCTGTCAATAGCTCAAAATCAAATTCACCGGCTATGTTTTTATTCAGTCTGACATTTAGTCGCTCGAACTCTTTCAAAGTTAACGCTCTGTCAGGGATAGAACACGGAACAAGGTTGATATTTTTCTTTTTAAGAACAACCTTGCGCCCATGGCCACCACATATCCAAAGCTCTTGTCCTTTGCCTTCGACCTGGGCAACGGTCAAGGTCGTGGCGACGCCAAACTCTTCAATTGATTTCTCTAAATCTGCTAGGCCCTTCTCTGTAAGCTTTCTCGGATTCGCTGGCCACTCGTGAATGGCATCTATGTTTAGATCAATACTTTTCCACTTTAAATTAGCCATGACTCTCCAAATTTAAAATGCCCTCTTTCAAGGGCACTTAATTACTTCTTAACTTTCTTAGCTGGTTTTTTGCTCATGACTTTTTTCTTTGCCATAAAATCCCTTGGTAAATGTTTAAGTTGAATCATCCATCAATGGATATTACCGGTCAAGTTTCTTGGTCAATAAAAATGTAATTTAATTTCATGTAAGGAATTTCTGTCTCAACCTTCCTGGCGGTAAGCGCGATTACGTAGCAATCGTCCATCTCGTTATTGCCCGCCGCTGCTATCTGAAAGAACATGTCTTGAATAGGCTTGATAAAATTGTCCAAATCACCGGCCTTTTTATTGAGCTTCCCTTTGCGTTTACCGGTTGTGCAATACAGTTTCGCAAGTCCGAACTCGTACTCTGCAACTATAAATTCCTTGTCAGTCCTAAACTGTTTGGCAAAAAACTTAATCGCCTCTGATTGACGATTAAGCTCCCTGTAAACTAGTTCCGCCCATTCTTTATATTTTTGAGTTTTATATCGGATGCCGCGAGAGGTTGATCGTTCTGTGTTGTTGAGACCTATCGGCCCAACGTTTATTTTGATTGAAATATTCATGAGCGAATTAGAACAGCGCTTATTTTAAGTGTCTAGTTTTTTTTCTGGATAAGCTTATCTAGCAATTCCCTTAAAGCTTTACTCATGACAGGGTCAAGCTTTTTTAAATAATCGACATGTTTCTTGGAGAGTTTAAAGCCGTAATTTTTCAGATGCTCTTTGCCATAGATAAAAGGTCTGCCTAATTTATTTTTTTTCATTATTTTTTCCCTTGCTTATTGTTACTTAATAAAAATATTATAATTTCATTATCTGAGAGGTACTGCATAAGCTCTTTTTCCGTATTAAACCCTTGGGGTTGTAGGCCACAGTCTTTCACAAGCCAAAAATGGCTTATCACAAGCCAAAAAAGGCTTGTAGTAAAGTCAAGGTCCTTGCCTTTATCCTCGTCATCCCACCCTAATTGTTCGGCGATAAGTTCTTCTCGCGTGAAAATGTATAATCCGTTGCCCAGATCTTTCATTTTATTTTTCCTTGTTGGTTGGTTTTGCCAGAAATATAGATATTATTAAAAAATTCTAGCTTGCCCGTAAACTAGGGCCTCATCACAAATCCTAGCTTGGCCGTAAATTAGGGCCTGACCAAAAACTTTAGCCTGACCAAAAACTTGAGCCTTCCCGTAAACTTGGGCCTTCCCGTAAACTTGGGCCTCGCCGTAAACTTGGGCCTCGCCGTAAACTTGGGCCTCGCCGTAAACTTGGGCATCTTCAGAAATTAAGGCCTGATTGTAAACCTGGGCATCATCCAAAACCATGCATGTACCTTCTTGGCTTAAATTATTTTCTGATTCTAAATATCCACCTAAGGATTTATTAGCGTATTCAATTCTATACAAAGTCACTCCATCTACTTTAATACTTAGGTCTTTTCTCAGTGTGTACTTTCTCATTTTTTACTCCCTTGGTTATTGTTACTTACCTTAAAGATGATCTGGAAGGTACTGCATAAGCTCTTCTAGTGTATCAAAGCCTTCCGGCTCTAGGCCACAATCCGTCGCAAGCCAAAAAAGGCTTGTAGTAAAGTCAAGGTCCTTGCCTTTATCCTCGTCATCCCACTCTGCTTGCTCGTCAATTATTTCTTCTTGCGTGAAAAGGTAAAAGCCGGTGCCTAAATTTTTCATTTTTTTCTCCCTGGTGTTTTGCTGCAATCTTAGATTAAGTATAACACAATGGACTAATTGCGTCAAGTACCACGTAACCCAGTGGGTATAGGGCTTAAGGCCTTAATTTAGGGGTTTTAAATAAACGTAGATCTCTGTCGGCTTTGTTTTGCCCTCTTTTCTCAAGATGGCAATATTCTCTTGTTTTATTAAATGGGCGATAATGCCCTTGTCTTTGTTATGTAGCTGATCGCGGTTAAGCCTAAAACGATCCGAGGCCTTCTTAGATAATTCAGCTCTTCTGACACCCTCAGGACCTGCATCCTCAATAACCTTAAGTATTTTAATGACATCCCCTTGGAATTTAGTTTGTGGCGAGTTTCTGGCCATTTCACGAGCTTCCTCAGCGCCCACTCTTCTCATCAATTCATTCCTCAGCTCTTCTTGTGTAAAATATTTCAATAGTTTTAATAAGCGCTTTTCTTCATCAATCATGTTTACCCCTTTGGGCTTTCGTTACTCTTCTTGCCCAGGCATAACGCGGTAGACTAATTGAGTCAAGCGTTATAACCCATTGCGGTAACAATTACTATAGCTTCGCATACGCCAATTGGTACCCTGGATAAATATATTCTAAAAATGGCCAATTTATTAGATTTCTATCTCATGCATCTCCCACATAAGGCTGGATATATTTATAAGGCCATAATTTATTACCCCCCCCTCTACGCAGCGCGCCTAAGAGTGTATGTGTATGTT